>WNFR01000616.1_pt1 | contig 36431 bp, 21 predicted proteins | sample 5400221 | NCBI WGS metagenome assembly WNFR01 (sample SAMN13153357, study PRJNA577476) | soil metagenome | isolation source: 40 cm soil under Madrone tree | place: USA:California | collected 2016-06-14 | reverse complement strand
CCATTCACAGAGAGAATGGCATAGCGGTTCTTGGTTGGGTCATACGAATCCGTTGCTTTCACGCCAGGCGCAAGATACGCCAGGTTGGCCACGTCGCGGCCCAATAACGGCAATTCTTCGACCTCGCTAGGCGTAATCGTTTGGCTCACGCTCGTCTTCAACTGATCGACGAGCGGGGCCTCGCTCGTTACCTCAATCACTTCACTCGTCGCGCCCGGCTTCAATTCTGCGTTAACTGTGGCAACTTGGCCGATCAATGTTTCGACCGTTTGCGCCACTGTTCCGAAGCCAGTCTTGGTGACGGTCACGGTGTAGGTGCCCACCGGTAGCAATTCAAACCGGTAGTACCCAGTCTCCGACGTGGTTGCCGTTCGGGTCAGATCGGTGGCCTTATTCTTCGCCACCACCTGAGCCCCGGACACCACTGCGCCCGACTTGTCCGTGACCGTTCCCTGAATCGCGACGCTAGCGGTAGCCTGGGCGAAAACGTTTCCACTCCCCACGCTAAGGGCCAAGACTCCAATCAGCAAAATATACGTAAGTCTTTTCATTTCTATGCTTTTCTCCTGAGGCAGCGAGCCTGCCAAATCTCCCCATTCCCCTTCAAACTTCCAAACACAAATCAAGAGAGGCCCCTCGGGCTAGACAACACCTGGCCCGAAGGCTTTCTCGAATGGACCACTCGCGTGGTCGGCTTTTCCAGTTCTTGGAAACGAGCAGACCTAATTAAACGACCATCGAACCCAATGCCCAGAAATTGAGTCCGCCTAAAGCACTATGCAGCAGGTTGGGCAATTTATAGACCAATGTCCTCAACTTGTAAAGTCATGATAAAAATGACTTTATTTATAAAACTCAGGAATAATTTCATAAAATACAGAAATCAGTATGTAAGTCACTATAGAAATTCATATAGACAACCCACCGCCGGTGAAAAATTCTCCCCGCCAGAAGTCATTTGGCAAGGCAGAGCGGCGGCATCTGCGGCCAAATCTAGCGCGATGCCCTGCCGAGAACCTGCGGATGCCGATAACCACTCCCAAACAGGCTTGTTTGCCTACTTTGAACCAATAGCTTGAGCTTGTCTGCACTGCCTTCGTGAAATACAGTCTTTCCGTGGAACCCGATACCCCTCCGTTTGAGCCACATCGACTATTGAAAAACGGCCACGCCATGACCATCGCCTCGGCTTTTGTGCCCAGGCGGTTCGATATCCCGCCCGCCGAAGTCAGGCTGTTTCAGGTCGATCCGGAATCCCGGTTGCTCGGACATTGCCACTGGCAACCCGGCAAGCGGAAAGGCGTGCCAATAATCGTAGTCGTGCACGGACTCGAGGGTTCGAGCGATTCGAATTACGTGCGCGGCATCGCGGAGAAGGCCTTCCATCGCGGTTTCCACGTCGTGCGCATGAACCAGCGGAATTGCGGCGGCACCGAAGCATTGACTCCCACCTTGTACAACTCCGGCATGAGCGGGGACTACCGGACCGTCTTCGAAGAGCTGTCAAGTGGCGATGGTTTCGAGCAGATCTTCTTCACCGGCTACTCGATGGGTGGAAACCTCGTGACCAAGATGGCCGGAGAGTTTGGTGCAGCCGTGCCCAAGGCGCTGCGCGGTGTCTGCGCGGTGTGTCCGGCCCTTGACCTTGCTGCTTGCGCAGACGCGCTCGAGCGCGTGGACAACTATCTTTACCAACGGCACTTTGTGAATGGCCTGATGTCCCGTTACGCCAGAAAACAAAAGCTCTTTCCGGGGCGTTACAAGCTCAACGGTCTGCCACCGGTTCGAACCGTTCGCCAGTTCGATGATGTCATTACCGCGCCGCAGTTCGGCTATCGCGACGCGCAGGACTATTACGACCACGTTGGAGCGAAACGCGTCGCGGCGCAGATCCGCGTGCCCATGCTCTTGATCACCGCGCAGGATGACCCTTTCGTCCCCTACGGCTCATTGTTAACCGCCAAAATCAACCAGAATCCCGCCATCCAGTTTGTCGCGCCCCAACACGGCGGCCATTGCGCCTTCATTTCGAAACACTCCGGAAGCGAGCGCTTCTGGGCCGAGCAGCGCATTGTCGAATTCTGCGAGTCCCACCGGCAATCCCAATAATTTCCTTCTCACGCACTCATTGAAAGGTTTCAGCGCGAAAACGTGCTGCGAGAATCCCCGCGCGCCGAGGATTTTCGCCCAAGAAGCAAGAAGCAAGAAGCAAGAAGCAAGAAGCAAGAAGCTTAGCCGATCCGCTTGTTTTCTCCGCCAACTAAAAACTAAAAACTGACAACTGCCTCACCCCAGCGGCTTCTCCAGCGAAACCGGAAATTCCGGCGTCAAAAGTTGCGCCGGCCCGTCCGCGGCAATGACCATGTCGTCTTCGCAGCGCATCCCGAATTCACCAGGAATGTAAATCCCTGGCTCATTCGAAAATGTCATGCCCGGCTCTAGCACCGTCTTGCTTCCACGAACGAGATAGGGATGCTCGTGCCCGTCGAGTCCGATGCCATGACCGAGGCGGTGCGTGAAGTATTTGTAGTCTGGTCCGTAGCCCGCGTCGGTGACCACCTTGCGCGCGCCGTCATCCACTGTGCCCGATAGCCGTCCAGCCCGCGCCGCATCGAGAGCGGCATCCTGCGCTTTGCGGACGATTTCGTAAACGCGCGCCACTTTTTCCGGTGCCTTGCCGAAGATCCCCGTGCGCGTCACGTCCGATTGGTAGCCATCGACCGTGCAGCCGCCGTCGATCAGCACCACATCGCCATCTTTCAGTTTTTGCGGCTTGATCGTACCGTGCGGCAGCGCCGCGGACGCGCCCAGCAGAACCAGCGCTCCGCCGTGCAAACCCATTTTCGAAAAACCACCCTCCACCAGCTTGCCGATGTCCTCCTGTGACATGCCGTCCTTCAGCGAAGCGAATACCGCGCGAAAAACATTGCAGGTTGCTTCGCAGGCCAGCCGCATCAGCTCAAGTTCCTGCGCCGACTTGCGTCCGCGGCACGCGATGGTCACCGCATCGGCGGAAACACATTCGAATCCCGGAGCCGCCCCGCGCAGATGATCGAAAAACATGAACGGCGCGGTTTCTTCCACGCCCACGCGTCCCGTTCGAATCCCGCGATCGCCCAGAGCCGCCGCCGCGATCTTCGTCGGACTCTCATCCTCCTGCCATACGCGGACTTCCGCCGGGAACAGCAACTTCTCGCGCAGGCGCCCTTCTTCAAACCCCGGCACGACAAGTATGGGTTTGCCCGTGCGCGGAAGCACGAGGGCAAGCAGGCGCTCGCTGATTCCCCAGCGGATGCCGGTGAAGTAGTAGAGGGAAGTCCCGGGAGCAAGGAACAGAGCGTCGTAGCTCGGCGCCAAGTCCGACATCAGTTTTTGGGCGTGCTGCAGCCGTTCACGAAATTCATCGGCCGTGATCGGCCGCACTCGTCCGCCCAGCGGCTTCAGTCCCGCAAACGCCTGCGGCAGTCCTCCGGACCCATCCACATCCGCGGCGCGTACCACCGGCGTCAGCGCGAGCGCGGAGGCAGCCGCCGCGCTAATCAAAAACTGGCGGCGCGCAGGCTGGTGAAGGTGTTCCTGATTTAGTTTGTGCATGACAGGAAAAAGGTTTATCTGGCCGGAGCATAGCTTGTCAAGGCAGATCGAAGCGCACAGAAACATGAGAGGGACAGAGTTTACTCTGTCCCTCTCTCAAACCGCTTTCTCGCCGCGCCTAATTCGACGGTGGATTTTGCGAATTCGGATAGGCAGCCGGTTGGTCCGCATTCGAACGCTGCCGCGATCTCTTTCCCGGCAGGTAGGTGATTTCCAGCGGCTGTTGCAGCGTAAAATCGAGTCGTGTTTCCGACGGGATCTTCACCTGTTGCCCTTTGGTGAAGACTTGCACACCCGTGCCGGCTCCCCCGCCTACCGCTGCACCGATCGCCGCTCCTTTTCCGCCTCCGGCCACCGCACCAATCAGCGCGCCGAGGGCCGCTCCGCCTCCGATTGTCTCTGCGGTGCGCTTCCCGCGAGAAGCGCCGGACTGTTTCACGTCGCTGCTGACCACGTTATAAGTCTTTCCTTGAAAGACGATGCTGGTCAACTCCAGTCCGAGCTCGCTGCGGCCAGTCATGCGGCCCGCTGAGCTGGCACTGACCAGCTTGATGTACGCGTCCGCTCCCGCCGGCACGATCACCTTGTCATCCGCCACGATCGGCGCGTCTAGCGATGCCTTGAACACCTCCCCAGCATGATTCGTTTTCGAATCGATGCTATCGATCGTTCGAACCGTCACAATCGTATTGGCTGGCAGCGTCACGGTTACCGGCTGTGGCGGTGGAGGAGGTGCTGGTGCCGCCGTAGGAGCCACGGCCACCGTCGTCGGCGAATCAGGCGCAAGTTGTCGTGATCTTTCTGCCTTAGGCGGGACTTTCGTTCTTGCCGTGCGCTTTGCTGGGGCGGCTTCTGGCGTTGGCGCGGCGGGTTGCGGCACAGTCATCTCCGCCACGGCGACGCTCATCTGATCATTCACCCGGCTTACTCCCTTGGTTTCTGTCGCGATCTTGTAAGCCGCCAGCCTCGCTGCGTCGTTCGGCACTTGTCCGGTCAGCGTCACCTCTCCGTGTTTGCTAACCACGTCCACTGCCGCTGCTTTCAGCGCCGGCTCGGAAAACATTTTTGCTTTGATATCCGTCGTGATCGCGTCATCGCTCGGCGCCTCGATCCGCGAGCAGGAGACGCCCATCGCCGACATCAGCACCAAAGCCAGAACAGCTATTTTGTTTTTGCGCATTTCTTCCTCCGCGTTGGCAGCTTCAGAACGATCGGGAGGACTGGGGGCACCCCGAGGTGGTATTTCTGTCGTAGGCACGATGGCACAGAACAGTTTTCATCCTGCACGGACGCGCCAGACGGACACACTGCTGCCACTCTGGATTGTGCGGGAGGTAGTGCCGGAATGCAATCCGATGTGGTAGTAGTCTCAACAATAAATCTGTCCGCTCAAAAAAACAGGAGGTGCTCCCTGAGCACCTCCCGGAATTGACAACCTGGAATTAAACTTAGAAAACGAACTTCAATCCCAGTGTCATGGAACGGATCCCGCCGCTGAAGAACTTCGACGGCTGCAGGAAGTTCGGGTTCGCGGGCTGAACATAGCCCCCCGTGGTCGTGGCAGTGGTAACGCCCGCATTGCTGAACACGTTCCCATTGCTCAAGGCGTAGTTCGCGTGGTTGAGGATGTTGAACACATCCACCTTCGCTTGCAGATATTTCCCTTCTGTGAAGTGGAAATTCTTGGCGACGGACATATTGAGGACGCCGAATCCCGGGGTCGTGATGCTATTCCGTCCCACAGTGGTTTTCGCCCCAAGCCCGGCAACGACATACCTAGCGCCAGCGGTCACTGGCGTGTAGCCGATTGCCGGGTGCTTAGAAGTAGAAGTCGGAGCGCTCCGGTCAAAGCAGGCGCCACCAGCTGCTACGCCCGTCGGCACAAAGCCGGGATCGCCGAGACCGGTGGAGGGGCCGCTGTTCGAAAAGCCCGTCAATCCGCCGGCAAATTCACAGACGGCGAACACGTCGGAGCCAATGAGCCCACTGCCGAGAGGATTAGAAATAACGCGGTCCCCGGCGGAGTCACCGTTCCTGTTCGCGTCTACGCCGGACTGAAGAGTGACGGGTTGTCCTGTTTGAGCAAGGAATACGGACCCGATCTGGAATCCGTTGACCAGTGTCTTCACCCAGCGGCTGTCCGACTTGAGATTCGGAACCTGATAGGTCCAAGAAAGTGCTAGCTTGTGCCGGACATCCAAATCCGAGCTCGCCCAGTCTTCAGAAATGCGAGTGGTGTCTTGGGCGCGCCGGGGATTCAGAAGGCTGGTGAAGAATTCATTGGTGGAGTTGTCCAACGTGTGCGCGTAAGTGTAGTTGGCGTTGAAGCTCAGCCCCATCCTTGACCGCTGCATGAAGCTCACCGAGCCTGCATGGTAAACGCTGCTGCCAAACGGCGGATCGGAAGTTACATTGGCGGTAAATCCAAACGGAGCGTAAAGATTGGAGTTGAAGTTCTTAAACGCGGCATCCGTCGGCGTGCTTGCCGTCCAAGTAGCGGGCACATCCGAGGCTTTGAGGAACGTTGGTAGCGGCGCGATGCCCGCATCGAACGCACTCTCGCGATTGCGCCGGAACTGCACGGGCAGTGAGATACCGCGCGTGGCAAGATATCGAACCTCGACGCTGGCGTTGCGGTAGATCTCGTGCTGCACTCCCAGAGACCATGTGAGGACCTTGGGCATGACCGTGTCGTCGATGTAGCTCGTGGTCAGAGCTCGCGCCGCGAGCTGGCCTGCAGGCGGAATGTAGGTCTGCGGCAGACCGCCACCGGCCAGGAATCCGGCAAAATTCGCGTTGGCGCACCAGGATGGCTTTGGCGTCAATGTGCAAGCAGAAGTCGGATCCAGTTCGCTCTGCAGTTGCGGAGGCAGCGTGATCGAAGCGAAGTTCTGGAACTTCACATCGTAGGCAATCCCGAATCCGCCGCGAATGGAAGTTTTCCCGTTTCCTCGGGGATCGTAGGCGAATCCAACGCGCGGTGCGATGTTGTTCTTGTCCGTCTTGGGAATGCCGAAGGTGATGACGCCAGGGACGTTGGAGATGGCGTTGAGTATTTGGGAGCTGTCGCCCGCCGGATTGGTCCAATACTCGTACCGCACTCCGAGGTTTAGCGTCAGACGCCGCGACAGTTTATAGTCATCCTGGCCGAACACGTAGAAGGCGCTCTGCGTGCCCAGGAAACTGCCCGTTCCTGCGTTGCGCAGAGTTCTCCCGAGTTGATTGCTCTGCTGGTCCCTGATGAATTCCTGGAGCGTGTCATACCAGTAGTCCCCGTTACTCCGCGCCAGGAAGAACTGCGGGTAGATGAAGTGGTTGTATTGTGCGCCGAACTTGAGAGTATGTTTGCCCTGCGCCCAGGAGAAGGTGTCTGCAACTTGATAGGTGTTCTGTTTTTGATTCTGGTTGTCGCCCGGGCCGATGGTGTTGAATCCCAGGTCGCCGATGGTCACGTCAGACGGGCAAGCGGTGCACGGATTTACGTTAGCCAGATAGTAGAACGAATACTGCAAGCGCAGGTCGTTCACCAGGCGGCTGTTGATTGTCCAGACGTCGTTCACCGCGATCTTCCGGTTGTGCAGGAGTTGCGCTTGATTGAAGAGTTCCTGTGTCGAGTTCACTGGGAATACGAAGCTGGCTTGATTGAACAGGAAACGCCCGCCAATTTGGTGCCTTCCCCAGGTGTAATCCGTATTGACCTGAGCGTCGTGCTCCTTCTGCCCAACCGGGCTGATGATGATGAGGTTGCCGATGGGGATATTCTGTCCGTTGACAGCAACTGCCCCCAGATCGTTTTGTGGCGCGACAGGAAAATTGTTCAGAATATTCTTCACCGCAGAATTTACCGCTAATCCTTGAAGTGTTGTCAATCCCGCCGCTGTCGGCTGAATCAACGCCGTCGGGGTTCCCTGACCGTGCAGCTTCGTGTATTCGTATGCGCCGAACACGAAAAATTTGTTCCTGAGGATTGGGCCACCCATCGTTCCGCCAAACCGGTTGTTATCGAAATCCGGCTGGCCGGGGATCGTTTTCGCCGCGATGGCATTCTTGGTCAGATTGTCAATCGAATTGTAATTCTTGTTCTGGTTGTACCATTCGCCTGACCCGTGCCAACTGTTGGTGCCCGTCTTCGTCACTAGGCTGAATTGGCCGCCAGCCGAATGTCCGTATTCTGCGCTGAATAGATTGGTCGTCAGGTTGAATTCCGCAACCGCGTCCGGGATGACCGTGGAATTGTTGCCCGTGACTCCCAGGTTGTTGTCATCCACTCCGTCAACCGTAAAGTTGTTGTCACGCGGACGTGTTCCTCCCACCGAGCCGCCGATGCCTGTTACACCACCGGGCTGCGCCACCACGTTGGGAGCCATCACCGCCAGGTTGAGCGGGCTGCCGTTCAGCGTTCCCGAAGCGCTCGGAAGCTGCACGGCGTTCGAATCAAATGTATTGTTCAGCGCCGAAGACGTCGTCTGAATCTCCACTCCCCCGCTGGTAACCTCGACGACCTCCGTCGCGATGCCCAAGTCCAAGTGTGCGTCCGCCACATTGTCCTGGTTGGAGACGACGCTGACGTCCGTCACCAAGAAATTCTTAAATCCCTTGGCTTCTACGCTCACCTTATACAAGCCCGGAATCAGACTCGGAAACGAATACGTTCCCGCCGAGGTGGCCGTAATTCTCACCGACACACCCGTCTCCTGATTCGTGGCCGTTACCTGCGCATCCGGAACCGCTGCCCCAGAAGGATCCAATACCTGCCCTCGCAGCGTTCCCGTGATTCTCTGCGCCGCCGCCGGCATCGAGAAGATCAGCGCCAATCCCAGGACCAATGCAGAATAAAACAACCCTCTCACGCTGCTGAGCCGACATCCACCCAGCCCAGCACCCATCCATCCTTCAAGTCTCATGTCTCCCCCTCAATTCGAACTGCCTCGAATTTGCCCCATACTTCTGACGCCTCTATTTCCCGCCACCGTCCATTCGAATGGGAAGGGTCAGCATCAGAGTTATTGCGTAAGGCTGCAGGTTGTTCGCCAATGCGGGGGCGGATTAACGGACAATTGTTTCTATGACTTACGAGCTATACTGGCCCGCGAGAAATCTAAACTTCGATACTTCTGGATGGTTTAGCTGATTTAGATTCAGGTATGCGTAGAGGGTATGCTGCGGGAACTCCGCGGAATGGCGATTTTCTCGAAAGGAAATACAAAATAAAGAGAGCCGGTTTTCTGAATCGGCGATGGCGCCAATCTCTCGCGCAGGAGGGGCGAATCAAATTTCGCAATCTTTTCGTTGCGCCATTTCTGCGAAGGCAGCCGGCTGGAAATACGCAGACTACTCCGTCCGAACAGCGAGGATTTTCTTGCCCTCAACTTTTATTTCGATGCCGAGGGGCGGGCGCAGATCCGATCCTTGCGCGATAGCTCCGCGCACCCAGACGCTTCCCGGAAGATTGGTCAATTTGAGCGGGTCAAACACCGTGCGGCTGCAGGGGTTCCCGACCATGGGATGTTTGGCGGCGCGGAAGCCGTAGTCGTTTTTCAGCTTGTTCAAATCCGTGATGTATTCGAGCTGGCAATTGCCGTACGGAGAATTTTTCGCAAACGCCCAATAACCGCTGGCCTGGGAGGCAGAGGCAGCAGGCAAGCGTACGAGCAATGCCGGAATGTGTTCGCCGCTTAGGCGGTTGCGAATATAAAACTCCTTCAAGGACCACGGCTTAGCCATCTCCGCGACGTCGGCGATCCCGGGCTCGGTATCGGTGGCGTGGGGGAGCAGCGTGCTCGGATCGGGGGCGGGCGAAGGAACTTCGATCTGCGGTTGTTGTAGGGCGGAGTGCACCGCACGCTTCGGACGAAGGGCCCAGCGCGCTCCCAAAAAGACGACGAGGAGCACGGCGAGAAGTCCGATGACAAGTTTGACGGCGGGATTCGACGCTGCGGACGAGCGCGCGCCTGATCCGGAAACGCCGGGGATTTGCGGCATTTCCGACTTGAAGCGGTCCGATGGGGGCTGGTCCGTCATAGTGCTTCGCTTCGATTCTATACTCAAAAAGGAGAAAGTTGACAGCTCCGTGTAGGCCGGCGTTTTCGGGCGAGATTGTCACGAGACCTCCGATTGAAAGCTGAAAGTGAGGAATAACGTGACTCATGAGTGGCGAAGGCAGCCAGTTGGAACGGGCGCACGAAGCAATGCCGGAGAAAGATAACGCTGAGACGCGGAGTCCGCAGAGGTTTCGTAGAGCAGACGGGGGAATCTGGGAAGCCTACCCCCACCCCCGTGTTTTCTTGCAATGAGTGTGGGCACCCAATCAAAATTGTCCTAGTGGCTCACGTCTGCGCCACCCACTTACTTTTCCCGAGCCTTGGTCGTCTTATAGCAACCAAGTCTACTCGCCCGAAAGGGTAGACTCTGTCATCTAATCAGTTCTGTGCAAAAGTAAATAGATTGGAACTGCAGATTCTGAAAGACTTAGAATGGCGGTGTGGCGGGCGCTCGTTTAGTCTGTGCCGCCAGAACCTGGTGCTTGAGCCGGTTCACGAGGCCCTTGAAAGGGCCTTGTGAGAAAGAACAAGGCAAATGATGGAATCACAGGCCCCTTGGGGATTCAGGCGTTCCTGGTTGTTGTGCTGCGTGGCGTGCATGGGGATTGCGTTTGGGTGTCCCGCGCTTGGTGCCCGGGAAGCGCCGCAAGCCGTTGCCGCGGACATAACGCCGCAAGACTCACCATCAGCAGGAGCAGAACGCGAGGTCTCCTGGGGCACGCTCCCGCGAAACTTGCTCCAGGATCAGAAAGACATCTGGTTGTTTCCTGTGAAGCTCGCGAAGGGGCGGTACTGGCTGCCCACGATTGCGGTGACGGGAGTGACGGCCGCGCTTATCGTCGCTGATCCGCACGACACGCCTTACTTCAGGCGCACGTCCCGATTCGAAGGCTTCAACGATGCTTTTTCCGGGCGCATCACGGCAGGGGAAATCGCGATTGTTCCCGCAGCCTTTCTGTTGGTAGGACACTTCCGCCCCGATTCCTACGCGGAAAAGACCGCGCTGCTCGCGGGTGAAGCGTACGCCGACAGCGCCATCGTTGACGTCGTTATGAAGGTAGCGACACGGCGACTGCGTCCTTCGGACATCCCACCGTACGGGGCTTTCTCCGACACCTTCTTCCACAGCCATGTATCCCCTACCGGTATAAACACGAGCTTTCCTTCCGGTCACTCAGCGGCGGCGTTTGCAGTTGCCACCGTGTTCTCGCATCGTTATCGCCAGCATCGCTGGGTGCCATGGGTAGCATACGGTGCGGCGTCTCTTATCAGCTTTTCCAGGGTCACGACTCAATCTCACTTCCCATCGGATGTGTTCTTGGGGGCGGCACTAGGCTATGCGATGACAAAGTTCGCCGTCCTGAGACCGCGATAGACCCGAGCGGAACTAGAGAGTCACTGGGAACGACAGTTCGAGCCGAGTTGCGGCGCCCAAGAGCGCCTCATCGAGTTACAGGTGCCCTCCCGCTAGAGGAATCTCAAGTCAAACCCGCAAGCTTTCTTTGAAAACAGGAGTCACACGGCAACTTTTCTCGGGCACACGGGTTTATTGGGTTTAAGTCCTCGTGTGCATGCGTAACCCCTTTATTTTGTTGGAGTAATGTAAATTATCCGTATTGCTATGCGGCCAGGGAAAGAGTAGCTTTCGCGAGTCGAAACTTTGGTGGGTCCTGGCAGTGCAAACTCTTCTGGTGTCCTCGCAGCTTCAGGTCTTGCCTGCCGGCCCGCGAACGGGAGGTAGCACATGCGACGCATTACTGCGTATTTGATTTTCTCATTGGTGTTTCTGGGACTCCAAGCGAACACGAAGGCGCAGGACATCCTGGTGCCGGCCGGCACGCTTCTTCGCTGCACGCTCGACGAGCCAAACTTTTCCTCAGCCACTGCCGATATTGGCGACCCTGTGATCTGCCACTTGAACAACCTCCGGGAATTCGGAGAGAATGCTTTTCCCCGGGGAAGCTACCTCGGGGGACACCTCGAGGCGGACAAGGAGCCCGGACCCTTCGTCGGTAAGGGCTATCTCAAGCTGGAATTCGACCGCATCGGTTTCCCCAATTCGGATGTCCCCGTTCCCAGCAAAGTCATCGCTGCCAAGGGATACAAAGTGGATCGTCGCGGAGACATCGTCGGCCGCGGCCACGCGACGCGAGACACCGTGGAATGGCTCATTCCTCCGCTGTGGCCCTGGAAGATCCTAACGCTGCCTGCCCGAGGCCCACGTCCGACGCTGAAAGGCGAAGAGCAGATCACCGTGCGCTTGATGGACGATATCCAAGTTCCTCGGCTAACGGCTTCTGGTCAGCCTTATGAAAGGCCGGCCTCTTACGACCGGCCGCGCCCGACCTACAGGCCGCAATCTTTTGACCGGCCCCGAGGCTCTGGCGGAAAGCGCCCCCCCGAGCAGCGATCCTTTGAACCGGCGGAGGCAGTGAACACGCCGGAAAACAATATCCCCGATGTCAGCTACGCCGCTCAGAGCATTACGGCGCAGGAGAACCAGCCAGACGTTTCGGAGCCTTCGTCAGCGCAGACAGGACCATCGGCTCCAAACTCCATGACTATGCGCCAACCGCTACGGATTAAGTGGATCGCCCTCAAGCCGGGCAATGTGTATGGGGTAACCAATTATCGCATCCATGGAGGCAGCGTGACTTATGTTCTTTTAAGCGGCGCCAAGGGGTCAGTGGACATCACTGAAATTGATTGGCGCAAGACGTCTCACCTGAACGCCGAGCCAATCGCTTCGTCGGTTGCGGATCGCACTGCCATCGCGGGAAGTCCAGAGTCATTTTCGGTGCGGCATTGAGTTCGCCGATTTTCGAGGGTGATAGCGGTCCGACACAGTGAGAAACATCGGGCTTCCGCAGACTGACGAAGTTGTCGGACAAAATCTAAAAGGGTAGGCCAGCCTAGCCGGATTAGTTAGTATTGCACCTACCTTGTTGCGGCAGAAAGCCTGCGGCGGCACGGCATGGCGTCGCGAAGGTGCCCGTTTGTGCGCGGTGAATCTCTTGCGCATGGGTCCGGCTTCTGGGCCATGCGGCCGGTGTGGCAGCGGAAAAAGTAATTCTTCAGCGGTCCTTCTGAGCTCCAGGTAAACCCTTCGTACGTCAGGCAAACTGAAACCGAGAGGTTTTTTCGGAGTCTACGACACGCCTGTTGGCACGAGAGTGAAGACCCACTGCCACGGGGCTCGGGTCCGGTCTTATCGAGGAGCGCGCTCACACAGTAAGGCCCTACCAAGCGCCGGCAGAAATGAGCGGCGCTGAATAATACTCCCAAATGGTTACGAGAATCTGTTATTGAGATGGGTACAGGAGGTGCCGGGGGGCTTGTCTCCTGGCCATGGTGAATCTACTGTAGAGGGAAGCGTGAGGAGGGGCAGAGTCCAGCGCCGAGAGCTATGATTTCCGAACAAAGAGGCGGGGCGCGGGCGTTTGTCCGCAGCCTGAACATTCTGCTGAAATTCGCACGTCTGTACGAATTCGGGCACGCCCGCACGGCCGCACAGTTCGAAACAGCGTGGAAAGAACTGCGCGGCGCGCTGGATGACAGCGGCGGCGGAGGTGTGCTTCTAGGCGCGTCGGGAACCCAGATCTTGCTGGATGGCGTGCCACTCGGTTCGGCCGCCGGCGAGAGAAGCTTCGCGCAGCTATTGATCACCTCGGGAATCGCGAGCATTCATTTTTCCCCGACTCTCACACAACCGCAATTCGCGCGATTTGTGCGTGCCTTTCCCAGCGGAAACGCCAAGCCTTCCTCCCTCGCCGAACAATTGAAAACCGCGCTGGCGGGAGACACCAGCATCAAGGTGAATGAAATCCGCTACGTTGCGGAAGACGCTTCGGTGGCGGGCATCAAGGTGGCCGCACAACTTACGCAGAAGGTACTCGGCGCGGCGGGCGACAAGTTCAAAGACTTCTTTGAAGACCCGAACAAGATGCTGCAGATGATCCTGGCTGCGGAGAGCATGCGCTCCGGCGGCGGTGGTGGCGGCGGGATGGGCGGACCGGGACACGGACCCGGTGGCGCGGGACCCGGGTTCGGCCTGGGCAGTGGTGGAGGATCGGGTGGCGGGGGAACTGGTGGTGGCGGCGGAACCGGAGGGAGTGGCGGCTCTGGGGCGCCGGGGAGCGGCGGGGCTGGTGGTTCCAGCCTATGGGAATCTGGTGGTGCGTCGGGCAGCGGAGGTGGCACGGGGACAGGTATCGGTGGCCAGGGTGGCGGGACTGGACCAGGAACCGGCGGCGGAGGTGGTGGCGGAGGTGGGGGCGGAGGCGGGACAGCAACCGGAGGGGGCGTTGCGACTGCAAGTGGCGAGCCCCTGCCGCCCGGAAAGTGGCTGACGGCTTCGGCATTGTTGCGCGGCGGCGCGGCCGCTGGAGTTGCCGGTCTGCCGGGAACCGGAGCTGGTACGGGCGGCGGATTCAGCGTCGAGGAAGAAGACGTTCGTTCGATGCTGGGATTGTTCGCTCAGCTGGGCAAATCGCGGAAAGATTCTGAACACCGCATGGACGTGCCGACGTTCCAATCGCGCTTGAGCGCCATGCCGGTGCGAGCGCAATTCACGCTGCAGCAGGCCCTGGCGGGACTCGCCGCGCAGGCGCCAGATGCCAAGCCAGACAAGCCAATGCTGCTGAAACTGGCGGAGCACGTGGCAATCCGCTTCGCGCTGGACAGCTACGAAAAAGGCGAACTGCGCGTGAACGCCGTGAAGCAACTGCTCGACCGCATGAATACGGAAATTGAGGCGCTGCGCAAGATTCTTTCGACCCAGGAAGAAATGATGTCGCAAGCGGGCCTCTCCGTGCAGTCGTACACGGAGCTGCTCGACCAAGAATTCTGGGAGCAGGTTCCCGAAGAGAACAAGAAAGAGGTGCTGACTTCGGACGAAGCCTGGTGCGTTCCGCCCCGCAACGTGAGGGCGTTCCTGGAAGACATGCTGCGGCGCGGGGAACTGAAGACCGTCAACGAGATTTTAATGAAGTACGCTTCGTGCGTGGGACTGGAAGCGCCGGAAGCGCGGCGAACGACGGCGATCGGACTCTCGGATTTAGCTGAATTGTACGGGAGCGGGGACGGCAGCGCTTTGATGGAGGCGATCCGCCGCTTGGGCAACCAGTTGGCCGTCGAGCGAGAACCGGAATTGCAAACGCTGGTCAGTGCCGCGTTCGTGCGATTGAGCCAGGAAGCGGCCTCCAAGCGCTGCTACCCGGCGATGCAGCAAGCACTCTCGTCGCTCGAGAGCGTGGAGGCGCAGAGGCCCGGATCGACGCAGAGCCTGCGGCCACGCATCGGTGCGGAAGAACGGCTGCCGGAATTCATCGAGGAAGCGATGCGCAGCGGCCAGATCGCGGACGGGATGATGGATATCCTCAGCCTGATGCCCAAGGCCACGATCCACTATGTCACCAATCGATTCGGACATTGCGGTTTTCGCGAAGATTGCGATCTGCTCACCACGATTATCCGCACCTTGGGAGAGGACGCCACGCAACGGCTTCTCGAAACGTTGCAGACCGCTCCCGCGGGTGAGTCCGCCGAAACCATCGGCTTGGTGAGTCAGCTTTCTCCGGAGAACGTGGAGAAGATTCTTCCGGCGCGGCTCTCGCAGTGGCCGCGCTCCTCGCATGACCGCGCCGTCCGGCAACTTTCCGCCGCGCCCTCGGAGGAGCGGGCGCGGCTGCTTCTTGCGCTCTACGATTCGATCGATGTTCTGATTCGTCCGCTGGCCATCGACGAAATGGGGATGAGTGGGCAAGCCAGCTGTATTCCGAAACTGATCGAACTAGTGCAGAACGACGAGACGCCCGCGTTCACGAGGCTGAAAGCGGTAGAGGCGCTCGGCCGGCTGCGCGCGTCCGCTTCCAGCGCGCTACTCCAGCATATTTTGGAGACCCGCCAAGTTTGGCGCTGGGTGTATCCAAACGAATTGAGAATCGCCGCGGCGCAGGCATTGCTGCGCGTCGATCAGGCCGTGGGAATGGAAAAGGTTGCCGCCAGCGGAATCGACCGCAAGGAACTGACGCTCGAACCCACGGATCCCGATCCCAATGCTTCCGTGATCCGACAGCGGCGCTACGCGCGCGTGAAGCTTTCGCGCAACGTCATTGCGGTGACGACGAACTTGCGGGAAAACTTCAGACTGTCCATTCCGGAGCTAAACCTGGGAGGCGGGATCGGTTCCGGAGAACGCCATCTGGCTCCGGGCTCGCTGTTGTCGCTGAAATTCTCGCTGGGCGTGCGCAACATCAAGGCGCAGGCAATTGTCCGCGGAGCGCGGCCTCAGGCGATGGCATTCGAATTCGTGGACATGGATCTGGATGAACGTTACCGCTTACGGAAATTATTGCTGGAGCTAGGTGGGCTGCCCATGGTTGCCCAGGTCACGAATCGCACGCGGCGCCGCGGCCGCGTGGCGATCTCGAAGAGCTAGACACAGCGCGTTGCGATTTTTTTCGCGGCAGGGACATCCCCTTCTCACCTGACCTCGCCTTCCGGTAACCTGTCCGTTCGGTCAGGGTCCTGCCCGTCCTCATGGTGGCTTGACCGCCCGGGCACATGGGACCGCTGTACCATTGCGGCGGAGGGCGACTAACCCTACGGTACTAGTGAGGAAGTTCTATTGAAGGCCCACGCGGCGTAAGATGAAAGCAGACCCAAAAACAGCGGCCGGACGCGCATTCGTAAGAAGCCTTAACATCCTCCTGAAGTTTGCCCGGCTGTACGGCCATGAGCATACCCGGACCATCGAACTGCTGCGCGTTGCTTGGCAGGAGCTGCGCAGCGCCATCCCCATGGGGACTGACGGGGGGCTGTTGCTGGGAGCGACGAATTCGCAGCTATTGCTGGATGGTGTGCCTCTCGAAGGATTCCCCGCTGAAAAGCAATTTGCGCAACTGCTTTCGGCGGCGGGCGTGGCCAGCGTGCAGTTTTTCGCTTCCGTCACAGAAGAAGAGATTGGCCGGTTCGCGCGCGCCTTTCCGACGGGCAAAGCGAAACCAGCCGAGCTGGCACTGCAACTGAAAGCCGCCCTCGAGGGCGCGCAGGGAATCCGCATCAATGAGATTTGCTTTGTGGCCACGGATGCGCGGCTGAAAGACGCGAGCATGGCCGCTCAGATTGCTGCCGCATCGCTTGGCGGCGACCAAGAACAATTCAGACAGTGGTTGAACGACCCTCAGAAGCTGCTCGAATTGATTGCCGCGGCGCAGGGTTCGAAAAGCGGTGGAGTTCCTGGGCCGGGCCCAGGCGGACCTACGCCTGCTGAAGGAGCTCCGGGCGCAGAAGATTCCGGTGCAGCCGGACACGCCGGTACTGGGTCAGGTAACGGCGGAGGGACCGGCGGCGGGGGAACAAGCACTGGGACAGGGCCGGGTGCAAGCTTTTGGACCGCAGGCGGCAGCGGGTCGGCCACCATTTCTATTTCTGGAGTAGCCGCTAGTGGCGGAATTGGGTCGCCCGGGGCGCTGGGTGCTGGGCTCGGTGCGGGAAAGGGAAGCGGAAGCGGCGGGCATGGCGAGCCGAGCGAAGAAGAGATCTATGGGATTCTCAGCGCGCTGACGAGCTTTGGGCACGTTGGCACAGGGCAGGGTGGCGTGGCCGCGGCCGGTGCATTCCAGGAGCAGATGTCGCAATTGCCGGGCCGCGCGCAAGATACGTTGAAACAAGCTCTCGCAAGCCTGGCGGCGCAAGCTCCGAACGCCAAGCCGGACGAGTCGGTGATCGTGCAGCTGGCCGAACACCTGGCGATCCGTTTCGCGCTGGAGCGCTTCGAACGCGGCGAAGTGAAAGTCAACGCCGTTCGGCAGATGCTCGACCGCATGAACCAGGAAATCGAGAACCTGCGAAAGATTCTCGGCGCTCATGAAGACAAGATGAGCGAAGCCGGGCTGCTCGTCCAATCGCACCGCGAGATTCTCGACCGTCAGTTCTGGGCGGCGGTGCCCGAAAGCGGCAAGCGCGCCGTGTTGTTATCCGAAGAGGCCTGGTGCATTCCGCCGCGCAACGTGCAGTCCTACGTCAGTGAGCTGATCGAGCACGGCAACATCGCCGAAGCCGTCAGCATTCTCCAGAATTATGCGGCTTGCGCGGACAGCGAAGACGCCGATGCGCGGAAGAAAACCGCAGTCGGACTTTCCGAGATGGCCGAATTGTATGCCAAGGCTGATCCGAGGTTGCTGAGCAAAGCGCTGCGGCACCTGGGTCTGCGGCTCAGCGTGGAGCAGGACTCGGAACTCCAAGGCTTCGTGAGCGCGGCCTTCGTACGGCTAAGCCAGGAAGCGGCCACCAGCCGGTATTTTCCGGCGATGGAGCAGGCACTCGATCTGGTTGCCGGCGTCGAGTCGCAGAGGCCGGGAATCGCGCGCAGCCTGCGCGGGAAAATGGGAATCGAAGAACGCGTGCCGGAGTTTGTTGAGGAAGCGTTGAAGGCGCGCCACGTGGCCGCGGGGCTGACCGATGTTTTGAAGTTGCTGCCGCAAACGACCATGGAGCAGCTGGCGGCGCGTTTCAATCGTTGCAGTCTGCGCGAGGATTCCGAACGTGTTGCGAATTTGGCGGGCGACATGGGCGAAGAGGCCATTCAGTATCTACGGAGCACGGTGCGCGGCGGGCCGGTGGCAGAGGCCGTGGAGATGGTCGGGCTACTGAGCAGGCTGGATCCGGAATCGGTCATGGTATATCTGCCGGGCCGGATGAAAGAATTTCCGCGGACATCGCAAGACCGCATCGTGCGGCAGATTTCCGCCAGTGGAGCGGCGAGACGATGCCACATCCTGCTTGAGCTGATCGATCACGTGGACCCGCTGGTGACGCCGCTGGTGATCGACGAAATCGGCGTGACCTCGGATCGCGAGGCGCTCGGCAAACTGCTGACCATCGCCGACGGCGACTTGCCCCCCGGCGGCGGGCCGTATCTGCGCGTCAAAGCCATCGAAGCACTGGGGAGAATTCATGCCCCCGAATCGGCCAGCACGCTGAAGCGCCTTGTCGAGGCGAAGAAAGTGTTTGGCTGGGTACAGCCGGAGGAGTTGCGCATTGCCGCGCTGCAAGCGCTCGAGAAGCTCGACCCGGACTGGTTTCGCGACTGCCTGCCCAAGAGTGGAATTGACAAGGAAGATTTCACGCTCGCACCGCTGGACATTCCAGCGACCTCGAAATTTGTGCGCCAGCGCCGGCACACCCGCGTGCGGCTGAGGAAGACGGTCAGGGCGGTGTGCACGAACCTCAAAGAGAGTTGTTCCATGGAGATCAAAACCGCCAGCCTAACGGGAGGCGTTGCGACCCTCAGCCGGCACCTCACACCCGGGACGCAGGTGCAATTGAGATTGCAGATTGGCATGAGGAATTTGCAGGCTACCGCGCTCATGCGCGACTCCCGCGCGCAAGACATGGCCTTCGAGATCGTGGACATGAACCTTGACGAGCGCAGCAAGTACCGGCGCATGCTGGCCGGAAACCTCTCCAACAGTTCCAACAATCAGGGCCCCGCGGAAGGCGACCTCATTTCCGTGGCCGCTAGCGGTGCTGGCTCCAAGTAACGCCCGATTCTCCCCCACAGATGGCCATGCTCTCGTTACGCTAGAGCCCACATGGTGTTTCTTGGCGCTGGCGCACCCAACCAGTTAGAATAATAAGATGTTTGCACTGGCGGCATTGTACTGCCCAGTTCAAGCGAGCACGCAGAGAACCGTCAGGAGACGGCGACACCCTTCATGGATCTAGCCAAGTTCATCGACAAGCTCGTGGCTCGGTTTATCGGCACCAAGCACGAGCGCGACATCAAGAAATTGCGGCCAGTCATTGCGGCCATCAACGCGCGCGAAGCCGAAGTGCAATCGCTCAGCGAGGAAGGCCTCAAAACGCGTTTTGCGGAGCTCCGCGCCCAGGTGCAGGAGCAGTTGAAAGACACCGATCCCGCGGAGCCTGCCTACAAAGAGCAGTTGCAGAAGGCCCTGGAGCCCGCGATCGTGCCGGCATTCGCCTTGGTCCGCGCAGCGGGCCGCCGCTTCCTGAACATGAGGCATTTCGATGTGCAATTGATTGGCGGCATCGTTCTGCACGAAGGCAAGATCTCGGAAATGAAGACGGGCGAAGGCAAAACGCTCGTTGCCACGCTTCCCGCGGTGCTGAATGCGCTGGCCGGGCGCGGCGTTCACATCGTCACGGTGAACGATTACCTCGCGCGCCGCGACGCGGAATGGATGAGCCCGCTGTACCGCGCGCTGGGATTGAGCGTCGGCGTGATTGTGCACGATCTCGATGACGACCAGCGCCGCGCGGCGTATGGCGCGGACATCACCTACGGCACCAACAACGAATTCGGCTTCGATTACCTCCGCGACAATATGAAGTACGACCTGGCGCAATGCGTGCAGCGCGGACATCAATTCGCCATCGTCGACGAAGTCGACTCCATCCTCATCGACGAGGCGCGCACCCCGCTGATCATTTCCGGCCCGTCGGAGGAGTCCACCGACAAGTACGCCAAGATCGACAAGATCATCCCCAAGCTGATCCAGGACATCGACTACACGCTCGACGAAAAGCATCGCACAGCGACGCTCACGGAAGAAGGATTTGCCAAGTGCGAACGCCTTCTTTCCCTCACCAACATGTCCGATCCGGCAAACATCGATATCATGCACCACGTCTACCAGGCGCTGCGTGCTCATACGCTCTACAAGCACGACGTGGATTACGTCGTAAAAGACGGTGAAGTCATCATCGTCGATGAATTTACGGGCCGCCAGATGCCCGGCCGCCGCTGGTCCGACGGTTTGCACCAGGCCGTGGAGGCCAAGGAAGGCGTGAAGATCGAGCGCGAAAACCAGACGCTCGCGACGATTACCTTCCAGAATTATTTCCGCATGTACAAGAAACTCTCGGGCATGACCGGTACGGCGGAAACGGAAGCGGCGGAGTTCGGCAAGATTTACAATTTGGACGTCACCGTCATTCCCACGAACCGCCAGTTGATCCGCATTGAATCTCCGGACGTGGTCTACCGCACGGAAAAGGAAAAGTTTGAAGCCGTCGTCAACGGCATCATGCAGGAAGACAACTCGCTCGCGAACGGCATCCGCCAATATCACAAACGCGGCCAACCCGTGCTGGTGGGCACGATTTCCATCGAAAAGTCCGAGGCTATAGCGGAATTGCTGAAGAAGGCCGCCATTCCGCACCAGGTGCTGAACGCCAAGCAGCACGAGCGCGAATCCCGCGTCGTCGCACAGGCCGGGCGCAAAGGCGCGGTCACGGTGGCGACCAACATGGCCGGACGCGGCACGGACATTCTTCTCGGCGGCAACCCCGAGCAAATGACACGCGATCATTTTCTGAAAAACAAGCTGGCTCTGCCTTATGCGGCGGCTCCAGCGGTGATCGGGGCGGATCCCGCGGATGGCAGCGGCGCTCAGCCCACAATTCCGATGGTGCTCTTCCAGAACGAAGGCAAAATTTTTCAAGTGCCGGCCGATCAGTGGAAGCCGGTCTACGAGCAGTTTGCCGGGCAGTGCAAAGCCGAACACGACGAAGTCGTCGCGCTTGGTGGACTTCACATCCTGGGCACGGAACGCCACGAGGCGCGGCGCATCGATAACCAGTTGCGCGGACGCGCGGGACGCCAGGGCGATCCCGGCTCCTCGCGATTTTTTCTTTCGCTCGAAGACGACCTGATGCGCATCTTCGGCGGCGAGCGCGTAAAGGCGCTGATGTTCCGCCTGGGCATGACCGAGGGCGTGCCGATCGAATCCGGGCTGATTTCGCGGCGCATCGAGAACGCGCAAAAAACCGTCGAAGCGCAGAACTTCGACGCGCGCAAACACCTCCTCGAGTACGACGACGTGATGAACAAGCAGCGCGAAACGATCTACGCGATCCGCCGCTCCGCTCTCGAAGGCAAGGACCAGCGCGATTACGTTCTCGGTATCGCGGAAGACGTCGTGCGCGAGCTCGTTGATACATTCTGCCCGCGCGAGCAGCATCCCGATCAATGGAACACCACGCAGTTCCTCGCGGAGAGCAACGCGCAGTTCGGCATCGACATGAAGGCTGTGGGCGCCGATCCAGCCACGCTCAGCCACGACCAGCTTGCCGACGCCGCGGCCGGGGCCGTCACCAAGCGCTACGAGGAAAAGGAAAAACAGTTCGGAGCGGACCTGATGCGCTGGCTCGAGCGGCGCATCATTCTCGACGTGGTGGATTCGCAATGGAAAGACCACCTGCTCTCGCTGGACCACCTAAAAGAGGGCATCGGCCTGCGCGGCTATGCGCAAAAAGATCCCATCGTCGAGTTCAAAAAAGAGGCCTTCACGCTGTTCGAAGACATGATGGCGCGCATCGATAACGAAACGATCCGCTATCTCTTTCACATTCAGGTGCAGCAGGGGGAGCAGCCGCCTCCGGAGGGTGCGCCGCAACCTTCGGCTCCGCCATCGTCAACGCGCCCGCGCGCTGATGCCGTCGCCGCTAGTGCCGCCGCGGCGCGCGCCAGCGAGCCGCAGCACTTGCCGGCTGTGGCGCGGGAAATCGAACGCCGCCAGCAGCGCCAGCAAAAGGATTTACAGTATCAGACGGGCCCCGCGCAGGCTGAATCGCCGAAGCCGGTGAAGGTTGGCGCAAAAGTGGGCCGCAACGATCCTTGCCCATGCGGGTCGGGAAAAAAATACAAGAAATGCCACGGCGCAAACGCATGAGGCATCAGAGAAGAGGAAGCAAATGCCACCAGTTCCAGCACCACAGCAAATGCCCGAACGCCAGCCGATCCCTGGCGTAAAAAATCTCGTCGCCGTAGCCAGCGGCAAAGGCGGCGTCGGCAAGACCACCGTCGCCGTGAATCTCGCACTGGCTTTGTCGAAGCTCGGCCACAAGGTTGGTCTGCTCGACGCCGACGTGTACGGGCCGAACGTGCCAATTATGCTGGGCGCGACGCAGCAGCCGGAGGCCACGAGCGATAAGCACATTATTCCTGTCCAATCGCAAGGGCTGAAGATGATTTCCATGGGCCTGCTGAACCCCGGCGACAAGCCCATGATCTGGCGCGGGCCGATGCTGCACAGCGTGATTACTCAATTCCTGCGCAGCGTGGAATGGGGCGAGCTGGATTACCTGATCATCGATCTTCCGCCGGGCACCGGCGATGTGCAGTTGACGCTGATCCAGACGGTTGCCGTCACTGGCGCTGTGCTGGTGACCACGCCATCGACTGTGGCGCTCGCCGATGTGCGCAAAGCCATCGAAATGTTTCGCCAGGTGAACGTGGAAGTTCTCGGCGTGGTCGAGAATATGAGCACGTTTGCCTGCCCGCACTGCGGCAAGGCGGTGGACATTTTTGGACATGGTGAAGGCTCGAAAACCGCGCTGGCTTACGGCGTGCCCGTGCTTGGCGAGGTTGAAATCGATCCGCGCATTCGTATCGGGGGGGACACCGGCAAGCCGGTGGCGGCTCTCGGCGAAAACGCCGCAGGCGCGAAGAGTCTCTACAACGTCGCGCGCGCTGTCGTCGCGCGTCTTGTGGAAGTGGCCGGCACCACTGGCGGCCCAGCGGTTCAGATCGATTGAAGCTTCACGCTTCCTTTGTTTTGCCGGGATTCTGCAACGCTTCGATCTTGGCAAGCAGACAATTGCGGCACAGGCATCCCTCCGCATCGGTCGGCATCGGGACGTGCGGCAATTCCGCGCACCAGCAGCCGCCTTCCGGCTGACAAGTCATTGCAACTCCACACTGTGCGCAGCGGGTTTCCATAGAGCGATGATGGCGCAGTTTTCCCAAGTCTCTCCAGAAAAATTGCTGAGAATTTCTTTGACTCGCTGTCTCGCCTTGGCTATCATTCATCTCGTACAAACTTGCGAGTTTCGGACAGCGGCAGAGAGACTGCCGCTTTTTTTTTTCAGCGCGGGGAATGGCAACATTCAGCAGCAAAGATAACCCCTGAGAGTGAGCAACCATGGCAAGAAGCTGGTTTTTTGCACAAATTTTATGCGGCGCAAGTCTCTTTAGAATCAACACTTACAAAGCCGCCCGTAACTGTTGATTCTAAACCACTTACAAGTACGCTAAGTCCTTTATCAGCAACACTTACAAAAACATAAGGGGTGTGGGCGTGTTATGGTTAACCAGGAATCGGATTAGGATTCCTGGCCGGAGCGGGCAGCGAGTCGAAGGATTCCTCGCCCCAAATTCCGGATTGGCATGCCCCGCGCTCTCGCCTTTCTTGTCAGTTCCGGGCACGGATGTTATCTTGACGTGATTCGCTGCGCGCCAAGTTTTCTGTAGGGGCGGGGCTTGCCGCGCCCGGTGTCTGTAGGGGCACGATATATCGTGCCCTCTGCGCGTCGCAACTGCATCAGCAAACAACGGACAAGGACACGATTGGCTCGACACCCGGACATTCGACCGTATCGCGGAAAGCAACCGCAGATCGCGGCATCTGCCTACATTGATCCCGCGGCCGTCATCATCGGCGACGTCGTGATTGGCGAGGACTCCAGCGTCTGGCCGTGCTCGGTGGTTCGTGGCGACGTGCATTACATTCGCATCGGCGCGCGCACGAATATTCAGGACGGCTCGGTGCTGCACGTCATGCGCGATGAGTGGCCCCTGATTCTAGGCGATGATGTCACCGTCGGCCATTCGGTGACGCTGCACGGTTGCACCATCGAGTCGCGCTGTCTGATCGGCATGGGCGCGGTCATTTTGAACGGCGTGACGATTGGCGCGGGCAGCATCGTCGCTGCGGGAACGCTCATCACCGAGCGCACCGCGATTCCTGCGGGCAGCTTGGTCATGGGTTCGCCGGGAAAAGTGAAGCGCATTCTCACGGGTATCGATCAGGCGTCGATTGATGCCTACGCCCAGCGCTACGTCGGCTACAAGAATATCTATAGCGAGGAACCCACCGAGTGAGCGAAGGCGCAGCCAAAAAAGAACAGAAGCCGCGCAAGTTTCAAGCCATTCGCGGAACGCGTGATTTGCTTCCACCGGAGACGGCGCTGTGGAGCCACGTCGAGCAGACGGCTCACGAAGTCTTCGCCACGTTCGGCTTCGGCGAAATCCGTCTTCCGATTTTCGAGCCGACGGAACTCTTTGCCCGTTCGATCGGGTTGGACACCGACATAGTTGCCAAGGAAATGTTTTCTTTTGAGGATTACGAGCCTTCGTCAGTTCTCGAATATCGGAGCGCAATTATTACTTGGCAGGAGCCTCGCGACGTGCAGGGGCCTCCGGGCCCTCTCGGAACGGGAGCGCTCGCCAAATTCCAACCGTTTAGCGCTCTGCTTTCTTCATTCTATCTGGCCGGAAGGGAGGCCTTTGAAAAGAGGCTCATTCCACGAACTCCGGAAAACGGTTCTCTGCTCAACGAACTCGTTGGGGAACGAGACATTTTCTTGAGTTCAATACAATCGCGAAACGACCGGGAGAATCGCGCGGACGTGGACCGTCTAAAGGAGCGCGTTAGACGACTTCAGCTTGGAGACGAATTGACACTGCGTCCCGAAGCCACCGCCTCCGTCTGCCGCGCCTACATTGAGCATGGGATGCAACAACTGCCGCAACCGGTGAAGCTGTACTACATGGGGCCGATGTTCCGGCGCGAGCGGCCGCAGAAGGGGCGGTACCGGCAGTTTTATCAGATTGGCGCGGAAGTGCTGGGCGGCAGCGACGCTCCTGCGATTGACGCCGAAGTGATCGAAATGGTCATGACGTTTTTCGACCGGTTGGAATTGCAGGGCGTTCAGCTTGATATCAATTCCATCGGCCACAGCGCCGATAACTGCCGGCGCGGTTACGTAGAAAAATTGAAAGCCGCGCTTGATAAAGTAAAGGATAAGCTCGGGCCGGACAGCCAGCGGCGCATCGAAACGAATCCGCTGCGCGTGCTCGATTCCAAACTCGAAAGCGAGCAGGCCATTATCGCCACCCTGCCGCACATCGCCGACCACCTTTGCGAAGACTGCGCGGCGCACTACTCGGCCGTAAGGCATCAGCTCGAAATGCGCGGAGTGATCTATCGAGAGAATTGGCGGCTCGTGCGCGGGTTGGACTATTACATGCGGACGACGTTTGAAATCACGGCGCAGGGACTCGGTTCGCAAAATGCCGTGTGCGGCGGCGGGCGCTACGACGGACTGGTAGAATTACTTGGCGGGCCGCCAACAAAGGGCATCGGCTTTGCCATCGGCGAAGACCGCTTGATCTTATCGCTGCAGGAGAGCGGGAAAGCGCCTCCCCAGCAGGGCCGCGACGTCTACATCGCCTGGATGGGTGAGCGAGCTCACGCCACCGCTATCCGGGCGGCGAAAGTTCTGCGCAAGGCGGGATTCAGTGTCGAGCTGCCACCGGTCGAACAAAAATTCGGCAAAGCCCTCGGCCAGGCGGACAAACTCGGCGCGAAGTACGCGCTGATTCTCGGCGATAATGAAGTATCCGAAGGCCTGTGGACGCTGAAGACGCTGGCGGACGGCTCGCAGGAAAAGTACACCGAAGCGGATTTGTTGGAATATTTGCGCAAGTCTTTGTAGTGGCGGGTCTTTAGACCCGCGCTTTTGTAGCGCAGGCTTCAGCCTGTGCGGAACACCTGAACTTGGCACCGATAAAAGAAAGAGCACAGACTGAAGTCTGTGCCACCTGAAGAGGACGACGTGTTGGATTTTCTTGGAAATCTGAAACGAACCCACTACTGCGGCGAACTGCGCGCCAAGGACGAAGGCCGCGACGCTATCGTGATGGGCTGGGTCGCACGCCGCCGCGACCTCGGCAATTTGCTCTTCCTCGACGTGCGCGACCGCACCGGCATCGTCCAGGTGGTCTTCAACAAGGAGACGCAGCCTGCGGCGCATGCCAAAGCCGAGCAAGCGCGCAGCGAATTCGTGGTCGCTGTGGAAGGCAAGGTCCTCAAGCGCCAGAAGGCCAATCCGGAATTGGCCACCGGAGAAGTCGAGCTTGTTGCGGAGAAGCTGCATATTCTCAACAACGCCAAGACGCCGCCCTTCCCGATCGAAGATGAAATCAGCGCGGCGGAAGAGACGCGGCTGCGCTTCCGCTATCTCGACTTGCGCCGGCCAAAGCCGCACCAAAACCTCGCGCTGCGCCACAAGATCATCCTCGAAATTCGCAAAGTCCTGGACGAGATGGGCTTCCTCGAAGTGGAAACGCCCATGCTCACGCGCTCGACGCCGGAAGGCGCGCGCGATTATCTCGTGCCCAGCCGCGTGCATCACGGCCAGTTTTACGCGCTGCCGCAATCTCCGCAAATCTTTAAGCAAATTCTGATGATCGGTGGCCTTGACCGCTACTTCCAGATCGTCAAGTGCTTCCGCGACGAAGATTTGCGCGCCGACCGCCAGCCGGAATTCACGCAGCTCGATCTCGAGATGTCGTTTCCCCGCCAGGAGGATATTTTCGGCGTGATCGAAAAAGTGATGGTGCGCGCCTGCGCCGTCGCGGGCATCACGGCCGAAGCACCGTTCCCGCACATGCTTTATAAGGACGCCATCCGAAAGTATGGCAGCGACAAGCCGGACCTACGCTTCGGCATGGAGCTCCATGAAGTGACGAATTGTTTCCCGCAAGAGGCCGAGGAAAAGCTGCAGATCGAAGGCAATGTTTTCGCCTTTGCTGCCCCCGGAGCAGCAGGCTATTCGCGCAAGCAGCTTGACGAATTAACCGAGAAGGCCAAGTTGCTCCACGCGCGCGGCGCATATTTCGTAAAAGTGACGGCGGAGGGTCTGACCTCGACGGTCGAGAAATCGATCGGCGCTGAAAACGTAAAGAAGCTCGCTGAGGCTTGTGGAGCGAAGGCGGGCGATCTCGTCGTGGCGGTTTCTGCAAAAGAACAAATCAAGGGCACAGAAGCCGCCGCTCTCGTCGCGGGCCAATTGCGTTTACACCTTGGCGAAGCGCTCGCCGTGATCGACAAATCCCAATGGAAATTCCTGTGGCTCACGGGCTTTCCGCTCTTCGAATGGAGCGAGTCCGACAAAACCTGGGTGAGCGCGCAGCACCCCTTCACCGGCATCGTCGACGAAGATCTCGAAAAACTCGAATCCGCGCCGTGGGAAGTTCGTTCCAAGGGCTACGACCTCGTGCTGAATGGCAACGAGCTGGGCTCCGGCAGCATTAGAATCCACCGCCAGGACATCCAAGAACGCCTATTCAAGGCTCTCGGCTTGAGCGAAGAACAACTACGCCGCCGCTTCGGCTTTTTCCTCGATGCGCTGACTTACGGCACGCCCCCGCACGGCGGTATCGCGCTCGGCATCGACCGCGTGGTCATGCTCCTCGCCGGCGAAAAATCCATCCGCGAAGTCATCGCCTTCGCGAAAACCACTGCCGCGCAAGATTTGATGGCGGATTCACCGTCCAGCGTCGACAAGGAACAGCTCGATCAACTCGGAATCGCGATCAAAGAAAAATGAGCAGGATACGCATATTGCCGGAGGCGGTGGCGAACAAAATCGCCGCGGGTGAGGTCGTCGAGCGCCCGGCGTCGGTGGTGAAAGAGCTCCTCGAGAACGCCATCGACGCGGGCGCGAAGACGATTCGCGTCGAAGTGGAAGTCGGCGGCAAGCGCATGATCCGCGTGATCGACGATGGTCACGGCATGACGCATGACGACGCGCTCCTGGCGTTCGAACGCCACGCCACGAGCAAGTTGCGTTCCGCGGACGATTTACTTTCGATTGCCACACTGGGTTTTCGCGGGGAAGCGTTGCCGACTATCGCCGCTGTATCGCGATTGCTTCTCGAAACGCGGGACGAAGCGGAGGCTGAAGGTACGCGCATCGAATTCGCGGGGGGCAAGCTGGTTAACGTAAAGCCGGCGGGGTTGCCCGCGGGAACGACGATCAGCGTCGCCGACATTTTTTACTGTGTTCCCGCGCGCAGAAAATTCCTCAAGTCGGACACCACGGAGCTGGGCCACATCGCTTCACTGGTCACGCACTACGCGTTGGCGAATCCCGGTAAGCAATTCATTCTCATAACCCCAACACAGGAAATCATTAACTGTCCGCCCGCGGAAAAGCTGGCCGACCGCGTGTATCAACTCTTCGGACGGCAAGCCCTGGAAGAGCTGGTCGAAATTCCAGCGGTTTCTGCTGCATTCCGCGCGGCCATCAGCGAGCCGGAGCTAGAGCCGGAAGAAGAAAAATCATCACTGACGGTGAGCGGATTTACATCGCGTCCTGACATACAGCGGACGAATCGCAATGGAATCTACATTTTTGTAAACCGCCGCCTGGTGCGCGACCGGCTGATTCTGCATGCGATTCACGAAGCCTACCGCAACATTCTGCCGCCGGCAGTTTTTCCCGCGACGCTGCTTTTTCTGGAGATGCCCTACGACGAGGTCGACGTCAACGTGCATCCCGCAAAAATCGAAGTGCGCTTCCGGCGTTCGCAATTTGTCCACGATTTTGCGCGCGATGCGATTCGCCAGGCGCTGATGGGGGCGCGGCCCATCGCAAGTTTTGCTGCCGCCGCCGCGGGCGTTCCGCAAACGATAGGTTCCGGGAATGGTCCGTTTTCCGGCGGAATCACGCCCGCACCCGTGGAATCGGGAGTTCCGCGCGCGGTAATCCCGCCAATGGAAGAAATCGGCGTGAGTTCCGGCGTAGGTTCGGACGGCGGATGCGATCTCACGGTCGCACCCATACGGCCGGTCGAGCAGCGGATTCCATTCACTTCGGGAACTGCATTTGGCCAGGAGGTCGCACCGGCGCAGATTTCCACCGCGGGGAATTGGGCCGCGAATCTCGCCGCGCCGAGTGCGGACGCTCCCGCAAGCCTCCCGCGCCCTGAGCAGATTGCGGATCTAAAGCCACTTGGTCAGGTCAGCGCAAGTTTCATCGTCGCGGTGAACGGCGAAGGATTGTGGATCGTAGACCAGCACGTGGCGCACGAGCGCGTGCTTTTCGAGCAGCACCTGGAAGCACGCCGCGCCGGAAAAGTGGAAGCCCAGCGCATGCTCATGCCACTGGTGATTGAGTTGTCGCCGCGGCAGATCGTTACGTTTGAAAAAATCGCGGAAGAATTGGCCGCGAACGGTTTCGAGGTCGAGCCCATGGGCCCGAAGAGCGTGGCGATCCAGGCTGTGCCCGCAGGAGTCGGCGCACCGGACGCCGAAAAACTACTCACCGAAATTCTCGACGGCATCGAGCGAGAGAACGCGGCGATTTCGATCGAAACATTGCAGGCGAAAATCGCGGCGTCCACCGCCTGCCACGCGGCGATCAAAGTGAACATGCCGCTCGAACAATCGAAAATGGAATGGCTGCTGGACGCGCTGGCGAAAACCGATTGCCCAATGAGTTGCCCGCACGGCCGGCCGGTGGTGCTGCGCTATTCCATGAAAGAAATTGAGAAGGCGTTTCATCGCATTTGAACCGCGTCCTTGCCGGCTAATGGCGGGGAAAGAGCGGGCACGGCGAAAAGAAGCAAAAGTTCTTATTTTCCCTTTTTTACTGAATACTGAGAACTGACAACTGAGAACTGAGGACTCGAGAATGAGTGATTCCCAGAAAACGGCGGTGATTTTCGGCCTAGCCAACAAGCGCAGTATCGCGTGGGCCATTGCGCAGAAACTGCACGAAGCCGGCTGGCGGCTGGCGATTACCTATCAAAACGAGCGGCTCGAGCTCGAAGCGAGGGATTTGATCGCCGCGATGCCGGGCGCCGCCGGATTCATGTGCGACGTCACGAAAGACGATGAGATCGCGCGATTGTTCGATGAATTGAAGTCGCGCTACGGCGTTCTGCACGGCCTGGTGCACAGTGTGGGGTTTTCTCCGCCCGAAGAGCTGAAAAATCCTTTTCTGAACACGACGCGCGAAGGCTTTCGCATCGCGCATGACATCAGCGTCTATTCGCTGATTGCGGTAGCGCGGGGCGCCGCGCCGCTCATGACCGCCGGCGGCGGGATGGTCACGCTGACGTACTACGGTTCCGAAAAAGTGGTTCCGAACTACAACGTAATGGGCGTGGCGAAGGCGGCGCTGGAAGCGACCGTACGCTATCTGGCGAATGACCTTGGGCCGAAGGCCATCCGCGTGAACGCCATTTCCGCTGGGCCCCTTAAGACGCTGGCGGCGCGAGGAATCGCGAACTTCGGCGACATGCTCAAAACGCATGTAGAGCGCGCCCCCCTGAAGCGTAACGTCGATGCCGCCGAGGTCGGCGCGACCGCTGCATTCCTGCTTTCGGAAGCGGGCTCGGGCATTACCGGCGAGACGATCTTCGTCGATTGCGGCTACAACATCATGGGGTTTTGAGAATGACTGGCGCTCTTGCCTGTGCGCGGTTTGCGATTGCCTCAAAGTAAGGTTACGCAGCCAAGATTGGCTGTGCCACGAAGATGCCAAACCTCACTATCGCCATCGACGGTCCTGCGGGATCCGGCAAAAGCAGTGTGGCGCGCCGCGTTGCGGCGATCCTCGGGTATTTGTATCTAGACAGCGGGGCAATGTACCGCGCGCTGGCGCTGAAGGCGCTGCGGCATCAACTTGCGCCGGCGGACGAGGCCCGCCTTGAAGCGCTTGCGAAGGAAACACACATCGAACTGAAGCCACCTACGCCGGAACAGGAAGCGGCGGGTGCGAAGAACTGTGTTTTCCTCGACGGGGCGGACGTGACGCAGGAGATTCGTACCGCGGAAGTAGCGCAGGCCGCGTCCCGGCTCGCAACGATTGCAAAAGTGCGCGAAGTGCTCGTGGCCGAGCAGCAGCGCGCCGGCGCGGGCGGCGGCGTCGTGATGGAAGGGCGGGACATCGGGACTGTTGTGTTTCCCAAAGCCGAACTGAAGATTTTTCTGGATGCTTCGCCGGAAGTGCGCGCGGAACGTCGCTGGAAAGAGCACCAGGAAAAAGGCGAACGAATTACTCTCCCGGAAGTGTTCGACGAAGTGATAGAGCGAGACAAGCGCGATCGCGAGCGCAAAGTTTCCCCGCTCGTGCGCGCCGCCGATGCGGTGCTGGTGGACAACACGGCAATGGGGATCGAAGAGACTGCGCGGCTGATTGTAATGCTCGCGCGGGAACGCGAAAAGGAATCGGCAGACGCGGCGGGAGGGCAGCCGTGAAGCGGACACTTGTGATGCTGGCGCTTTCCGCAGGCAGCGCGCTGTTTCTGATGCCCCTGCTGGCGGTCGCACAGACGAGTTCCAGTTCAGCGGAAGCAACGCGAAAATTCCGCGCGTATCTTGATGAAGACTGGAAACGCTGGATGCAGGAATATCCCGAAACCGCCACCTCTGTCGGATTTCCCGGGCAGAACCGCCGCTGGAGCGACGATTCGCAAGAGGGCATCGAAGCGAGAATCCGCCACCTCCACGAGAGTCTCGCGAAGCTGGAATCCATTTCGCGCGATACGCTTCCCGCCGAGGAGCAACTCAACTACGACCTCTACCGGGAGCTGCTGGAAACGGCGGAAGAAGGATTGCAGTACGGCGACGACCCGGCTCCATTCCGCGACGTTGTGCCCCACAACGTTTGGATGCCGATAATGCAAATGGGAGGCATCCAGCAAGGCGCGGCGGAAACAATTGCGACAATGCCGAATCGCACGGTTGCGGATTACGAAGACATCCTGGCGCGGCTCGAGACGCTGCCGAAAAAAGTGGAGCAAACTCTTGTGCTCCTTCAGGATGGCGTGAAGAAAGGCTACACGCCACCGAAGCTAATGCTGCGGGATGTTCCGAAGCAGATCGCCGATCTCATTCCTACAGATCCCATGGGAAGCCCGCTATTGGAGCCGTTCACGAAGTTCCCCGCGGGATTTCCCGAAGCGGAGCGAATCCGGCTCACCGATCGCGCCAGGAAAATTTACTCGAGCGCCGTCGCTCCGGCATTTCAGAAGCTGCACGACTACGTGGCTTCGACGTACTTGCCCGCCTGCCGCGAATCGATCGCGGCGACTGCTTTGCCGAACGGTGCGGCGGCGTATGCGTTTCACGTGCGCTGGCAGACGACCACCAAGCTGACGCCGCCGCAGATTCACGAAATTGGACTGGCGGAAGTGAAGCGCATCCGCGCGCAGATGGACAGAGTCATCGCCTTGGCGGGATTCAAGGGCAGCTTCCATGACTTCACGGAATTTCTGCGCACGGATCCGCGATTCTACTACGACAAGCCAGATGATCTTGTGGACGGCTACCGCATCATCGCGAAGAAGATCGATCCGGAGCTCGCCCATCTGTTTGGCAAGCTGCCGCGACTTCCTTATGGTGTGTGCGTGATTCCGGAATTTAAAGCGCCTTCCCAGACGACAGCGTATTACCAACCGGGTGCACCGAGCGCGGGTCGGCCGGGCTGCTATTTCGTGAATACTTTCAACCTGCATGCGCGGCCAAAGTGGGAGATGGAGGCGCTCTCGCTGCATGAAGCGGTGCCCGGGCATCATCTTCAACTTTCGCTAGGGCAGGAAATGGAAAACGTGCCTGAATTCCGAAAGCACGCTGGGTACTCGGCGTTTGTCGAGGGCTGGGCGCTGTACTCGGAGAGCCTCGGCGAAGAGCTGGGCATGTACAAAGATCCGTACGCGAAATTCGGGCAGCTCAGCTACGAAATGTGGCGCGCGGTGCGGCTCGTCGTGGACACCGGAATGCATTCGATGGGCTGGACGCGCGAGCAAGCGATTCAGTTTTTCAAGGACAATACAGGAAAAACCGATCAGGACATCACGGTCGAAGTCGATCGCTACATCGTGTGGCCCGGCCAGGCGCTGGCTTATAAGTTGGGGCAGCTAAAGATTCGCGAGCTGCGCACGGAAGCGGAGAAAAAGCTCGGCGCGAAATTCGATGTGCGCAAATTTCACGATGCCGTGCTTGAGGAGGGCGCGGTGCCGCTGAATGTGCTGGAAGCGCATATGAAGCGGTGGACGGAAGAGCAGGCGGCTCATTAGCAGCCTGCCGGGCCCCGCTTCGGCCCTGAGAAGAGCCCTCCGGAGTCCAAAGAACGGGCTACGCCCCAGACAGGACCGGCGGCGCTCCAGGCGAAAACCGATACCTTTCAAGCTTGGAGAAGCGCAGAGAGTCCGGCACCCCTAAATGAGGATCCGGGCTCTGTAACTTCCGCACCCCTCCCTTCGTATTCACTTAGAGACGATTCCGGTGTCGTCCGCGAGCTGGCAGTGCGCGCGCGAAGGATTTGATACAGTGAGTGGGAGTCCTCTCCAACCCTATGCTCGCCGCGCGTGACAATCTTCTGCAGTGCATCAGCGCCTTGCGCGCGCACAAGCTGCGCGCCTCGCTAACGATGCTGGGACTGACGATGGGAGTGGCCACGCTCATCACGGTCATGACTATCGTGCAGGGGGCAAACGTCTACGTCGAACAAAAGATCGCCAATCTCGGCACAAACGTCTTTCAGATCGCGCGCACTCCCTTCGCAGTGACCGATTTCAACATCATCATCAAGGCGCTGAAGTTCAAGAAGATTGAGCTCGAGGACATGCGCGCCGTTGCCGAAGGCTGCCCCACTTGCCAAGAAGTTGGCGCCACCGCCAGCGGAAGCGTGCACGCGAGATACGGCAACAAAGAGGTGGCCGACGTGAACTTCTACGGGCAAACGCCGAGCATGGCGGATATTGACACGCGTACCGTAGAGTTTGGCCGCTACTTCACGACAGCGGAAGCCGAGCATCGAGCGGACGTCTGCTTGATCGGCGACACGCTGGTGCAGCAGTTGTTTCTCGGCATGGACCCAATGGGGAAGAGTCTTCGCGTCGGGAACGACGAACTCATGGTGATAGGGGTCATGCAGAAGATCGGCAGCGTTCTTGGGCAGGACCAGGACAACTTCATCATGGTTCCCCTGCCGGTGTTCCTCCGCATGCAAGGCGCGCACACAAGTCTGACAATCAACGTCAAGACGAACACCGGGAATTTTGAAAGAGCGCAGGATCAAGCAGACCTGATCCTAAGGGCGCGACGCCACCTCAGCGGAAAAATGGAGGACGATTTTTTCATCGGCACCAAAGAAAGTTACATGGCCTTGTGGCGCAGCATCAGCTCGGCGTTTTTCGGCGTGTTCATTCTGGTGAGCGCCATATCGGTGGTCATCGGCGGTATCGTCATCATGAACGTGATGCTGGTGAGTGTGAACCTGCGGCGGAGGGAGATCGGCGTGCGGCGCGCAGTCGGCGCGACGAAGCAGGACATCCTGCGGCAGTTCATGGTGGAAAGCGTCATGCAATGTATCGCCGGCGGAGCCCTGGGCATCTCACTAGGATTTTTGGTGGCGCTGGCGCTTCGGACGTATACGCCATTCCCGGCGGCGGTGCAAACGTGGGTGGCGGTGCTGGGAGTATTTCTGAGTTCCGGGGTCGGATTGTTTTTCGGGATCTATCCTGCATTGCGCGCATCACGGTTGGACCCGATCGTGGCGCTGAGGTATGACTAATGGCGATCATGACGCTTGCGCAGACCCGGGAGAATTTCCTTGCCGCGCTGGAGACGCTGCGCTCGTCCAAGGTTCGCTCCGCCCTGACCGTGCTGGGCATCGTCATCGGCGTGTCCTCGGTGATTTCCATGGCGGCTATCATTCAAGGCCTGAACAAGTTCGTGCAAGACAGGGTGGAACGCCTGGGCTCGCGCACTTATTTCATTTCACGATTCCCGTTCGGCACGGACCCTTCGCGCTTGCCGGAACGGATTCGCACGCGCAAGTATCTTGAATACAACTACGCCGATATTGTCCGGGAGGCTGCGCCCGACGTGCACATCGTCACGACGTTTGGTACACGCGGCTTCTTCTTCGGAGACAGCAACCGCATCATCAGCGGTGACCGCAGCGTCGAGAAGGTTGTCATACGCGGCGCTGAGCCGGAGTACACGGAAGCGATTCCGTTGTTTAACATCGAGCGCGGCCGCTTCATCAGCGCTTTCGATCAGGAGCACGCGCGGCCGGTCGTCGTGCTGGGCGCGGCCATCAGCGAATCGCTCTTTCCCAACACGGACGCCCTCGGGAAAACCGTACGCGTCAATGGCGCCGCTTACGAAGTTATCGGCGTATTTGAGCACGACCAGGGATTGTTCTTCGGCCCGGGCGTGGACATTTTTGTGGTCATCCCGCTCAGCAACTTCAAGAAGCGGTACCCGGAAGCCAAGGAACTGTTCATGGCATTCACCGTTCCGGAGAACGTCAACGTCGAAACCGCGCACGGCGAAGTTATACAAGCGTTGCGCCGCCTGCGCCGCATCCCCGCTGGGAAGGAAAATGATTTCGAGTTGAGCTCGCCGGACTTCCTCAGCAATTTGTGGAACCAGCTCACTGGCGCGCTGGTGATTCTCACCACGGTCATCAGTTCGATCGGACTGCTGGTGGGCGGCATCGGGGTGATGAACATCATGCTCATCTCGGTGACCGAGCGCACCCAGGAAATTGGCGTGCGCAAAGCCATCGGCGCGCGCCGCGCGGATGTCCGCTTGCAGTTCTTGCTGGAAGCCGTGGTGCTCACCCTGGTCGGCGGGACCATCGGCATTCTGATCGGGGCAGGTGTGTCCACAATGGTGCGTACTCTCGTGCCTTCGATTCCCGCAACGTTATCTTATCTATGGGTATCGATCGGCTTTGCGATTTCCGTCGGCGTGGGATTGTTCTTCGGCTACTATCCGGCGAATCTAGCGGCCAACCTCGACCCCATCGTTTGCCTGCGATACGAATAGCTCATGGTTCTTCGAACCACAACGAACCATGAAAATAATCTCGAGAGGAGGTATCTTGGAGCACCGTCAAGCGGGCGAAGGCCGATTTATTCTGGCGCGATTAGAGCCCGAGTACGAATATGACCTGGAC
>WNFR01002863.1_pt1 | contig 36440 bp, 25 predicted proteins | sample 5400221 | NCBI WGS metagenome assembly WNFR01 (sample SAMN13153357, study PRJNA577476) | soil metagenome | isolation source: 40 cm soil under Madrone tree | place: USA:California | collected 2016-06-14 | reverse complement strand
GGCCGAGCGCGAGGTGATCCTGGCGGGCGGGGTGATCAACTCGCCGCAGCTCCTGATGCTCTCCGGGATCGGCGATCCCGAGGCGCTCCAGGCGCAGGAAATTCCGGTGACCGCGCCGCTCGCGGGTGTCGGCCGCAATCTCCAGGACCATGTCTCGGTCACGATCGCCTACGGCCGCAAGGAGCCGGGTCCCCTGCATGCCAAAATGCGCGCCGACCGCATCGCAGTCGCGCTCGGCAGAGCCTATTTGCGCGGTGAGGGGATCGCGGCCGATTGGCCGGGTGGGGTCATGGCGTTCCTAAAGAGCGCCCCCGAGTTGACCCTCCCCGATGTCCAGCTGCTGTTCGGCGCCGCGCCGATGACGGCGCATCCCTATTTTGCGCCCTTCGTGCGGCCCTATGCCGACAGTTTCGGCTGCCGGGCCGTCCTACTGCGGCCGGAAAGCCGCGGCCAAATCGAGCTCACTTCACCCGATCCGCGGATCCCAGTCCGCATCCGCCAGAATTTCCTCGCCGCCGAGAAGGACTGGGCGACATTGCGCACCGGCGTGCGTCTCGTGCGCGAGATCGGCAGACAGCCGCCCCTGGCGTCGTTCACGACCGGAGAAATTTCTCCCGGCCCGGCTTGCCGGTCCAACGCGGAGATCGACGCCCATATCCGGGCGACTGCGGTCACCGTTCATCACCCCCTCGGCACCTGCAAGATGGCGAGGGCGGACGATCCCACTGCGGTCGTCGATCCCGAACTCAAGGTCTTGGGTGTCGACGGGTTGCGCGTCGTCGATGCTTCGGTAATGCCGGACCTGGTCGGCGGCAACATCAACGCGGTTGTAGTCATGATCGCCGAGAAGGCCGCCGATCTGATCCGCGGCCGGACCCCGCCCGCGCCCGTCAATGTTTGAGGTTGAACGGGTCAGCAGAGCGTAAGGCGGAAAGTGCAACGCATTCCGCCGCTTTGGTACTCGATGGGAGGCGATGGCCTAATCCGCTTGATGGCGGAATGCGCTTCCGCTTTTCCGCCCTACATTTTGTCGGAGGGCGTCCACCGTTCGGGCGTCGGACCGTAGGAGCGCGTGATGATTTCCAGCAGATGGCCGTCGGGGTCGTCGAAATAAAGGCCGCGGCCACCGTAGAGGTGGTTGATCTCGCCGTGCCCAGCCCGGGTGAAATCAGCGTAGAATGCGATGCCCGCGCTTTTGATGCGGGAAAGCGCGGCATCGAATTCGCGCTCGCTCACAAGGAAGGCGTAGTGCTGTCTGCGGAACTCGGTGGCATCGGCGTAGTCCAGCGTCACCCCGTTGCTGGTGCGGACCGGGACGAAATGCGACCACTCTGGTCCCGCCTCCAATCCGAGGATGTCGGCGAGGAACTTGGCGGATCTCCATTTATCCTTGGCGGGGATGATGGTGTGGTTGAGCTCGACGGTCATTTCCTCCTCCCTCGCGCGGCGGTGACGATTAGGTCACTCGAAAGATGGTCGCGCGTGCCAGACGAGGCAAGCTAAGCTGCTTCGTCCAAAGGCTCGCCGTCGTCGCCTACTGCCGTCAATGTCCGAGTACGCAGAATGACGCAGAACATCTACGACGATGAGGAGTTCTATCGGGGTTACAGCCGCCTCCCTCGCTCGGTCGAGGGCTTGGACGCGGCTCCGGAATGGCCCAATTTGCGAGCCTTGTTGCCGGACCTGCACGGCCTCGCCGTCCTCGACCTCGGCTGCGGCTTCGGCTGGTTCTGCCGTTGGGCGCGGCAGCAGGGAGCGGCTCACGTGCTGGGCATCGATCTCTCAGAGAAAATGCTGGCGCAGGCCGCGGCCGCCACTCGGGATGCAGCGATAACCTACGGCCGGGCCGATATGGAGCAGATCGAGCTGCCGGCGGGCTCATTCAACCTCGTCTACAGCTCCTTGGCGCTTCACTATGTGGAAAATCTGGACGGGCTGATCTCGGCGGTGTACCGGTCGCTCGTTGCGGGCGGGAGTTTTGTATTCTCGGTGGAGCATCCGATTTTTACGGCACCGGCCGAGCCCGGCTGGTCGCTCAATTCTGCGAGCCGCAAGACTTGGCCCGTCGACGGCTATCTGGATGAAGGGCCGCGTTCCACCGATTGGCTGACCAAAAGCGTAATCAAGCAACACCGTACCTTGGCGACCTACATCAATATGCTGGTTCGACTTGGGTTCGCAATAGGTCACGTCGAGGAGTGGGGACCGACCCGAGAGCAGATCGCCTCGAACCCGGGCTGGGCGGACGAGCATCAGCGCCCGCCGTTCTTGCTTATGGCCGCCCGACGCTAGCGCAGGGCGATCCACCAACCGGCGGTTGATCCGGCTCACAAAAAGCCAAGTTTCCGGGAATCTTGTCCTTAGCCTTGCCCACCACCCGCCAAAACCGGCTCGCCCAGCGGCTCGATATCGGCATCAGGGTCGCCATCGAGGACGAGGCGCAGCCGATCGCCGTCGAGTTCGCCCATCCATCGGATGAGGGCAAAGCCGAACAGCACCGACATGACTAGCACCGGCAGCAGGTCCCCCTGGGCGACGGCGCCGACCATGTTGGCGGGGATCATCTTCATCAGAAAATCGACGATGGTCAGCGATTTGGAGGCGGTAGCCGGCAACCGATTTGAAGCCCTGCAACCGCTCGGTCGCGCCGAAAGTCAGCGGCGATTTCTTGGCCAGGCCGCGGATCGTCGCGAGACTGCGACGCGACAGGGCGTCGCTGGTCGCGTGAATGCTGCTTGTATAGTTGGTCGCAAAGGCCCCATGCTGTCCTAAATACTCGGCTCCTTTGGATAGCGGACGCGTGCGATTCGATATGCGACTTGCACCTTCATAGGCTTGTCGGCGCGAACCAGACCAATCCACATCTACCGTAGTCGCTCTCCTGTGACGGGCGTATCGGTGAGGTGCATCGGCTTCCGGTGCCGAGCGACGTACTGACCGATGCGTTTACACGCCGGACATCGAGGAAACACGAGGAGCACATGATTCTGCGGACGTTAGCGATCGGCATTATTTTGGGGGCGATTGTCGTAGCGATAATCGTGGCGACCGGTTTGGTCCGGTTCGATCGCCCGGCCACCTCCCCGGACAAGCCGATCGAGTCGGCATCGGCGCAAAAACGCGGCGGTGTGCTCCGAGTGTTCCAATACGACAGCCCTGCGAGCATGTCGATCCACGAGGAAGCGTTCAATTCGGCCCAGAATCCGATGATGGCCGTCTTCAACAACTTGGTTCTTTTTAGACAGGACGTGCCGCAGAACCGGATCGACACGATCGAGCCCGATCTGGCGACCAAGTGGTCGTGGAATGCCGATATGACCGCGCTCACCTTTCAGCTCCGGCAGGGAGTGAGCTGGCACGACGGGAAGCCCTTCACCACCGCAGACGTCAAATGCACCTGGGACCTGATCCTGGGCACGGGTGCGGATAAACTGCGCACCAACCCGCGCAAGTCTTGGTACCGCAACCTGGATTCGATCAGCACCAAAGACGACACGGTGACGTTCCACTTAAAGAGGCCGCAGCCGGCCTTTATTGCCCTGCTTGCCTCGGGCTATTCCCCGGTTTATCCGTGTCACGTTCCGGCCCAGGACATGCGACAGCACCCGATCGGCACCGGGCCGTTTAAATTCGTCTCCTACAAGCCGAACGAATCCATCAAGCTCGTGCGGAACGCAGAGTACTGGAAGCAGGGGCGTCCCTACCTCGATGGTATTGAATGGACGATAATCCCCAATCGCTCGACGGCGATTCTCGGCTTCATTGCGGGCAAGTTCGATCTCACGTTCCCGTTCGGTTTAACCGTGCCGCTGATGAAAGATATACAGAACGAGGCGCCGCAGGCGGTCTGTGAATTACAGCCCGCAAACCAGAGCACAAATTTGATCGTGAACCGGGACGCACCTCCGTTCGATAATCCGGAGATACGCCGGGCAATGGCACTGGCGCTCGACCGCAAGAGCTTCATCCAGATTCTCGCCGAGGGACATGGCGATATCGGCGGTGCCATGCAGCCGCCGCCGCAAGGGGTCTGGGGAATGCCTGCCGAAATACTGAAGACATTGCCGGGCTATGGTCCCGATATCGGCAAGAATCGCGAAGAAGCCCGCAAAATAATGGCGGAGGCCGGCTACGGAGCCGACAAACGGGTCGCCGTCAAGGTCTCCGTCCGCAACACCCCACCATTTCGCGATCCCGCCGTCATTCTGATCGATCAGCTCCGGGAGGTTTACATCGATGCTGAACTCGACACGGTCGAAAGCGCCACCTGGTTTCCCAAGGTTTACCGTAAGGATTACAAGATTGGACTAAATCTGACCGGCCTCGGGGTCGACGACCCCGACGCGCAGTTCTATGAAAATTACGCCTGCGGCTCGGACCGTAATTACACCGGCTACTGCAATCCGCAAATCGACAAGCTGTTCGATCAGCAATCAATGGAGCGGGATCAGGAGAAGCGCCGCGGCCTCGTTTTCGAAATCGATAAAAAGTTGCAGGAGGATGGCGCCCGGCCGATCCTTTTCCACAACCGCTTCGCAACATGCTGGCAGCCGCAGCTCAAGGGGCTGACGATTATGGTCAACAGCCTGTTCAACGGCTGGCGCATGGAGGATGTTTGGCTCGAGAAATAGCCCAAGCGTTCAGATGCGATCAGCCGCTTGGCCCGGGGATCCGGCGCGTCTCGGCCGGGGATGACCGGGCGAGCGGCGCAGCGATTCAGGGCGGGTCAGCGCATCTGGACGACCACCTTGATCGCGTCGTCGACCCGGTCTCGGGCATAGCGGATTGCCGTCGGCACCTCGGCGAGCGGAAAGCTGTGCGTGTGGATCAGCTTCGCGTCAAAGCGCTTCTGTGCCATTAAGGCGGCCGCGCGGTGAGTCGCGCTCTTGCCTTCGCCGCGGATGCCGAACACGTAGATGTTGTTGCGCACGAGATAGGCGAGATCGACCGCTACCGGATCGGCGGGGAAGGCGGCGAGGCAAATCCGCCCGCCGCGGTTCACCATCCTTGCCGCTTCGTTGAGGGCATTGGGCGCGCCCGAACATTCGAGCACATATTGCACGCCCCTGCCGCGGGTGATCCGCTGGACGGCCTCGACCGGATCCTCGCTGTTCACGTCGACGATCTCGTCCGCGCCGAGGCGGCTGCCCATCTCGAGCCGGCGCTGGCGCGTGCCGGTCAGGATCACCGGTTGGGCGCCGAGCGCCTTGGCGACACCGACGCCCATCAAACCGATCGGTCCCGGACCGGTGACCACGACTCCTTCGCCGGCGATGATCCCGCCCATTACGTCGAGGCCGTACATCGCAGTACCCGAGGTGACGATCAGTGTCGCCTCTTCATCGGTCATGTCATCGGGGATATGAACCATCGTGTTGATGCTGTTGACAGCGTATTCGGCAAACCCTCCATCCGTGCTGAAGCCGTTGGCGCGGTGCCCCTTGTCGCGGTAGCCGTAATTCAGGCACGAGGTGTACATGCCTTCGCGACAACGCTGGCAGCGCCCACATCCGGCGTGGACCTCGACGGCGATGCGGTCGCCGATCTGGAACTCGTCGACCGTGGCGCCGAGCCGCACGATCGTGCCCATATACTCGTGGCCTGGCGTGAAACCCCGATTGAACGGGAGCTCGCCATCGACCATTGCCGGCAGCCCGTGCTTGATGATCTCGATATCGGTGGCACAGACCGCGATGGCGTCCACCCGCACCAGCACCTCCGCCGGGCCCGGCTCCGGTACCGGCTTCTCGACGAGCGCCAGCTCCTCCGGGTTGCCGAGGACCCATGCCTTCATCGTCTTCGGGATCGGGTACTCGTTGATGCGGTGTTGAGTCATAAGGAAACTCCGATGGCTCGTCGACTAGTGCTCGAGCCAGACATCGGTCAAATCCTGGCCGATGAAGTGGCTCGGGGTGATGCTCCAACCCTTTAGGGTCACCGAGGTTGCAACGATGCGGTTCCACCACAGGAGCGGCACCGTATAAGCCTCAGTCAAGGCGTGGCGTTCGAAATCCCGCACGATTTTTGCCCGCTGCCGCGGATCGCTGGTCACCGCCTGTCCGATAAAGAGTGCGTCGAGAAACCGATCCGTGGACCCGGAATAGTTGACGGGGGACAGATCATGCGAGACGAATTTGGTCAGCTGTATCGTCGGGTCGTCGTAGAAATCGCCCGAAAAATCGAGCGCCACATCGAACTGACCTCCGTCGATCACCTTTTGCCAGTCCCAGATGTTACGCCTGTCCTGGGTCGTCGTGACGCCGATCTCGCGCCAGCTCTCGGCCAAGAGGTCGGCACCGGCGTAATGGGGCATCGGAATGTCGCGGACCATGACCGTCAGTTTGAGATCGTGGACGCCAGCTTCTGCAAGCAGCCGTCTTGCTTCCTCGCGCGACGCGGCGATGTCGTGGGCGAAGCCGGGTATCGTCACCAGCTCCGCTTCCGGCGTCGCCATGCTCGAACCCGGCCGCATCACGCCGCCGACATATTTGAGGAAGGTCGAGCCTTGCAGCCTTGCCGCCGCACCCCATCGGTCTATGGCAAGCGACAGAGCGCGTCGCACCCGCGCGTCGTCGAACGGCGGCCGATGGGTGTTGAAAGCGACCAGGAGAGTTGACAGCCACGGGCTCTCGCTCACCTCCACACGGTCGCCGAGCGCCTCTACGAGCTCGTCGCGCTGCACGGGGGTGACGCCGCGGAACTCCGCCGCTATGCGGCCGGTCTTGTACCCCGCCATCACCGCGCCGCCGGTGATGAAGTCGGCACGGTAACCGTCGATATAAGGTTTGCCTGGCTGAAAATATTTGTCCCAGCGCGCGCCTCGCCAGTATTGCCCCTTCACATGCTCACCGAAGACGAATGCCCCGGTGCCGAGGATTTGGGTTTTGGGAAACTGGGGATCCGCCGCCAGCTTGGCGGCGCTGTAGATGCAATTCCACGGAGAGGCAAAATTCGCCAGCATCGCCGCCTCGGGCCACTGCAAGTGAAAGACGACGGTGCGCGGGTCGGGCGTGTCGATGCTCGATATGGCGGCGTAATCGACCTTGCGCGCCGACACCACGCCCGGCGGGGGGTGGACGATGCGCTCATAGCTCGCTTTGACATCGTTTGAGGTCAGCTGCGAGCCGTCGTGGAATAGAATGTTAGGCCGCAGCTTGAAAGTGTAAGTGAGGCGGTCGGACGACACGCTCCACGCTTCCGCCAAGTCGCCGACGATCTGGGGGTAATTTGGGGCGTCGAATTTGAGGAGCGTCGAGTAATGCGGCGCAATCGGATGCAGGAAGGCGAAGGAAATGTTGGCGTGGCAATCGTAATTGCCGGGCTCGACGACGACTGCGAATTCGAGCGTGCCGCCGCGCTTCGGGGCGGTGTCAGCGAGAGCCGCATCGCGAGACGCGCCCAGCAGGTTGACGAGAATGGCAGCCGCGGCGATCCCCCCGCGGCCAAGGCGAGCCGCGGTTGAGCGGCCAACCGCTGGCCTTGTGCATCGATCCATCTGCGGAGGGCGCATCAAGAGCTGAGACAGGATGATGTTCCAGCGCGGGGGCTTACCGCACCTGCCCTTTTTGCCAAAGCTCGAATTGCCCGAAGAGCTCGTTCTTCTGCTCCGGGGTCAGTGGTGCGCCGCCGGACGCCTGCTGTCTCTCGTCGATGAAGCGCGAGAAGATCGACCTGAGATCCTGCAGGTTGGGGGCCGCGGCCACCTGCGTATTGCGCTGCAGCCACTGCTCGGCGGGCGGGAAGCGCCGCCAGCCCGGAAGCTCGGCCGTGATATTGACCTCGCGCCACTTCGGATGGTGGCCTGGATCGAGCAATGATTGAAAGCCGGTGAAGAACGCGTCGACGAAATTCACCAGATTTCGGTACCGCTCGGATCCTACCTGGAGGTTGGCCGCCAACAGCACGGCACCCACCGCCACCGTGTCGACGGTCTGGTCTTGCGCTACGAGGCCCGGATAATCCGCCGCAGTGAGCCGTGTCGGCACATAAGTCGCGGTTATTGCGGGGTTTAATGGGATGGCGAGGAAATGGAGCCCGTCATTGGCGTTCAAATCACGGAAGATCGGTGCCGGTTTACCGGCGACGAACGCAAGGGCGGCAATCTCGCCCCTGCGCAACTTGTCGAGCGCCACTTCCTGATCATCGTTGGTGGTCGTGACTGGTATCTTCAATAGATCGAAAAGCCGGGCCGCGGTGATCGCAGTGCCGGCGCCGCGCAGATCGACATTCACCTTCTGGTCGGCAAGGTCCGAGACAGACTTGATGTCTTGGCGGGCGAGGAGATGGAACTCCTCGTTATAGAGCTTCGCGATGTAGGTGGCCCAATATTCGAGACCTGGGAACAAGTTCTGCTGCCGTGCATAATCGAGCAGGTCTACCTGCAGTATGGCCATGTCGATGCCGTGCAGCAGTTTGAGGTCCGTGAGGCTCTGCAGCGCCCCCTTGCCGACAACCGGCAACACCCGCCGCGTCGCCCCATCATCGATGACATTGGCGAGATCCTCGGCGATGCGCACCGATATGCCGGCGGCGCGAGCCGTCTCGAGCTCGACGACACCCCTGTTGACGCTGGTCTCTGGAGGGGGCGGCGCTGCAGTTTTGGCAGATGTCGTGGGGCTGTTTGAGAAAGCGAGAGCGACAATGGTTGCGGCCGTGATGATCCCGCGCTTCATTGGCAGTTATCGTCCCTGTTTTGTCTCAACGCTGTTCAGCGGACGTTTCGCCTCGGCGGCGCCGAGGTCGAGAGCACGGCTGTACCACGATCGCGCCTCAGCCGCATCGCCTTGAACGTTGCGCAGGCCAGCACGGCCAAGGAAAGCCGGATCGAAGGTCGCTCCTAGGCGCAGCGCTGCCCGCCCATCTCCCGCAGCGGCAGCGCGCTCATAAAACAAGCGCGCGGAGGCAATGTCACCGGTGCGAAGAAGGGCGTCCCCATGCCCCAAAAGCTCGGTGACCTCAGCCGTGGAGAGGCTGGTGTTGGGTGCGTCCGGGGAGGGCACGGCAAGGGAACTCGGCGTGGGGGACGGCCTGTCCCTCCTGGTTAGGCGGGGTGTCCTTGGCGAAGATTGGGGGGAGTGGTGGGGCTGTCGCCGGCAATTCGGCGGAGCTCTGCACCGTCTCATCCTTCTCCCGCTGCGGTTTCTCATCCGCAGCTGGACGCGGCGGCAGAGGAGTGACGGCGGAAGGGGTTTGGCCACCCGAACCGAGCAATGGTTTCTTTGCTGCGACCGGCCCCCACCTACCGTTTGCCGGCTGGTGATCGCTCTCGGAAAGAGGCGAAAGACCGTGCACCAGGGATTGGACCTCCGGGCCGGGATTTCGCGCGGTGAAGCCGGAGAGCGTCCCACCCGCAGGCGGCCCAAGCAATAGAAAGCCGGCGCCAAAGAAAACCCCAATAATTGCGGTGGCGACGAGCCCAATGGAGGCCAGGTAGAGAAGGTTGCCGACCGAAAGCGCCGACGCCGCAAACTGCCGGCGCGCCCGCCCCCATCCGTCATCCGAAGGCACAAGAAACCTGTGCACCGGCGCATCCGAGACACTACTCGTATCGTATCTCCGAGGCGCGCTCTCGGGTTTCGCGCTGTTCTGTCGCGGCAGAGTACCAAATGCGAAGCGCGCTACATTTTGGCCGAACATTGCCTAGTTAACTCCCGCCATGACATAAAATCAACTTATCTGAGATTGCATAACTGGAACGCGTATCCCGTATTTCGTGCACTCGTCTGGAAACGTGCAGCATTGTAACAATAAGTTTATCAGATGTAACAGGGGGTATCATACGCTGGGCGCGGCGTCAACTTTGGTTGACGAGATGAAATGAAACTGCGTGAGCTCCTCAGTCGTTAACCATCACTGACGAGGGTAGATTCGCCTGCGGTAACAACTCGGCTACCATTCCCATGGTTATTGAGTAGGTATCAGCCCTCGCAGGCGAGCAAATTTACGGATTATATTAGCGCGTCCTCGCCTGGCAGCGTCTTGATGACAGGACAGGACTGGGCCCACATCACTCGATATGCGCTCCAGGCTCCGCTAGCGAAGATGGCAGGCGACCGTGTGGCCGGGGTTGATTTCGCGCAATGACGGGACCTCGGTTCTGCAGCGCGCCTCGGCATAGGGGCAGCGGGTGTGGAAGGTGCAGCCCGGCGGCGGGTTGATCGGGCTCGGGACATCACCCTGCAGCAGGTGCTTCTTGCGCTTGACCTGCGGGTTCGGGATCGGCACCGCGGCCAAGAGGGCCTCGGTATAGGGGTGGAGCGGATTCGTGAACAGGGTCTCTTTGTCGGTGTATTCGACGATTTTGCCGAGATACATCACCGCGATGCGGTGGCTGATATGCTCGACGACGGCGAGATCGTGGGCGATGAACAGGTAGGAGAGGTTCTTGTCGCGCTGCAAATCCATCATCAGGTTGATGACCTGAGCCTGGATCGACACGTCGAGCGCCGAAACCGGCTCGTCCCCGATGATCAGCTTTGGGTTGAGGGCGAGCGCCCGGGCAATGCAGATGCGCTGCCGCTGACCGCCCGAAAACTCGTGCGGAAAGCTCCGCATTTGCAGACGACGCAATCCGACCTGGTCGAACAGAGCGGCGACGCGTGCCTCCTTCTCCTTGCCGTGCGCGATGCCATGGACCTGCAAGGGCTCGCCGACGATGTCGCCGGCCGACATGCGCGGGTTCAGCGACGAAAAGGGATCCTGAAAAATGATCTGCATCTGCCGCCGGTGCGGACGCAACGCGGCCTTGCCCAGTCGGGTGATATCCTCGCCGCCGAGCTTGATCGTGCCGCTGGTCGGTTCCACCAGCCGCAACACGGTTCGCGCGACGGTCGACTTGCCGCAACCGCTTTCCCCCACGAGCCCCAGGGTTTCGCCTTCATTGACCGAAAAACTGATGCCATCGACCGCATAGACGTGCCCGGCGGTCCGCCGCAGGAGGCCTTTTTTGACCGGGAAATGCTTTTTCAGCCCGTCGACCGCGATCACCGGGACACGGTTGAGACCGGGCGCGCGCGTGGCGGCAACCTCCTGCCCCGGGATGCCGTGCATCTCGCTAGGCATCGCGCCCGCCATAGAGCCTCTCCGAGTGCCAGCAGGCCGCCCAGTGGCCTGGCCGCTTTTGCTCATAGGCGGGGAATTGCGTGCGACAGCGGTCATCCGCGAAGGCGCACCGCGGCGCGAATGTGCAACCGGGTGGGAGATTGTTCAGTGCCGGCACCATGCCGGGGATTTCCTTCAGCCGTTGAGCTGAATTAGAGGTCCTTCCGCCCATGATCTCGAGGCGCGGAATGGACGCCAAGAGGCCGTGGGTATAGGGGTGGAGCGGTTGCCCGAACAGCGTCTCGACCTCGGCTTCTTCGACCTTCTTTCCGGCGTACATGACGATGACGCGCTGTGCGGTCTCGGCAACGACACCGAGATTGTGCGTGATCAGAATGATCGCGGTGCCGAGCTTGTTCTGCAATTCCAGTATCAAATCAAGGATTTGTGCCTGGATCGTCACGTCCAAGGCGGTCGTCGGCTCGTCGGCGATCAGGACCCGCGGGTTGCAGGCGAGCGCCATCGCGATCATCGCCCGCTGCCGCATGCCGCCCGACAATTGATGAGGATACTCCCGCGCTCGCTGCGCCGCTTCGGGGATCTTGACAAGCCGCAGCATCTCCACCGCCTTCTCGTTGGCGGCGGTCTTCGACAGATCCTGGTGCAGCCGCACGGCCTCGGCGATCTGGTGGCCGATTGTCAGCACCGGATTGAGCGAGGTCATCGGCTCCTGGAAAATCATCGAGATGTCGTTGCCACGAATGTCCCGCATCTCGGCTTCTTCGAGTTGCAACAGGTCTTTTCCCTCGAGGGTGATCGTACCGCCGACGATCTTGCCGGGGGGATTGGGGACCAAGCGCATGATCGACAGAGCGGTCATCGATTTGCCGCAGCCGGATTCACCGACTATCGCCAGTGTCTCGCCTCGCCGCAGCGAAAACGAGACGTCGTCAACCGCCTTGACGACACCAGAGCGCGTGAAGAGGTAGGTCCGCAGCCCCTTGATATCGATCACCGACCCGTCATGTTCGCCAGCTTTCGTCACCGCGTAGGCGGGCGCCGGTTTGCGGTCGGTCGTCATCTGCTCATTCTGCATCCGAGGCAACCTGCCCTTCTAATCGGTTCGATAAGCTGGGTCTTGTTTCGGCGCGAACGAAGCGATCAGCTGCGCTGCCTCGGGTCCAGCATGTCGCGCAACGCATCACCGAGAAGGTTGGTGCCGAACACGACAAAGCTGATGGCGAGGCCGGGAAAAATAACCAGCCAGGGCGCCGTCCGGACGTATTCGGCGGCCGATTCCGACAGCATCCTCCCCCATGAGGGATGCGGCTCCGGTATGCCGAGGCCCAAGAATGACAGCGTCGCCTCGGTCAGGATTGTCGAGCCGAATTGAGCGGTGGCAAGGACGATCAGCGGCGCCAGGGTGTTGGGGAGGACGTGGCGCAAGGCGATGCGGAGCTCGCTCATGCCGATCGCCTTTGCCGACTCGACAAAGGGCTGCTCTCGCAAAGACAGCGTGCTGGCGCGCACGACCCGGGCCGAGTAGGGGATCAACGGGATCGAAATCGCGATGATCGTGTTTTTGAGCGACGGGCCAAGCGAGGCTGCCATCAAGAGCGCCATGACCAGCAGCGGCAACGACTGCAGGATGTCGATGAGGCGCTGAGCGGCGAGGTCGATCCAGCCGCCGAGATAGCCAGAGAGCAGGCCGATGACTACGCCGATGCTGACCCCCAACGTCATCGAACCGCAACCTACCGCCAACGAGATGCGGGCGCCGTATACGATCCGGCTATAGACGTCCCGTCCCATAAAATCGCAGCCCAACCAGTGCACCGTGCTCGGGCGCGCCAATGACATCGCCGAGTTCGTCGACAGCGGGTCGTATACTGTCAGGAAAGGCGCAAAGAGCGCGGCAAAGATGAATATCGCCATGATAACCGCGCCGATTGCGCCCAAGGGGTAACGGCGCGCGAGAAAGCGCGCAGCGCTCCATATGCCCTCCACATTGGCTCCGGCCTTCGACAGTTCAGCTTGGTACTCGATGATGCTCACGGGTTTCCTCCGCTGAGAAGACTCGTTGGCCTAGTCGGAATACTTGATCCGTGGATCCAATGCCGCGTACAGCATGTCCACGGTAAAGTTCACGACCACGACGATGATCGCGATGTACATCACCAGGTTCTGAACGATCGGATAGTCGCGCCAGCGAATGGCCTCGACGAGGAACCGCGCCACCCCGGGGATGTTGAACACGGTCTCGGTGACGATCAGCCCACCCATCAGGAAGGCGGCCTCGATGCCGATCACGGTGACGACCGGCAGAACCGCGTTTTTGAGCGCATGATGGTAGTTGACGACGTTTTCGGATGCGCCTTTGGAGCGCGCGGTGCGGATATAGTCCTGCCGCAGCACCTCCAACATCGACGAGCGGGTCAGCCGCGTCATCAGCGCCGAGCTGCGAAAGCCGACGACTGCCGCCGGGATGCTGTACATCGCCAGAGCGGCCCACACGCTTTGCGGCGCATCGGTGTAGATCGGAATCGTGCCGAAATAGCTGACGAAAAACATCAGGACCAGCAATCCAAGCCAGAATGCCGGCATCGACAGACCGGAGAGGCTGAGCACGCGCAGCAGGTAATCAAGGCGGGTATTCTGCTTGACGGCGCTGATGACGCCTAGCGGAACACCGATCAGCACCGCAAACGACAATGCCAAGCCCCCCACCTTCGCAGTGATCGGGATGCGCGGCAAGATCTCGCGGATGGCCGGACGGTCCGACACATAGGAGTAACCGAGATCGCCCTGCAGCAGCCCACCGATCCACTGCGCATACTGCACGGGCAGCGGCTTATCGAGGCTCAAATCGGCCATGATCTTCGCTTTTTCGGTCGGATCGACGAAACCCGCAGCGTCGAACAGGATGTCGGCGATGTTGCCCGGCGCGAGCCGCAGCATCAGAAAAATGATCACCGATATCCCGAACAACGTCAGGAGCATCAGGCCGAAACGCCGCACTAGATAGGATCCCACGCTTCTCCTCCCTGACCCCGCGCGGTCATCCGCGGAGTGTCGCCGCGCGACGATAACACGCCTTCCTTGCCTCAGTCGATCGCATCTCCGTGATGCTGCCAGCTTTGACCGTCATTCTCGCAGAATCGAGGCAAAATCGAGATTCCAGGGCGCTGACGCCGGGGGCATACGCTCGGACCACCACTTTCACGGAGCGGCGACGGCGGGATGCTGGTGACTGCCGCTACCCATCCAACCAAACATCTTCCATGCGCAAGCCGTTGTGATGCTGTTGACCATCCGGGTGTACCCCTTCACGCAGGGTTGCCGGCAGTTCCCCGAACGGCTGTCTTGGAGGATCGGCTGCGCCTAAAAACCCGGCAATCGCGATCCGCGCTCGGCCTCTTTCGGGCTATGCGGTGTCGCCGTTCTCCCGCAAGGTAGAACTCTCTTTGAGGGTGTATAAACCAGAATAAACAACCAATACAGGAAAACCGCTACTTATCGAGCCAAACGTGCCCGTCGGCCTCCCTTCCGTCTTTCGCCTGGGTTCTTAGCCGGTCTGCGCCAGGCGCTTCTGTTCCGACCGGCCATGACGGCGAACCGCCGACTCGGCATACCCGCAGGTCGCTCGTTAGGATCCCGCAACTTGAAGGATGGTCTCGGCATCCGGCGGGCCGCACCGGCTCCGGCCGACGCCAAGCGCGCCTGACTGAAAGGGTTAGTTCTCGAGCCAGAGGTCTTCGTAGCGGTAGCCGTTGTAGATGCTGTTGACCATCATGGTCATCCCCTTCACCTGGGGGTACCGGCAGGTCGCTTGACGGGGGTAAAAGATGACTGGCCGGGCGCCGTCCTGCGCCAACCGCTTTTCGATCTCCCACACCAGTTCTTTTCGCTTTTCCTTATCGGATTCCGCCGATTGCCGGTCGACCAGCTTATCGACCTCGGGACTGCAATAGCCTGTGTAGTTGCGCTCCGCTGTACAGACATAGTTCTCATAGAACTGCTGGTCAGGGTCGTCGACGGCGCTCTCGCTGACATTGAGGCCGACAGTAAAATCTTTACGCATAATCCTGGGATACCACTGCGTGGTGTCGACAGCTTCGAGCACCCCGTCGATATAGATTTCCTTTAATTGGTCGATCAGGATTACCGCCGCATCGCGGTATGGCGGAATGTTGCGCGTCGACACCGTGACCGTAATCCGTTTGTCCGGCCCGTAGCCGAGCTTCCTAACGATCTCGCGGGCCTCGGCGCGGTTCTTGGCGACGTCGGGATCATAGCCGGGCAGAGTCTTGAGCATCTCCGGCGGCATGCTCCAGACGCCTTCGGGGGCCGGCAGCATGGTTCCACCGATGTCCCCCTGCCCCTCGGCGATAATGTCGATAAAGGCTTTGCGGTCCAGGGTGAGAGACATCGCGCGGCGAAGATCGGCATTGTCGAAGGGCGGCTTGTCCCGGTTGATGATCAGGGTGCGGTTGACGTTTGTCGGCGCCACCTCGCAGATCGCCTGCGGCGCCTGGCTCTTTATGTCTTTGAGGATCGGGATCGTTACCCCGTGGGGTGAGTACAGATCGACCTTGCCGGCGATAAATGCGAGGTTGCGCGTCGACACGTCTCTGATGATCGTCCATTCGATGCCGTCGAGATAAGGCCGGCCCTCTTTCCAGTAATCCGGATTTTTGGTCACCCGGATCACCTCGTTCGGTTTGAATTCGACAAATTTGAAGGGGCCGGTGCCGATTGGGCGGCTGCGCATGTCGCGCGGCGACACATGGCAGGGATAGATCGGTGCCCAGCCGGAGGCCAGCAGCGCGAGCAGAGCCGGCTGCGGCCGCTTCAGTCGGAAGGTGACCTCGTAATCGCCTTTGGCGGTCACCTCCTCGACATTGCTGTACCATGATTTGCGCGGATTGATGCGAAGCTTCTCGCTCGCCTTGCCGCTCAGCAAGTCCCAGGTGCATTTGACGTCCTCGGCTGTGAAGGGCTTGCCGTCATGCCATTTGACGCCGTGACGCAACGGGAAGGTCAGCTCAGTACCTTCCTCGTTCGAAGACCAGCTGGTGGCCAGATCGGGGACGATCGACCGCACGCTGTTTTGTGCTACGTGCTGATCGTAGACGACGAGATTATTGAAGACCCCCATCATCGGCCGCAGTGCCGCGGTCGTCGACTCCTCGAGCAGCGACATGCTTGCCGGGCTGTCGAAATGCGAAATTTTAAGAATGCCGCCCGACTTTTGCGCGAATGCCGAGTCAGCAACGGGCATACCGGCCAAGAGCGCTCCCGTTGTGGCGAGCACGCGAAGAACTCGCATCATTTCCATACGCCTCCTGTCGTTTACACGGTCCCATAGGGCCCGCCGCCGCCTTCCTGCCGTTCCCTTTACTGGGGCTCTGATGCAAGAGGCAGCGCCGAGGAGGGTACCACAGACCGAATGAACATGCATCGCCCAAGATGCGGGCTGCGGTGCTCACCGCCGCGGTTGGCTAGTGAACCCTGTTAACCGGAGTTCGCGGAGGGTACGGTCTGCGCCCTAACCGACGGCAGGCAAGGCTGTCGCTGCCGCAACGGCGGGCACCAGGAAGGCCGTGAGGTCTGCCGATTACATTGGCCGCAACCGGAACCCGATCACCACGCCTGCCGCCAGCGCCACGAAGGACAGCAAAGCCATCACCGGCACCGGCGGCCGCGGCTCCGCTCCGCCGCCCATCGACATCGGGCGCGCGGCATTTGGCGCGCCGTCCATGCCGGCATGAGCGCCACGATCGAGCATGTCGGCAGGCGCGCCTACACGGCGTACCGTCATCATGCCGTGCTTGAGGTGATTGGCCACCAGCCACCAGTTCATCGGATAGGCGACGATGAAGCCGAGCAGGAGCCCCATCGACATCACGAACCAGAAGCTCGGCGTCATCGGATCGGCCGCGGCGGCGATGCGCACCTTCAGCGCCATCACTGTCGGCACCATTCCCGCCATCAGAAGATTCATCGACAGCAGCTCCGACGTGAACGTGCCTTTCAGCGCACGCCGGTATAATCCTCCGGCCATGTCGCGCATGAACAGCGCCTGGAAAATCGTCCAGCCGAAGGCGAAGCCCAGGATGTATTCGGCGACGACTTCTGCGAGGCCCGTGAGGCCGAAGACGCTCGAAAGCACCGCGCCGGCGAGGATGCCAATACCGTCTCCGGCGACGCAATGCATCGTAGACCCCAGTACCTGCCGCCAGCGCGCGGCGACATACCGTTCGTGCAGTCCGGGCAGCGGCTCGCGACAGCCGAGCACATAAAGAAACGCACCGACTACTCCAGTGTACGCTGTCAGTAGCACGAATCCCCATTTGAGCACCGGAGATTCCGGCGTGTTGCGGATGTCGACCGCGACGAACAGCAGAGCAGCCGTCGTCAGTAGAAACCACAGCAGCATCACGCCGTTCAACATCGAGCCTCCCTGGCGTCTCTACACTCTGGCCGCGATCCGTGCGAGGCTAGGCTGGTCACATCCTCTCAAAAATGAAAGGTGTACCCCGACAAAGCCTGGTATCGACTCTCCAGTCGGCGTGACCCTCGGAATGTGACCGGCAGCAACCCCTCCCCACCCAGCCCTGCGGGCTGGGTCCCCCCTTCTCCCGCATTGCGGGAGAGGGTGCGGTGCGGAGCGAGACGGTTGAGGGTTTCCCGGCACCAACTGTTAGGTTCGCACCCCTAGTTGTCGAGCCAGAGATCTTCGAAGCGCGAACCGTTGAAAACGCTGTTGACCATGAGCGTCAGCCCCTTCATCTGCGGCTGCCAGCAGGTCGCGGCGCGGGTATAAAAGAGGGCTGGCCGTGCATCGTCCTCCGCCAGTTTCCTTTCGATCTCCCACACCAGCTGCCTGCGCCTGCTCTGGTCGGACTCCATGGATTGCCGATCGACCAGCCGGTCGACCTCGGGGCTGCAATAGCCGGTATAGTTGCGTTCTGCGCCGCACACGTAGTTCTCGTAAAATTGTGGATCAGGATCGTCGACACCGCTTTCCGTAATAGTCAGACCGACAGTGTAATCCTTGCGCATGACCTTGGGGTACCATTGGGTAGTGTCGACCGTCTCGAGCACGCCGTCGATGTAGACCTCTTTCAACTGGTCGATCAGAATGACTGCCGGATCCCGATACCCGGATAGATTACGCGTCGATACTGTAACAGGGAGCCGCTTGTCGGGGCCGTAGCCGAGTTTCTCCATGATCTTGCGGGCGGCGGCGCGGTTCTTCTGCACGTCGGGGTCGTAGCCCGGCAGCGTTTGTAACATTTCCGGCGGCATGCCCCACACCCCTTCCGGCGGCGGCTGCATCGCCGCGCCGACATCTCCCCGCCCCACGGTGAGGATGTCGATAAAGGCCTTGCGGTCCAAGCTCAGCGACATCGCCCGCCGCAGCTCAGGATTATCGAAGGGGGGCTTGTCCCGGTTGACGATCAGATTGCGAGCGTTTGCCGCGGGGCCGGTGCCTATTGGGCGGGTCCGCATGTCGCGCGGCGAGACATGGCAGGGATAAACCGGCGACCAGCCGGAGGCCAGCAGCGCGAGAAAGGCCGATTGCGGCCGCTTCAGACGGAAGGTGACTTCGTAATCGCCGTTGGTGGTCACCTCCTCGAGATTATTGTACCACGACTTGCGGGGATTGAGGCGAAGCTTCTCGCTCGTCTTGCCGCCGAGGAGGTCCCAGGTGCATTTGATGTCCTTGGCGGTGAAGGGTTTGCCGTCGTGCCATTTGACGCCTTGCCGAAGCGGAAAAGTCAGCTCCGTCCCTTCCTCGTTCCAGGCCCAGCTCGTCGCCAGATCCGGGACGATCGATCGCATGCTGTTTTGCGGCGCATCCTGCTTGTAAATGACAAGATTATTGAAGACGCCCATCATCGAGCGATTGACCGCGGCGGTCGATTCCTCGTGCATCGACATGCTCGCCGAACTGTCGAAGTGGCCGACTTTGAGGATACCTCCAGCTTTCTGAGCTAATGCCGCGTCAGTAGCAGACAACGCAAGCGCCAGCGAACCCGCTGCCGCGAGCGCGCGCAGATCTCGCTTCATTCCCTTTGCCTCCTGTTCGAGGATGCGGGCTTGTCAGCCCGCCACTGCATCCTTGCTGGCCCGTTTATTGGGCTCTCCTGCAAAGTTGCAGCGTGCGGAGGCTAACACATTTCAAGCGAGAGGGATAACACCTTGACGCCGACAGCAGCCCCTGCGGCTCCTGTCGGTGCCGGCGGCCCGCTGTGTGCCCGAAGAGCTCAGTTGTCGAGCCACACGTCTTCCAAACGCGAGTTGTTGTAGATGCTGTTGACCGGGACCGTGTATCCCTTCACTCGCGGCTGCCAGCAGGTCCCGATACGTCCATAAAAGATCATCGGTCGGGCGTCGTCCTCCGCCAATTTCCTCTCGACCTCCCACACCAGCTGCCTGCGCTTCCCCTGGTCGGATTCCATCGATTGCCGGTCAACCAGTTTGTCGAGCTCGGGACTGCAGTAGCCGCTATAATTCCGCTGCGCTCCGCATACATAATTCTCATAGAATAGCGGGTCCGGATCGTCGACCCCGGCCTCGGTGATATTAAGGCCGACCGTGTAATCCTTGCGCGTGATTTTGGGATACCAGTTGGTCGTGTCGATGGTGTCGAGCTCCCCGTCCATGTAGACCTCTTTCAATTGGTCGATCAGGATCACTGCGGGATCTCGGTAATATACGATATCGCGGGTCGACACCTTGATCGGGAGCCGCTTGTTGGGCCCGTAGCCGAGCTTCTCCATGATCGTGCGGGCTTCGGCGCGGTTCTTCTTCACGTCGGGATCGTAGCCCGGCAGCGTCTTCAGGACTTCCAACGGCATGCCCCACAGTCCTTCGGGCGGCGGCAGCATGGCCCCGCCGACATCGCCTTTTCCCTCGTAGAGGATGTCGATAAAGGCCTTGCGGTCCAAGCTCAGCGACATCGCCCGCCGCAGATCGGGGTTGTCGAAGGGAGGCTTGTCGCGGTTGACGAGCAGGTTGCGCCCGGTGTTCGATATCGCCACCTCGCAGATCGCCTGCGGCGACTGGTTCTTGATATCCTTCAATTGCGGTATCAGTACGCCAGTAAGCAGGTCGCCTTTTCCGGCGACAAAGGCGAGGGTCCGCGTCGACAGGTCTTTGATGATTGTATATTCGATGCCGTCGAGATACGGGCGGCCCTGCTTCCAGTAATCCGGGTTCCGGGTTACTGTGATCGATTGGTTCGGCTTGAATTCGACGAATTTGAATGGGCCGGTGCCGATCGGGTGCTGGCGCATCTCGCGCGCCGGCACATGGCAGGGGTAGACCGGCGACCACCCAGAAGCCAGCAACGCAAGGAAAGAGGGCTGCGGCCGCTGCAAATGAAAGGTGACCTCGTAGTCACCCTTCGCAGTCACTTCATCGAGGTTGCCGTACCAGGATTTGCGCGGATTGAGACGCAGCTTATCGCTCGTCTTTCCGGTCAGCATGTCCCAGGTGCACTTGACGTCCTGGGCGGTGAAGGGCTTGCCGTCGTGCCATTTGACGCCCTGGCGCAGCGGCAAGGTCAGCTCGGTCCCTTCTTCGTTCCACGCCCAGCTCGTGGCCAGGTCGGGAACGATCGATTTCATGCTGTTTTGCGGGACGTCCTGCTTATACATTACGAGATTGTTGAATACGCCCATCATCGGGCGCAAGGCTGCGAACGTCGATTCCTCGTGCAGCGACATGCTCGCCGGGCTGTCGAAAAAGGGCATTCTCAGAATGCCGCCCTGTTTTTGGGCGAATGCCGCCTGTCCTGAGCACAACGCAGACAACAGCGCGCCCGCCGCCGCGAGCACGCGCAGATCTCGCTTCATTCCCAACCTCCTGTTCAATGACGCGGGCCTGCGCCCGCCACTGCATCCTTGCTGGCCCGTTTATTGGGCTCTCATGCAAGATCGCAGCGTTCAGGAGGTTACCACGTCTCGTGCGAGCGGCCATCATCCTAAAGTGGAGAGTTCGGCCGGCTATGTCCGCTGCCGAGGCTACTTGTCCAGCCAGATGTCTTCCATGCGCCAGCCGTTGAAGATGCTGTTCACCATCACCGCCAGCCCCTTCACCCGAGGCTGCCAGCAGGTCGCGCCGCGGCCGTAATAGATGATCGGCCGGGCGCCGTCCTCCGCCAGCTTCCTTTCGATCTCCCATACGAGCTTCTGCCGATTTTGCTGGTCGGATTCCACCGACTGCCGGTCGATCAACTTGTCCACGTCAGGGTTGCAATATCCACTATAGTTCATTTCCGCACCACACGTGTAGTTCCTGTAGAAATTATCGTCGGGGTCGTCTACGAAACTTCCCGTAAGATTGAGGCCGACCGTGTAGTCCTTGCGCATCACCTTGGGGTACCAGTTGGTCGTGTCGATGGTTTCGAGCTGGCTGTCGATATAAACCTCCTTCAACTGGTCGATGAGGATCACCGCCGAATCCCGGTAGGCCGGAATATCTCGCGCCGACACCTTTATCTTGAGCCGGTTATCGGGTCCGTAGCCGAGCTTTTGCATGATCTGGCGGGCATCTGCGCGATTTTTCCGCACATTTGGGTCATAGCCCGGCAGCGTCTGCAGGACATCCGGCGGCATGCCCCACAACCCTCCGGGCGGCGGCTGCATAGTCCCGCCGACATTGCCCTTCCCCTCGCTGAGGATGTCGACAAATGCCTGACGGTCCAGGCTGAGCGCCATCGCCCTGCGCAAATCGGGATTGTCGAAGGGTGGCGCGTCCCGATTGACGATCAGGTTGTTGCTGACGCTTCCCGGCGGCAATTCGCAGATCGCCTCGGGCATCTGGCTCTTCACTTCCTTCATCAGCGGGACCGTGACGCTGCCGGCGAATGTCAGGTCGTAATTGCCGGCGATGAAGGCCAATATCGTCGTCGAACGATTGCGTGTCACCGTATACTCGATGCCGTCGAGATAAGGTCGGCCCTTCTTCCAGTAATCCGGATTGCGTATCACCTTGATATATTCGTTCGGCTTGAACTCGACGAATTTGAACGGGCCGGTGCCGATCGGATGGCCGCGCATATCGCGCGGTGCAACATGGCAGGGGTAAATTGGCGAAAATCCCGAGGCGAGCAGCGCCAGAAAGGCCGGCTGCGGCCGCTTGAGACGGAAGGTGACCTCGTAATCGCCGTTCGTGGTGACCTCTTCGAGGTTCCTGTACCAGGATTTGCGTGGATTGATGCGAAGCTTCTCGCTCGACTTGCCGGTCAGCAGGTCCCAAGTGCATTTGACATCCTTGGCCGTGAGCGGCTTGCCGTCGTGCCAGCTGACTCCCTCGTGCAGCGGGAATGTCAGCTCTGTCCCCTCCTCGTTCCATGACCAGCCGCTAGCGAGATCGGGGATGATCGAGCCGAGGCTGTTTTGCTGTACCTGCGGGTCGAACATCACGAGGTTATTGAAGACCCCCATCATCGGCCGCTGGGCGACGACGGTGGCTTCCTCGTGGATCGACATGCTCGCCGGGCTGTCGAGCATGTAGATTTTAAGGATGCCGCCCGGTTTTTGAGCGAACGCCGTCTGTCCCATGAGCAACGGAAGCAACAACGAACCCGTTGCCATGAACGCGCGAAGATCTCGCTTCATTTGCGTCTACCTCCCGTTCCGTGACGCGGGCTTGTAAAAACCCGCCGCTACATCTTCGACGGCCCGTTGATCGGGCTCTCCCGCAAGACGGCAACGCTCGAAGGGTAGCATGTATCGGGGGAGAACAGCGATGGTATCGGGTTGGATCCCACCGTTGCCGAGCGGCATTGCCGAGGGAGGGCTAGTTGTCGAGCCAGAGGTCTTCCATGCGCCAGCCGTTGAAGAGGCTGTTCACCATCAGTGTCAGCCCCTTCACCCGCGGCTGCCAGCAGGTGGCGCGACGGTCGTAAAAGATGATCGGTCGGGCGCCGTCCTCCGCCAGTCTGCGCTCGATCTCCCATACCAGCTGCTTGCGCTTTTGCTGATCGACCTCGGTCGATTGCCGATCGATCAGCTTGTCCACCTCGGGGCTGCAGTAACCATTGTAGTTCAACTCGCTGCCGCACCCGTAAAGCAGATGGAGATTCTGGTCGGGGTCGGGCCCGCTTCCCGCGCCGGTAAGGCCGACGATGTAGTCTTTGCGCATGACCCTGGGGAACCAGTTGGTGGTGTCGATGGTTTCGAGCTCGCCATCGATGTAGGCCTGCTTCAACTGATCGATCAGGATCACCGCCGGGTCCCGCAAATATGGGAGGTCGCGCACCGACAGCTTGATCTTGAGCCGATTATCGGCTCCATAGCCGAGCTTCTGCATGATGTGGCGGGCGTCAGCGCGGTTTTTCTGAACATCGGGGTCATAACCTGGCAGCGTTTGCAGCATATCTGCCGGCATGCCCCATAATCCTGCCGGCGGCGGCTGCATGACCCCGCCGATGTCACCCTCTCCTTCGGTCAGGATGTCGATAAACGCCTGGCGGTCCAAGCTCAGCGCCATCGCGCGCCGCAGATCGGCGCTGTCGAAAGGCGGCTTGTCGCGGTTGACGATCAGGTTGCGGTTGAGGCCGACCGGCCCCATTTCGCAAATCGCCTGCGGCATCTGGCTCTTCACGTCCTTTAGCAGCGGGACCGTCAGACTATACGGAAACGCCAGGTCGAACTTTCCGGAAACGAACGCCAGGACTGCCGTCGACAGGTTTTTGATGATCGTATACTCGATGCCGTCGAGATAAGGCCGGTCCTTTTTCCAGTAATCCGGGTTTCGTGTCACCTTGACGTATTCGTTCGGCTTGAACTCGACAAACTTGAACGGGCCGGTGCCGATGGGACGCTGGCGCATGTCGCGCGGCGAAACATGGCACGGATAGATCGGCGAGAACCCGGAAGCGAGAGCGGTGAGAAAGGCCGGCTGCGGCTGCTTCAGACGGAAGGTCACCTCGTAGTCGCCGTTGGTGGTGACCCGCTCCAGGTTGCGGTACCAGGATTTGCGGGGATTGACGCGGAACTTGTCGCTCACCACGCCAGTCAGCAGATCCCAGGTGCACTGGACGTCCCTGGCCGTGAAGGGCTTGCCGTCATGCCACGTGACGCCCTGGCGTAGCGGAAAAGTCAGCTCGGTCCCCTCCTCGCTCCACGACCAGCCGGTCGCCAGATCGGGCACGACCGATTGCAGGCTGTTCTGCGGCACATGCTGGTCGAACATGACGAGGTTGTTGAACACCCCCATCATCGGCCCCTCGGCGAATACCGTCGACTCCTCGTGGATCGACATGCTCGCCGGGCTGTCGGGGCTGTACATTTTCAGAACACCACCCTGTTTTTGGGCTAATGCCGTCTCTCCTATGGACAGCGCAAGCGACAGCGCTCCCGCTGCCGCGAGCACGCGCAGACCCCGCTTCATTCCCGGTTACCTCCTGTTCGAGGACGCGGGCTGCAATAGCCCGCCGCTGCATCGTCGCTGGCCCGTTTCTTGGGCTCTCGTGCAACGAGGCAATACGCGCGAGGTTACCATATTTCACGCAAGGGGGAATACCGCCGAAGGCAGCGGCCAGCGGCTTTGACCGCGACGATCCCCTCTCCGACTTTCTGGTGCGATATGCAGGCTCTCGGCCGGCGGCTCTCTGCGCCGCCAGTGCTACCTGTCGAGCCAGAGGTCTTCGAAGCGCGAGCCGTTGTAGATGCTGTTGACCATCAAGGTGAGCCCCTTGACCCGCGGTTGATGGCAGATCGCCGCGCGCGGGTGATAGATGACCGGCCGGACATTGTCCGCCGCCAGCCGCTTTTCGATCTCCCACACCAATTCCCGCCGCTTCTCCCGATCGGTCTCCATCGACTGCCGGTCGATCAGCTGGTCGAGCGCGGGATTGCAATAGCCGCCATAATTCCGTTCCGCGCCACACACGTAATTCTCGTAGAATTGCTGATCCGGGTCGTCGAGGCCGTTCTCGCTGACGACTAGGCCGACACTGAAATCCTTGCGCATGACCTTGGGATACCATTGGGTGGTGTCGACGGTTTCGAGCTCGCCATTGATATAGATCTGCTTCAATTGGTCGATTAGGATCACCGCCGGGTCTCGGGCAACCGCGATGTTGCGGACGGACACCTTGACCGCGAGCGGCCTGTCGGGCCCGTAGCCGAGCCGCTCCATAATCTTGCGGGCTTCGGCGCGGTTCTTGGCGACATCGGGATCGTAACCCGGCAGGGTTTTGAGCGAGTCCGGCGGCATGCCCCAAACCCCTTCCGGCCCTGGCAGCATGACCCCGCCGATGTCCCCCTGCCCTTCGGTGAGGATGTCGATAAAGGCCTTGCGGTCCAAACTGAGCCCCATGGCCCGCCGCGGCTCCGGGTTGTCGAACGGCGGCGCCGCCGGGTTGACGAGCAATGTGCGCGGCACGTTGGTCGGTATCACCTCGCAGATCGCGTCGGGCGCCTGGCTCTTGACGTCCTTTAGGAGCGGCACCGTCACACCATAGACTGTATCGAACTTCCCGGCAACGAAGCCCAGTATTCTTGTCGCGACATTGGGGATGATCGTGTATTCGATGCCGTCGAGATAAGGCCGGTCCGGTTTCCAATAATCCGGGTTTCTGGTCACCCGGATCAACTCATTGGGCTTGAATTCGACAAATTTGAACGGGCCGGTGCCGATCGGGCGGAACCGCATCTCGCGCGCCGGCACGTGACACGGATAGACCGGCGACCACCCGGATGCCAATAAGGCCAGGAACGAGGGCTGCGGCCGCTTCAGGCGGAATGTCACTTCGTAGTCGCCGTTGACGGTCACCTCTTCGAGGTTTCTGTACCAGGATTTGCGCGGGTTGAGCCGCAGCTTGTCATTCGACTTGCCGGTCAGCATATCCCAGGTGCATTTGACATCCTTGGCGGTGAAGGGCTTGCCGTCGTGCCATTTGACGCCCTCGCGGAGCGGGAAGGTCAACTCGGTCCCCTCTTCGCTCCACGACCAGCTGACGGCGAGATCGGGAGCGATCGACTGCATGCTGTTTTGCGGGACGTCCTGTTTATACATCACAAGATTATTGAACACGCCCATCATCGGCCGGTTGGCGGCAGCCGTCGCCTCCTCGTGCAGCGACATGCTCGCCGGATTGTCGAAATGGGACATTCTCAGAATGCCGCCTTGTTTTTGTGCGGACGCCGCATCGGCCCAGACCATCGCGGTCAATACCGCTCCCGCTGCCAGTAGCACGCGAAGATCCCGTTTCATTGCCGTCTACCTCCCTATGACGCCGGCGAGCAAAGCCCGCGGCTAGAACCGCGACCGGCGGAGGTCGAGCTCAGTTATCGAGCCAGATGTCTTCGAAGCGCTGGCCGTTGTAGATGCTGTTGAGCTGGGTGACGAGGCCCTTGACCTTGGGGTAGTGGCAGTTGGCGGCGCGCGGGTAGAAGAGGATCGGCCGCGCGTTATCCTCGGCCAGCTTCTTTTCGATCGCCCACACAATCTGCTTGCGCTTCGCGACGTCGCTCATGGCCGATTGCTCATCGACCATTTTGTCGAGCTCGGGGTTGCAGTAGCCGGTATAGTTGCGCATCGCCCCACACACATAGTTCTCGTAAAAGGCCGGGTCGGGATCGTCGACCGCAGTCTCGGTAATGTTGAGGCCGACTGTGTAGTCCTTGCGCATGACCTTCGGGTACCATTGGGTGGTGTCGACCGGGTCGAGCACCCCGTCCATATAAATCTGCTTCAATTGGTCGATCAGGAGCACCGCGGGATCGCGGTAGGGGGCGAGGTTGCGGGTCGAGACCGTCACGGCGAGATGCTTGTCGGGCCCGTAGCCGAGCTTTTCCATCAGCGTGCGCGCCTGAGCGCGGCTCTTTTCCACATCGGGGTCGTAGCCCGGCAATGACTTCAGGAGCTCGGGCGGCATGCCCCAAAGGCCGTCCGGCGGCGGTTGCATGACCGCGCCGATGTCGCCCTGGCCTTCAGTCAGGATGTCGATGAACGCCTTGTGATCGAGGGTGAGCGACATCGCCCGCCGCACATCGGGGTTGTCGAAAGGCGGCGCGTCGCGGTTGACGATCAGATTGCGGGGGACATTGCCCGTGAACATGTCGCAGATCGCCTGCGGCGCTTGGCTTTGGACGTCCTTCAATTGCGGGATCGTGACCCCGAAATAGGCGTCGTCTTTGCCGGAGAGGAATGACAGAAGCCGCGTCGAGACGTCTTTGATGATCGTGTACTCGATGCCGTCGAGATAGGGTCGGCCCGGCTTCCAGTAGTCAGGATTGCGGGATACGGTAATCGACTGATTCGGTTTGAAGTCCACTAACTTGAATGGACCGGTGCCGATCGGATGCTTGCGCATATCGCGGGGCGAGACATGGCAGGGATAGATCGGCGACCAGCCGGTCGCCAGCAGCGCGAGAAAGGAGGGTTGCGACCGCTTCAAATGAACAGTGGCCTCGTAATCTCCGTTGGTGGTTACCTCCGCTACATTCGCATACCAGGATTTGCGCGGATTGATGCGCAGCTTATCCTTGGCATTGTCCATCAAGAGGTCGAAGGTGCATTTGACATCGGCGGCGGTGAAGGGCTTGCCGTCGTGCCATTTGACACCTTGGCGCAACGGAAAGGTCAACTCCGTCCCCTCCTCGTTCCACGACCAACTCGTGGCCAGGTCGGGGACGATCGATTTCATACTGTTTTGGGGGACGTCCTGTTTATACATGACGAGGTTGTTGAACACCCCCGACATCGGCCGGTTGACCGCTTGTGTCGATTCCTCGAGCATCGACATGCTGGCCGGGCTGTCGAAATGGCCGAGTTTGAGGATACCGCCTGCTTTTTGGGCGAACGCCCCGTCAGCGGCGAAAAACGCAAGCGACAGCGAACCTGCCGCCGCGAGCACGCGCAGATCTCGCTTCATTCCCTTTGCCTCCTGTTCAAGGATGCGGGTTGGGTGAGCCCGCTGCTGCATCCTCGCTGGCCCGTTATTGGGCTCTCGTGCAAAGTAGCAGCCTTCGGAGGCTAACAGATTTCGATCGGTAGGACTACGGTCCTAAGTGGGATGACCGCGCCTTGGTGGCCTATTCGTCGAGCCAGACGTCTTCCATACGCGCACCGTTGGAGATGCTGTTGACCATGATCGTCAGCCCTTTCACCCGCGGTTGCCAGCAGGTCGCGCGGCGGTCGTAGAAGAAGATCGGTCGGGCGCCGTCTTCCGCCAGCTTCCGTTCGATCTCCCAAACCAGCTGCTTGCGCTTGGCTTGGTCGGCCTCCATCGATTGCCGATCGATCAGCTTGTCGACCTCGGGGTTGCAGTAGCCGTTATAGTTTAGCTCACCGCCACACCCGTAATTCAGATAGAGGTTCTGGTCGGGGTCGGGCCCGCCTCCCACGGGGCTGAGCCCAACGATGTAGTCTTTGCGCATGACCTTGGGCAGCCAATTCGTGGTGTCGATCATTTCGAGCTCGCCGTCGATGTACACCTCCTTCAATTGGTCGATCATGAGCACCGCCGGGTCGCGGAAGAACGGAAGGTCGCGCGCCGACACCTTGACCTTGAGCCGTCTATCGGGCCCATAGCCGAGCTTCTCCATGATCTGGCGGGCATCCGAGCGGTTTTTCTGCACATCGGGATCATAGCCCGGGAGGGTTTTCAGCACCTCCGGCGGCATGCCCCAAAGCCCTTCGGGGGGCGGCTGCATGACGCCGCCGATGTCGCCTTGCCCCTCGGTGATGATGTCGATAAACGCCTTGCGGTCGAAGCTCAACGCCATCGCATGCCGCAGATCGGGGTTGTCGAAGGGCGGCTTCTCCCGGTTGGCGATCAAGCTGCGGTTGACGCCGATCGGCGCCAATTCGCAGATTGCATCAGGCATCTGGCTCTTCACGTCCTTCAGCAGTGGTTCCGTCACGCTATAAGCAAAGGTCATGTCGAATTTCCCGGCAACGAACGCCAATATCGCCGTCGAGAGGTTGCGGATGATCGTATATTCGATGCCGTCGAGATAAGGCCGGCCCTTCTTCCAGTAATCCGGATTTCGCGTCACCTTGATGTACTCGTTCGGCTTGAACTCGACGAACTTGAACGGGCCCGTGCCGATCGGATGCTGGCGCATGTCGCGCGGCGGGACATGACAGGGATAGATCGGCGAATACCCGGAAGCGAGCAGCGTGAGAAAGGCCGGCTGCGGCCGAGTGAGATGAAAGGTGACCTCGTAATCGCCGTTGGTGGTAACCGCCGCCAGGTTCCGGTACCAGGACTTGCGGGGATTGACCCGAAGCTTCTCGCTCGACTTGCCGGTCAACATGTCCCAGGTGCATTGGACGTCTCTGGCGGTGAAGGGCTTGCCGTCGTGCCAAGTAACGCCCTGGTGCAGCGGGAAGGTCAGTTCGGTGCCGTCCTCGTTCCACGACCAGCCGGTGGCCAGATCGGGCACGATCGATTGCAGGCTGTTCCGCTTCACGTGCTGGTCGAACATGACGAGATTGTTGAAGACCCCCATCATCGGCCGCTCCGAAACGATCGTCGCCTCCTCATGAATCGACATGCTCGCCGGGCTGTCGGGATTGTACATTTTCAGAACGCCCCCCTGTTTCTGCGCCGATGCCGGCTCAGCAACGAACAGAGCGACGAGCAATGACATCGCCACTGCGAAGGCTCCCAGATCTCGCTTCATTCCGTCTACTCCCCTTCGCTGTAGTGCGGCCCGTTTACCGGGCTCTCGCGCAGAATCAGGACCACTTATCGAGCCAGACGTCTTCCATGCGCCAGCCGTTGAAGACGCTGTTGACCATGATGGTCAGTCCCTTGACGTAGGGCTGCCGGCAGGTTCCTTGGCGGGAATAAAATATGATGGGGCGGGCGCCGTCATCGGCCAGCTTGCGTTCGATCGCCCACAGCAGCTGCTTGCGCCGTCCTTCGTCGGCCTCGATCGATTGCTGCTCGATCAGCTTGTCCATCTCCGGGTTGCAATAGCCGTCCCAGTTCAGGCTCGAACCGCATCCGTAAAACAGATCGAGAATCTGGTCGGGGTCGGGCCCGCTGCCTTGGAGATTGAAGCCGACGGTGAAGTCTAAGCGCCGGATCTTGGGAAACCAGTTGGTCGTATCGATCGTTTCGAGCTCGCCGTCGATGTAGACCTCCTTCAATTGGTCGATCAGGATCACCGCCGCATCCCGGAAGTAGGGGATGTCGCGCGTCGTCACCTTGATCTGCAGCCTATTGTCGGGCCCGTAGCCGAGCTTCTCCATGATCTGGCGGGCCTGGGTGCGGTTTTTTTGCACGTCGGGGTCATAGCCCGGCAGTTGTTTCAGCAGCTCGGGCGGAATGCCCCACAACCCTCCAGGTGCGGGCTGCAGCACCGCGCCGATCTCGCCCTGTCCTTCGCTGAGGATGTCGATGAACGCCTGGCGGTCGAAACTCAGCGCCATCGCCTGCCGCAGATCCGGGCTGTCGAATGGCGGCTTGTCCCGGTTGACGAGCAGGTTGCGGTTTTGGCCGCCTTGCGGCGCCAGCTCGCAGATCGCGTCAGGCATCTGGCTCTCGATGTTCTTCTGGAGCGGGACCGTGAGGTCGTTCGGAAAGGTCATGTCGAACTTTCCGGAAATGAACGCCAGTGTCGCCGTCGACCGGTCGCGGATGATCGTATACTCGATGCCGTCGAGATAAGGCCGGCCCGGCTTCCAGTAATCCGGGTTGCGCGCTACCGTGATCCGCTCGTTCGGCTTGAACTCGACGAATTTAAAGGGGCCGGTGCCGATCGGATGGCCGCGCATCTCACGCGCCGGCACATGGCAGGGATAGATCGGCGAGTGCCCGGCGGCGAGCAGCATCAGAAACGCCGGCTGCGGCCGCTGCAGATGAAAGGTGACCTCGTAATCGCCGTTGGTGGTGACCCGCTCAAGGTTGCGGTACCAGGATTTGCGTTGATTGACGCGGAGCTTGTCGCTCGACTTTTCGAGGATGAGGTCCCAGGTGCACTCGACGTCCCGGGCCGTGAACGGCTTGCCGTCATGCCATTTGACGCCTTGGCGCAGCGGCAAGGTCAGCGCGGTCCCGTCCTCGTTCCATGACCAGCCGGTCGCCAGATCGGGCACGATCGATTGCAGGCTGTTCTGCTTCACCTGCTGGTCGAAGATGACCAGATTGTTGAACACCCCCATCATCGGCCCCTGGGCAAAGACCGTCCCTTCCTCGAGGATCGACATGCTCGCCGGGCTATCGGGGCTGTACATTTTGAGAACACCCCCCGATTTTTGGCCCAATGCCGGCCCAGCGGCAAACAGACCGACCAGCAATGGCGCCGTTACTGCGAACGCTCCCAGATGTTGTTTCATTTCCATTTGTCTCCCTTTCTTTGTCTTGCGCCCCATTTGCCGGGTTCGTGAAGGATCGAAGACTACTGATCGAGCCAAACGTCTTCGAAACGCCAGCCGTTGAAGATACTGCTGACCATCGTCGTCAGGCCCCTCACCCGAGGTTGCCAGCAGGTCGCTTGGCGGTAGTGAGCGATGATCGGCCTGGCTCCGTCCTCCTGCAATTTCTTGTCGATCTCCCACACCAGCTGCTTGCGTTTTTCCTGGTCGGGCTCCATCGATTGCTGGTCGAACCGCTGCTCGAGCTCACGGTTGCAGTATCCGGTAAGATTGAGCTGCGCACCGCACGCGTATCTCCCATAAAACTCCTGATCGGGCTCGTCGATTTCGCCTGCGTTTAAGCCGATGCTCACCTGGTAGTCCTTGCGGAAAATCTTGGGAAAAAAGTTGACCGTGTCGATAGGGTCGAGTTCACCATCCATATAGATCTGTTTGAGTTGGTCGATCAGGATCACCGCGTTATCCCGGAACTCGGGCACGTCGCGGATCACGATCTTGACCGGGAGCCTCCTGTCTGGCCCGTAGCCCAGATTCTCCACTAGTTTGCGGGCCTCCGTCCGATTCTTCTGCACATCGGGATCATAGCCGGGCAGCGCTCGCAGCATGTCCGGCGGCATGCCCCATAGTCCCTCGGGTGGCGGCATCATCACCGCGCCGATCGTGAATTGGCCTTCGCCCAGGATATCGATGAAACCCTTGCGGTCCAAGGTCAAGGCCATCGCCCGCCGGAGATCTGGGTTGTCGAAGGGCGGTGCGTCATGGTTGACGAGCAGCGCGCTTCTGACGTTGTTCGGCCTGAGCTCGCAAATTGCCTGCGGCATCTGGCTTTGCACGTCCCTCAGCAGTGGGATCGTCACCTGGTAGGGGAAGGTCATATCGAACTTGCCGGAAATGAAACCGAGGATTGCCGTCGCGCGGTTCTTTATGATCGTGTATTCGATGCCGTCGAGGTAAGGCCGCCCGTGCTTCCAGTAATCCGGATTCCGCGTTACCGTGATCCTCTCGTTCGGTTTGAATTCGACGAATTTGAACGGGCCCGTGCCGATCGGATGCTGGCGCATGTCGCGCGGCGCAACATGGCAGGGATAGAGCGGCGAGTACCCGGACGCGAGAAACGCGATAAAGGACGGCTGTGGTCGTTTCAGATGAAAGGTCGCCGCGTAGTCGCCATCGACGGTGACCCGGTCGAGGTTATGGTACCAGGAGGCTCGGGGATTGGTGCGCAGCTTCTCCTGCGACTTGCCGAGCAGCATGTCCCAGGTGCATTGGACGTCCTTGGCGGTGAAGGGTGTGCCGTCATGCCATTTTACCTCCTTGCGCAGCGCGAAGGTCAGCTGCGTTCCATCCTCGCTCCACGACCAGCGTGTCGCGAGGTCGGGCACGATCGATTTAAGGCTGTTCTGCGGCTCGTCCTGCTTGTATATGACGAGGTTGTTGAAGACCCCCATCATCGGCACGACAGTCGAATATGTCGCCTCCTCGTGGATCGACATGCTCGCCGGGCTGTCCCAGTGGTAGACCCTGAGGATGCCGCCCTGCTTTTGGGCGAATGCCGCGTCAGCGCCGGAGAAGGCCAGCAATAGCCCACCCGCTGCCGCGAGCATGTGCAGATCGCGCTTCATCTCCAACCTCCTGTTCCAGGACGCGGGCTTAGCGAGCCTGCCACCGCATCCTTGTGACCCGTTTATTGGACTCTCGTGCAGAATGAGGGCTATTTGTCGAGCCAGACGTCTTCCATGCGCCAGCCGTTGAAACGGCTGTTCGTCATGGTCGTTAGCCCTTTGAGGCGCGGCTGCATGCAGGTGGCAAACCGCGAATACAGCAGCACCGGCCGGGATGCATCCTCCGCCAGTCTGCTTTCGATCTCCCACACCAGCTTGCGACGCTTCTCCGGATTCGCTTCCATCGATTGCCGGTCGATCAGCCGGTCGGTCTCGGGATTGCAGTAGCCGGTGTAATTGCGCTCGGCGCCGCAGAGATAGGTTTCGTAGAATTTCTGATCGGGCTCGTCGAGGCCGCCTTCGCTGACCGTGACCCCCACCGTGTAGTCCTTGCGTGTGACCCGTGGATACCAATTCGCGGTCTCGATCAGCTCTAGCTGGCCGTCGATGTAGGTTTCTCTCAGCTGCGAGATCGCGATCACGGCCGCGTCGCGATAGCCTTCGACATTGCGCGTTGACACCGTGACCGCCAGCCGCTTGTCCGGCCCGTAACCGAGCCGCTGCATGATCGTGCGGGCTTCCGCGCGGTTCTTTTTCACATCGGGGCCATAGCCCGGCAATTCGTGCAGCACGTCGGGCGTCATACCCCAGACCCCATCCGGCGGCGGCAGGATGCTGGCGCCGACAGCTCCCTGCCCCTCTGTCAGGATACCGATAAACGCTTGGCGATCGAGGCTCAGCGCCATAGCCCGGCGCAATTCGAGGTTGTCGAACGGCGGCACGGCGCGGTTGATGATCATGTCGCGACTGTTGTTGTCCATCACCACATCGCAGACCGCCTGTGGCGCCTGGCTCCGGATGTCCTTCAGCAGCGGAATCCCCACCCAGATCAGATCGAACTTGCCGGCGACAAAGGCCAGCATCCGGGTCGAGGCATTGGGGATGATCGTATACTCGATGCCGTCGAGATAGGGCCGCCCCGGCTTCCAATAATCCGGATTGCGCGTCACCTTGATGTGCTCGTTGGGCTTAAACTCGACAAATTTGAACGGACCCGTGCCGATCGGATGGCTGCGCATGTCGCGCAGTGGCACGTGGCACGGATAGACCGGCGACTGGCCGGAGGCGAGCAGCGCGATCAGATAGGGTTGCGGCCGCTTCAGCTGGAAGGTGACCTCGTAATCGCCATTGGTGGTGATCTGTTCGACATTGCGGTACCAGGCCCGGCGCGGATTGATGCGGAACTTGTCGGCCGAGAGCCCCAGCAATGCCTCCCAGGTGCATTTGACGTCCTGCGCCGTGAACGGTTTGCCGTCGTGCCATTTGACGCCTTTGCGCAGCGGAAAAGTCAGCTGCGTCCCGTCCTCGCTCCACGACCACCCGGTTGCCAGATCCGGCACGATCGAGGCGAGGCTGTTCTGCGCGACATGCTGATCGAAGACGACGAGGTTGTTGAACACCCCCATCGTCGGGATCCCGGCGGTGATCGTCGATTCCTCGTGGATCGACATGCTGGCCGGGCTGGCGAAATCGGGCATCTGCAAGATACCGCCGGGCTTTTGTGCGAGAGCCGGGCCGACGAATAAGGTGACGAGCAGCCCGCCCGCCGCCGCAAACGCTCGAAGCTTGCGCATCTTATGCCTCCCCGTCACTGCGGCGCTATTTGTCGAGCCACACGTCTTCCATGCGCCAGCCGTTGTAGATGCTGTTGGACATGATCGTCAGCCCCTTCACATAGGGCTGCCGGCAATTCCCCGCCGGGGCGTAGAAGATGATGGGCCGCGCCCCGTCCTCCGCCAGCTTCTTCTCGATTTCCCAAACCAGCGTCTTGCGCTTCTCCTGGTTGGCTTCCATCGATTGCCGGTCGACCATTTTGTCGAGCTCGGGATTACAGTATTTGTTATAATTGCCTTCGGCGCCGCACACGTAGTTCTCGTAGAAGTTCTGGTCGGGCTCGTCGATTCCGTTGCCGGTCAGGTTGAGCGCCACCGTATAGTCCTTGCGGTTGACCTTGGGATACCACTGGGTCGTGTCGAACGTTTCGAGCTCGGCGTCGATATAGATCTCCTTCAGCTGATCCAGAAGGACGACCGCGGGGTCGCGGAAAGGCGGGATGTCACGGGCCGACACCTTCAATGCGAGCCGCTTGTCGGGTCCGTAGCCGAACCGTCGCATGATCTCCTGGGCCTCCTTGCGGTTCTGGGCCACGTCGGGTCCATAGCCGGGAAGCGTGTGCAGGAGCTTGGCCGGCATGCCCCACACGCCTTCAGGTGGGCGGCAACATGACACCGCCGAGATTGCCCTTTCCCTCGGTGATGATATCGACGAAGGCCTTGCGGTCGAGGCTCAGCGCCATCGCGCGGCGCAGATCGGGATTATCGAAGGGCGCGGCATCCGGGTTGATGATCAGGTTGCGGCTGACATTCGTCGGATTCAGCTCGCAGACGGCCTGCGGCGACTGATTTGTTATGTCTCGCGTGAGCGGCACCGTCAAAGCGCCGAACGTGATGTCGAACTTGCCGGAAACGAATGACAGCACCGCCGTCGACACGTTGCGGATGATCGTGTACTCGACCCCGTCAAGGTACGGCCGACCCGGTTTCCAGTAATCGGGGTTGCGCACCAGCTTGATCGACTCATTCGGCTTGAATTCGACAAATTTGAACGGGCCAGTGCCGACCGGACGCTGGCGCATGTCGCGCGGCGAGACGTGGCAGGGGTAGACCGGCGAAAACCCGGAGGCGAGCAGCCCAAGAAAGGCGGGCTGCGGCCGCTTCAATACAAACGTCGCCTCGTAGTCGCCATTGGTGGTGACCTCCTCGAGGTTGCGGTACCAGGCCTTGCGGGGATTGATGCGAAGCTTCTCGCTCGCCTTGCCTTGTAGCAGTTCCCAGGTGCATTTGACGTCGCTGGCGGTGAACGGTTTGCCGTCGTGCCACTTGACGCCCTCGTGCAACTTGAATGTCAGCCGGGTGCCGTCCTCGTCCCACGCCCAGCTTTTGGCCAATTCGGGCACGATCGACTGCATGCTGTTCTGCTTCACGTGCTGGTCGTAGATGACGAGGTTGTTGAACACCCCCATCACCGGGCGCAGCGCGAAAACGGTGACTTCTTCGTGGATCGACATGCTCGCCGGGCTGTCGATCGAGTAGGATTTCAGTATGCCGCCATGCTTTTGGGCGTAAGCGGGCTCGGGCGCCGCGAATGCTGAAAGCAGCCCGCCGGCTGCGATGATCAGCGATAGTACTCGCCTCATTTTCGCCTCCCATTACCGGGTCTCGGGCGGGTTCGTTCCGTCTTGGTCCCGTCTCCCTGTCCGGGGTTGGCTCGCGGGTTAGCCCCGCTTCGCCGTGCATCTGCAGAATAGCACGCCCGCCGCAAAGC
>WNFR01001410.1_pt1 | contig 36464 bp, 30 predicted proteins | sample 5400221 | NCBI WGS metagenome assembly WNFR01 (sample SAMN13153357, study PRJNA577476) | soil metagenome | isolation source: 40 cm soil under Madrone tree | place: USA:California | collected 2016-06-14 | reverse complement strand
CCGCTCTCGATGCCGCGCGCCTCCTCTCGCGCACCGAAGGCATCATCCCCGCGCTCGAATCCGCCCACGCCATCGCCGGCCTGATCGAGCGTCTCCCCCGATTGAAGAAAGACGACCTCGTCATCCTCAATCTCTCCGGTCGCGGCGACAAGGACATGGACACTTACTCCCGCCTGCTCTAATCTTTACTGGTTTTCAGTCTGCAGTTGTCAGTTCTCAGTAGGGGCAGAGGAGGATAAGAATTTTTAGTTGTCAGTTTTAAGTTTTTAGTAAGAACGGAATGCTATGAGAACATGGAGTTTACAAATTCCTCAAATCCGCAGTTCGATCACTCTGCGCTGGTTATTCGAGCAGAATGCGAAAAGGTTTTGAAAACAAGTTCCCGTTTATTTCCAAGAAACGAATGAGTGCCGTAACAACCAACTCGACCCGCATTTCCAAACGCTTCGCAGAATTGCGGGCGTCCGGCGAACTCGGCATCGTCGCTTACATTGTCGCAGGCGATCCTTCCCTCGACGCCTCATCGAAATACGTCCTCGCGCTCGCGGAAGCCGGTGCCGACGTCATCGAACTCGGCGTGCCCTTCAGCGACCCGCTCGCCGATGGCCCCACGATCCAGCGCGCCGCGGAGCGCGCACTCAAAGCCGGCACCACGCTTGCAGGCGTCCTCGACCTCGTCCGCCGCATCCGCGAGTCATCTCAAGTTCCGCTCGTCCTCTTCAGCTACTACAATCCCATCTTGCAAATGGGCCTCGAAAAATTCGCTTCCGCCGCCGCAAGTGCCGGCGCCGATGGCGTCCTCGTCACGGACCTCACGCCGGAAGAATCCGAAGACTATCGCCGTATTCTCGCCGCTCATCATCTCGACAGCATCTTTCTCGGCGCTCCCACTTCCACGGACGAGCGCCTCGCGAAAATCGCTGCCTGCTCTTTCGGTTTCCTCTATCTGATTTCCCGCACCGGCGTTACCGGCGCGAAGGATGCCTTGCCCGACGATCTCCCCGCGCTCATCCGCCGCACACGCAGCGTCACGCAGCTCCCCATTGCCGTCGGCTTCGGCATCTCGCTGCCCGGCCACGTTTCCGTTCTTGGCGGGCTGGCCGACGCCGCCGTCGTCGGCTCCGCGCTCGTCTCCGAGATTGAAAAAGCGAAGTCAGTGGATGGTGCTGCCACAGCGCTTGCGGAACGCGTGCGCTCGCTCAAGGATGCCGCCCGCCACGGCCTCTCTCGCCGCGAGGTAGCGCCATGATGCATAGTGCCACCAGTGCCACCTGGGATTTCGTTTCTCTTTGTAGTGGCGCAGCATGCTGCGCCACTACAAGGCGCACGGCACAGCCCATCGCGGAAAGGGCTGCCCTATTCGCCCAATCCATTTCCAGTCTTCAGATTCGTCCGTTCGCGGCCGGCGATGGCAAGGAGCTCGGCCATGAACCTTAGTGACTGGCGACGGCGCATCGACGAAATCGACAAGAAGCTCGTCGAACTCTTGAACGAACGCTCGCGCTGCGCTCTCGAAATCGGCAAGCTCAAACAAGAGGCGAAAATTCCGTTGTACCAGCCCGACCGCGAGAACGAAGTGCTCGCCAACGCCGAGCGAAATAATCCCGGGCCGTTGACCGACGCCGCGGTCCGCCGTCTCTTCGAGCGCATCATTGACGAAGCCCGCGCCGCCGAACGCGACGCCATGCACTCCGGCGACAGTCACCGCAAAGGCGGGAATGAATGATCGGGCACGGCGGTATGCATGGATAGGGTTGTTGTAAAGGCGGGGCTTTAGCCAGCCATTTCCGGTTTGAGCATTTGCAATGGCGGGACTTTAGTCCCGTGCTTCTCGCTTCGAATCGCTTAAAGAAGGAAGCAGGAGACTCTCATGGTCATCGTAATGCAAGAAGGGGCCACCGGCGCCCAAATCCAGCATGTCATCGACCGCCTCGTCGCCAGCGGCTTCAACGTTCACCGCTCCACCGGCGAATCGCACACCGTCCTCGGTGCCGTCGGCGTTCGCCGCGACTTCGATCATCGCGACTTCGAATTGCTCGACGGCGTGCGCGAAGTCATGCGCATTACACAGCCGTTCAAACTCGCTAGCCGCCAGTTCAAGCCCGAAGGCACCATCGTCGATCTCGGCCGGGGTGTCAAAATTGGCGGCCCCGAGGTCGTCATTGCCGCGGGTCCCTGCTCGGTCGAGTCGCGCGAACAGATTCTTTCCATCTCCGAAAGCCCGAAAGCGTCGCCAAGGCCGGCGCAAAGATCCTGCGCGGCGGCGCCTTCAAGCCGCGCACTTCTCCGTACGCGTTTCAGGGCATGGGTGAACCGGGCCTCCAGCTCATGCGCGAAGCCGCCGACAAATTCGGCCTCTTCACCGTGAGCGAAGTGATGGACGCGTCGCAAATCCAGATGATGATGGGTTACGTTGACATTTTCCAGGTCGGCGCGCGCAACATGCAAAACTACTACCTCCTTCGCGCGCTCGGCGAAATCCGTAAACCAGTTCTCCTCAAACGCGGCATGTCCGCCACCATGGAAGAGCTTCTGATGAGCGCGGAATATATCCTCGCCGGCGGCAACTACAACGTCATTCTCTGCGAGCGCGGCATTCGCACGTTCGAAACCTACACCCGCAACACTTTCGACATCGCGGCCGTCCCGGTCATCAAAAAACTTTCACACTTGCCCATGCTTGCCGATCCTTCTCACGGCACCGGCCGCCGCGACAAAGTGCCGCCCATGGCCCGCGCCGCCGTCGCCGCTGGAGCTGACGGCTTGCTCATCGAGGTCCACAACGATCCCGACCACGCGCTCTCCGACGGCGCGCAATCGCTCGAACCCAACGCTTTCACCCAGCTCATGGCCGAACTCCGCATCATCGCACCTGCCATCGGCCGACGCATTTCGTAACGCAGTTTTCAGTCTCAAGTTGTCAGTTCTTTGTTCCGGAAGCCGAAGGGCCGCGGCCTGCCGGAAACACTGACATAGCCAATTCTGGCTTTGCGCCTTTTCTCTATTCACGCCTCTCCGCTAACCTTTGCGCCCCAGGCGTCTCTGCGATAGCATTTGTCCTCCGATTTGTTATTCGGAACTGAGAACTAACAGCTGACAGCTAAGAACTGAAAACTCTCAATGTCCCCGCACCTCATCTCCCGCGTCACCATACTCGGCACCGGCCTCATCGGCGGGTCCTTCGCCCTCGCGCTTCGCAAATACACCACCGAGATGCGCATCTCCGGATGGGATCGCCCTGATGTTGCTCGTGAAGCGCAAAAATGCGGCGCCATCGACGAATCCTTCTCCGGCGAGCTGGCGCCCGTTCTGCATAACTCCGATTTGATTTACATCGCGCTTCCCATCGCCGCGACAATCGATCTTCTTCCGGAAATCGCGCGCCACGCTCCTTCTCATGCCCTCGTCACCGATGCCTGCAGCACCAAAGTCCGCATCGCCCAAGCCGCCGACGAACTTTTGCCCGGCGAAAATGGCCCGCTCTTCCTTGGCGGCCATCCCATGGCCGGCAGGGAACTCCCCGGAATCGCGCATGCCGCTGCCGATCTGTTCCGCGAAAATACGTACGCCCTGATCGCCAAATCTTTCGAACCCGTGGTGGCGGGTCTTCAGAGCCGTTCTTTTCCCATCCCCAAAGAAACTGATCCAGTCCGCGATCCACGAATCAGTGCCTTCGTCAAAATCCTCGAAAAAATCGGCGCCCGCCCGCTCTGGCTCGGCGCCCAGCAGCACGATTACGCCGTCGGCCTGGCTTCCCATCTCCCGCAACTCGCCGCCGTCGCTCTCGCGGGATTCCTCTATGACCGTCTCGACGAAAACGGTCTCCCCATCACCCTTGCCGGCCCCGGCCTCCGCGATTCGCTTCGCCTCGCCGGCAGCCCCTATTCCACTTGGCGCGACATTGTCCTTACCAACCAGGAAGTCCTCTCCGCCGCCCTCGATCTCTTCGCCCGCCGCCTCGACGATCTCCGCGAGAGACTCACGTCCCGCGAGCTCGAAGCCGACTTCGACGCCGCCAACGAGCTCTACAAGCTCCTCCGCTCGCTCTAAGCATTTCTTTCATACTGCGTGTTCCAGCTCCAACGCCGGATGAAGTAAACTGCCACGAACACTTGGGAGCACCGCATGGACAAACGCATCGCCTCCGCCGACGCCGCCATTGAGAGAATCCACGACGGTGCCACCATCCTAATGGGCGGCTTCGGCCTCTGCGGCATCCCGGAAAACCTCATCGCTGCCGTCCGCCGGAAAGGCACGAAAGACCTCACCATCGTCAGCAACAACGCCGGCGTCGACGATTTCGGCATTGGCGTGCTGCTCCAGCAGCGACAGGTCAAGAAGATGATCTCCACCTACGTCGGCGAAAACAAACTCTTCGAGCAACTGGTTCTGAGTGGAGAGCTTCGAGTGGAATTGAATCCACAGGGCACGCTGAGCGAGCGCCTGCGCGCCGGAGGCGCCGGCATCCCCGCGTTCTACACCCCCACGGGCTACGGCACAATGGTCGCCGAAGGAAAAGAAACCCGCGAATTCGGCGGCCGGCAATATGTCCTCGAGCGCGCCATTCGCGGCAATTTCGCTTTCATCAAAGCCTGGAAAGGCGACCGTTGGGGCAACCTCATCTACCGCAAGACCGCCCGTAACTTCAATCCCATGATGGCCACCGCCGCCGACTACGTCATCGCCGAAGTCGAGGAACTCGTCGAACTCGGCCAGCTCGATCCCAATCAAGTTCATACGCCCGGCATTTTCATCGACGCCATTTTCCAGGGCCCCAAGTACGAAAAGCGCATCGAGCGCCGCATGGTGCGCAAGTAAATACCGAATTTGTAGGGGCGCAGCATGCTGCGCCCCGGCTACCGAGGATTCAACTATGGCCTTGACCGACGATCAAGAACGCGAAAAGGTGGCACACACTTTAGTCTTTGCGAGCCTAAATATCATATTGGCTCAAACCTGGGCGACAGCGAGATTCGCCGGCAGAGCTGCATTGCTTTTTCTTACTTACAACTGAAAACTTACAACTGAGAACTTTTTATGCCACTGACCGAAGACCAAAAACGCGAACGCATCGCCCGCCGCATCCTGGCGACGTTCATTTTGCTATGGTGCTCGCCTGCGCAGGCCATTAGTCGCCCCGTTAATTCTCTCCCCAACACACCAGATTTCGACGAAACGCGAGCGTATGAACATGTCCGCCGCCTGGTGGAAATCGGACCGCGCGCGCCAGACTCAGAAGGAATCCGTCGCGCACAGACCTACATCATTGGGCAACTGAAAAGCTACGGCTGTCCGGTCGAAGAGCACGACTTCCACGCTTCGACGGTGGTCGGCGATCTGGCTATGAAAAACATCGTAGTCAAACTTCCCGGCGCGAGCTCCGGCATCATTCTCTACACCACACATTACGATACCGTTCGCATTCCCAACTTCGTGGGCGCGGACGACGGCGGCTCGGGCACCGGAACCATGCTCGAGCTGGCGCGCTTGTTCTGCGCACGAAAAAACTCGCTCAATGTGTGGATCGTTTTCTTCGATGGCGAAGAAGCGCAAGGCAACTGGACCGATGGCGCCAGCATTCAATGGAAAAACGATAGTAGCAACAACACTTTCGGCAGCCGCGAAATGGCCGCTCAAATGGCGCTCTCCGGTGAACTAAAGCGCCTCAAAGCCATGATCCTCGCCGATATGATTGGCCCCGTGAACGTCAGAATCACGCGCGACAGCGGCTCGACTCGCTGGCTCACGAATTTCATCTGGGAAACCGCGGCTCAACTCGGATACAAAAATAACTTCGTCAACGAAGAATATGCCGTAGGCGGTGACGATCATTTCTCGTTCATCCGCCGCGGCGTCGCCGGCTGTGACCTCATCGACTTTTCCGTACGGGACACGTACTGGCACACGCCGCAAGACACGCTCGACAAAGTCGACCACAGAAGCCTGGCCATCGTTGGCCAGGTGCTGGCCGCAACCTTGCCACGCTTCGAGAAAAAGTTCCGCTGAAGTTGTAGTGGCGGGTCTTTTAGATCCATGATTTTGCTTTAGACTTGGCTGTAAACTGTCGACTGTGAACTTTTTATGGCGCTGACCGAAGACCAAAAACGCGAGCGTATCGCCCGCCGCATCGCTCTCGAGCTTCGCGACGGTTACTACGTCAATCTCGGCATTGGCATGCCCACGCTCGTCGCCAATTACGTCCCCAAGGGTATGGACGTTATCCTCCAATCCGAAAACGGCATGCTCGGCGTCGGCCCCTATCCGCTCGAATCCGAAGTCGATCCCGATCTCATCAACGCCGGAAAAGAAACCGTCACTGAACTTCCCGGCACCAGCTATTTCTCTTCCGCCGATTCTTTCGCCATGATCCGCGGCGGCCACGTCGATCTCACCGTCCTCGGTGCGCTGCAGGTCGATGAAAAAGGCACTCTTGCCAACTGGGCCATCCCCGGCAAAATGCTCAAAGGCATGGGCGGCGCGATGGACCTCGTGGCCGGCGCCAAACGCGTCTTCATCGCCATGGAGCACGCCACGCGCGACAACAAGCCGAAAATCCTGAAAAAATGCACACTCCCGCTCACCGGCGTCGAAGTCGTCGACCACATCGTTACCGAGCTCGCTCTCATCGACGTCACTCCCCAAGGCCTCCTCCTTCGCGAACTCGCTCCCGATACCACGCTTGAACAAGTCCAGTCCCTCACCGAGCCCAAACTCCTCGTTCCTCCCGGCGGCCCCACAGTCATGCTGGTGTAGGATTCAAACGTCCTAGGCAAAGGCGGGTCACATGAAACCCAAGAAAAAAGCTGCCAAGACGAAATCCAAGCGCTCGAAGATGCCGAAGTGGTTCCCCATCGACGACGAGATGAAGGAACTTTCGGCCATGCTCGAAAAAGAGGTATCGGACTGGCCCGGTGTCTCCAAGAGACCCATGTTTGGATACCAGGGTTTGTATCGAGACGGCGTGATCTTTGCGGCGCTGCCACGCTCCCGCGCCATGAAATCGCCAAGGTCACTCATGTTCAAATTCGCGTCCATGCCCTCTGCCATCTTGGACTCTGCCAAAAAAGATTCCAGGATTGACAGAAATTCGCGCGCGCCCGGCCCCGGGTGGCTAATGTTCGAGATAGACGAAGCCTCGGCCACCAAGGATGCCCTTGGCTGGCTCGGCCGCGCGTACGAAGCCGCCAAAAAGTAGTCGTCGCCTCACCGCCCGATCTGCTCTTCACTTCTCTTCTGAAGTGGAACCACTGGGGTGCCGGGCGGTGGTGAACGAATAGTGGAAGCTCGATACCACGCTCAATACTGCAACTAAGTAAATGAGCACGCGGACAAATGTGTCCAGCTTAAGATTGGGATATGCAGCCGCGAGAACCACGGTGAAAACAAGGATGATCTGGGCGGCGGTGGTGGATTTGCCATAGATACTGGGCGGAAAAGGCCGGTACCCGGAGACAAGCAAAATAACAACAGCGACGATCAGAATCAGTACGTCGCGGCTAAGAACGATGATCGTGAGCCACCAGGCCAATTGCTTCTTAAATGCGAGAATGAGGAAAGAAGAAGAGAGCAAGAGTTTGTCGGCGATGGGATCGAGATACGCGCCGAGAGCGGAACGTTGATTGAGGCTGCGGGCCAGAAGCCCGTCGATTCCGTCCGATAGCCCCGCAACCACAAGAACGAGCAGTGCCCACCGGTACCTCTCGTACGACATAAGTATGAGAAACAGCGGCAGAAAGCCGAGCCGGAGAAATGTAATTTGATTGGGTACCGTCCAAATGCGGCCTTTCATTGTTCTTGAGGATAACCCAGTTCAGGCGAATTGCGCGAGATAGTCGGAAAGGGAACGCCCCACCTTGCGCGCGAAAAGCTCGTTCATCGAAGGGATGGAGCCGGAGGGTTCGTCGAGCGAGATGCGCTCGACGCGGTTCATGGGAAAGAAGATGGTGGGAAGGCCCATGCGCTCGCCGTCGGGCTCATTGATCTGCCGGATGAAATGGTCGAAAGAATTAAGATCGACGCCCCGGATCGTAATTCCGGAAGGATTGGTGGCCAGCAGCTCGCCCCACACTTTTTCCTTGGGTGTGTGGAGACTCACTACGACGATGGAATGTGGATCCACGAGTGGCGCCTCTTACGACGAATAGAGTATCGCACTTTTTCTCGATGCGTCGTTGGAATCCGACTATCGCCCCGGCAGCGGGTCGCGAAAGTGCAGGATCATCAGCGCGAAGCTCGCAATAATTATAATTCCCGCGAGCCAACCGAGTGCCTGTGCCCGCTTCTGCTCCGCGGGATTCATCGGCCGGCGATCTTCATAAATCTTGCCCATGACAAATCCGGCGGCGAAGCCGCCAATATGGGCTGAATTGTCGATGCCGAGACCGCCCCAAAATCCGATTATGAACAGGATCACTACAGAAGTGACTAACCGGGACCGCAATTCGCGCATGAACGAGCCGCCGCGCTTCGTGGTAACCGCCAGCATCGCGCCGATCAGCCCTAACAAGGCGCCGCTGGCCCCGATGGAAAAGTGCCCCGTCAACGCGCTGGCCATGAAGCCAAGCGCCCCCGTGACCACGTAGAGAAACAGGTAGCGCGCGGACCCATATAGTTCTTCCAACGCCGGACCAAATTGCATCAGGGTCATCATGTTGAAGCCGATGTGAATCAATCCGCCGTGCAGGAACATCGCCGTAACCAGCCGCCACCACTGATTTTCCTGTAGCAAGAACGGGAACGGAAGGCTCGCCCCCAATTGAAAGGACGCCGCGCCGCTCATGCCCCAGAGCGTGCGCAAGCCGCCGGCCTGGCCCGCTTGCATGGTCAACATCCAGCTCACGCCGAACATCAATATGTTTGCGACAAGCAGCGCGGAGGTTACGGGCGCTTCCTGCTCGCCGAAGAGTCCGGAAAGTTTTTTGCTCAGTGCCGCGAGAGAGAATCGCAAGCTCGCGCCGCACTCGTGGCAGCGCGTCGTGTTGATTCCGACGAGCGCTCCGCACGCCGGACAAATCTTCGGCCGCGGCTGCTGCTCGCCGCCGCCGAAGAATCCGCGCATCGCATTCTTCCATTTTTCCACGCGCCACTGCCACCGATACGGAAGCGCCAATTCTCCTCCTTGCGACCCGCACACCGCGTTCCTATAATACCCAAGTCGCCGCGCTTCTTCTCGGCACGGCGAAGTTTCCGAGGACTTATCACTTATGGACAAATTCGAAGAGTTCGGCAAGCGCATCGACGAAGAGTTCGCGCGGATTAAGAGCATTAAGAACTTCGAAGACTTTGGCAAGCGAGTTGACGAGGAACTCGAGTGCGTGAAGAGTTTTGTAAAGGAAGAGGTTGCGCCGGAAACGGAAAAGCGTACAGCGCAATTTTTGCGCGAGGTTTCAGAAAAGCTCACCGAGGCGGCGGCATGGATCGAAGCGCGCAATGCCGCGCGCAATGCGCAGAACGACCAGCGCCCTCCGGCCGCGCAGCCTCCGCGGAATTCGCCATCTTCATGACGCAGGCGGCGCTTTGAAGAGTTCACCGGAACCAGTTTCCGTCAGTTTGGATTCGCGCGAACGCGTTTCCCCGCGGCAACTTGGTTGTCTTTTGCGTTTTTCACGTGCGCCCCTCTTTGTTCACTTTGCGCTCTGCCTCCTCTGTGTTTATTTTTCCGGCTGCGCGTCACGCAAACCGATCGCCGATCGCCGTCAGCCGCCTCCCGCGCAGCCTTCAGAGACGCCCACGGAAACTGCTGAGGCAGCGAAACGCTCTACCGACGTTGATGCTCCCACTGTGCCATCCGCACCTGCGCCGTCCGCGAAGCGCAACAAATCCGTTTCCGTGCCTGCGCCCTCCGGTTACACGGAGGAAGGCAACGCTTCCTGGTATGGCGTGCCGTTTCACGGGCGACACGCTTCGAATGGCGAGACCTACGACATGTATAAACTCACCGCGGCGCACCGTACGCTGCCATTTGAAACCATGGTGCTCGTCACCAACCTGAACAATGGCAAGTCCACGGTTGTGCGCATCACCGACCGCGGTCCCTTCGTCGACAATCGCATCATCGATCTTTCTCTAGCAGCCGCGCGAGAAGTGGATTCGGTTGGCCCCGGCGTCGTGCCGGTGCGCGTGGAAGTTCTTGGCGGCGTCGACCCCACGGCCGGTTTTTTCACCGTGCAGGTCGGTGCTTTCCGCGAACGCGCCAACGCTGAGCGTCTCCGCGAGCGCCTCAGCGCCTCCTACTCGCCCATCTTCATTCAGCAATATGATTCTCCCGACGGCGTGTTTTATCGCGTGCGCGTCGGCAGGATTTCCGGCGAAGACGCCGCGCACCAGTTTGGCGGGCAACTTCACGACCTCGAAGGTTTTACTCCGCTTGTTACGCGTCTCGACGAAGGCACACCCGCAGGAGGGAACCGATGAGCGTCGATTGTTTGTTCTGCAAAATCGCGGCGAAGAAGATTCCATCGAAGATCGTTTACGAAGATCCTGATCTCTTCGCCTTCGAGGACATCAGCCCGCAGGCACCTACGCATATCCTGATCTGTCCCCGCAAACATTTCGAATCGCTGAACGAAGCCGCACCCGCAGATCAAGCCGTTCTTGGCAAGTTGCAGCTGGTCGCCGCGCAGCTTGCGCGCGAACGCAACCTCCTCGAAGGCTACCGCACCGTCATAAACAACGGCAGCGGCGCCGGCCAGTCAGTTTTCCATCTCCATTTGCATTTGCTGGGAGGCCGCAATTTCCGCTGGCCTCCCGGCTAGGTAAGATTGAAAGTTTTGTTCTTCTTGGTGCTCCAGCTTAAACTAGCGTCCGTTCTTAGGAGGATCGCATGTCCTTGCGCAACCGCGTTTCGTGCTTCCCTGTGCTTCTTGCCACCCTGCTCCTCCCCGCATTCTTGGCTACTTCATCTGCGGCCCAGCAACCGGCCGGCGCGAGGAAATCCCTCACGGTGGAGCGCATCTATTCGCAGCCGGGCTTGGGCGGGCGGTTGACGCGCGGGCTTGCCTGGACTCCAGATGGCAAGGGGCTCAGCTATTTCGAAACAAAAGGCTCCGGTAAGGAAGCCAAGACCGAACTCTGGGAGATGGACGCCGCCAGCGGAGAGCGCCGGCTTCTTGTTTCTTCCGACAAGCTCGAATCGATTCTCCCTGCGGAACCCTCGAAGCCCACGCAAGCGACGGGTCTTGGGCGCCGCGCGCCATCTCAATATCAATGGGCGCCCGATGGCGCGGGTATTCTGTTTCAGGGCCCCACGGCACTTGCATGGCTGGATGTGAAGTCGCAAACGGAGCGCACGTTGGTCTCCGGTAAAGCCACGCTCGCGGACCCCAAGATGTCCCCCGATGGCCGAAATGTAAGCTTTGTCCGCGACCACAACGTATGGCTTGTCAACCTTGCTGATGGCAAAGAACACGCGATCACGCAAGGCGGAACGGAAGAGGTTCGCAAGGGCGAGCTCGACTGGGTCTATCCGGAAGAGCTGGACATCAAGACCGCGTACTGGTGGTCTCCGGATTCCTCGGCGATCGCTTATCTCGAAATGGACGAACGGAAAGTCTCGCAGTACCCGATGGTCGATTTTTCCTCGCCGAGCGGGGATGCCGTGATGGAGAGTTATCCTACGGCCGGCGGCCCCAATCCGATCGTTCGCGTTTTTGTGGCCTCGCCAAACGGTGGGGAACCTCGGGCGATGGACACCGGAGCGGAAACCGACATCTACATTCCGCGCGTGAACTGGCTCACCGACTCCAAACATCTCGCCATCCAGAGGCTCAATCGCACGCAAACCACGCTCGATCTGCTGATCGCCGAGGCCGCCACAGGCAAGACCCGCGCCGCCCTCAGTGAAAATGACCCCAATTGGATCAACGTTAGCGACGATCTCTATTTCCTCAAGGACGGCAAGCGCTTTCTGTGGTCCAGCGAGCGCAGCGGGTATCGCCACTTGTATTTGTATGACCTCGATGGCAAACAACTTGCGCAGCTCACCAAGGGTGAGTGGGAAGTCTCTGCGGTTGACGCAATAGATGAATCAAAAGGTCTTGTGTATTTCACCGCCACGGAAAAATCTCCTCTGGAACGCGGCCTCTACCGCGCCGCCTTCGACGGAACCGGCTTCACCCGGGTAACCAAGGACGAGGGCACGCACGCCGCGGTTTTTGCGCCCAACGCGGCCGCTTTCTACGACACCTATTCGAACACCGCCACACCGCCGCGGCAGGACCTCTACCGCGCCGATGGATCGCGCATCGCCGCCATCAACGAAAACAAAGGCGCCGAGATTGCGGACTACCATCTCTCTCCCATGGAATTTCTCAGCGTGAAATCGCGCGACGGCGTGCAGCTTAACGCCAGCATCATCAAGCCGCCGGACTTCAATCCGCAGAAGAAGTATCCCGTGCTGGTTTACACGTACGGGGGGCCGCACGCTCAGGTAGTTCGCAACGGCTGGGGCGGCGCCAACTTCCTATGGCACCAGCTCATGGCGCAAAAGGGCTACATTATCTTTTCGCTTGATAATCGCGGCTCCGCTGGCCGCGGCCATGCTTTTGAAGCGCCGCTGCACTTCCGCATGGGCGCACAGGAGCTTTCCGACCAGCGCGATGGCGTGCAATATCTAAGGTCGCTCTCCTACGTCGATGCCAATCGCATCGGCATCTGGGGGTGGAGCTACGGCGGCTATATGACACTGCACGCCCTGTTCGAAGCGGGCGATGATTTTAAAGTGGGTTTTGCCGGTGGCCCGGTCACCGACTGGCGCTACTACGACACGATTTATACCGAGCGCTACCTTGGCCTGCCGCAGAAAAATGAGAAAGGGTATCAGGATTCTTCACCTGTGAAATATGCCGGTCAGCTCAAAGGCAAACTGCTCATTGCCCACGGCACTGGCGACGACAACGTGCACTACGCGAACACCCTCGCGGTGATCAACGATCTCATTGAAGCAGGGAAGTACGTTGAGGTTCTGGCTTTTCCGGGGCGCGGCCACGGGGTGAGCGATCCTCCTGCCCGCCGTGTCCTGATGCAGCGCGTCACACAATTCTTCCTCGATAACCTCTGACCTGTGGCACAGCTACGCTGGGCAGTGCGTTTCTCCCCGCTGGTACTGGCGTAAGTCGAAACGGGGCAAAGCCATTCGGCTTTGCCCCGTGCTCGCAGACCATTCTTCTGCCTAGACTTTCTACGGCTCGATTTCTCTAATGCCCGCCGAAATATTCGACGTGGACGGTGCGTCCGAGACGGGCATTGAAGAGCAAGTACCAGCCGGGATGATGATCGTCGTCGTAAACATAGACGCGGTCGCGGTCCCATTCCCAATCGCGGCAGCGATCGAGGTCGTAGGAGGCAACCACCCAATTCGAGTTGTCGTAGAGCACCACGCGCCGCAGACGGAAATCGATGCGCCGCGCGATGAATACTTCTCTCACGTGTCCATAGCGCCCGTACGGATAAGGCCGCCCCGGCCGGATGCGGTCGTGATCGTCGTCCCAATCCCGGTGGTCATCGCGATCCGCCTGTTTGTACCAGCCCTTGTGCTTTCCGTTGTCATGGCGGTCGTCGCTGCGAACTTCGTGCTTGTCCCATCCCTTATGCTTCCCGTTGTCGTGGTGGTCGTCATGGTCTTGACGGGGTGAGGCGATGGATAGCGTTCCTGCTAAAGCCATGAATAATGTACCTGCTAAGATTCTGCGCATAAGTCATCTCTCCAAGAATGGCGTTGTCGGCCGAGCTTTCTTATCTAAACTGACTTTTACTGATCGGTCTAGCCTTCTGCAGGCGGATGGGTGCCTAATGCTATTGTGGCCCTTATAGACTTCCCGCTTCCATAGTCAAAAAATTTGCGTTGTACACAAGGTAATCCCTGTCACAGCACGCTTGCGGCAACTCAGCTCGTCTGGCTTGTCGCTGGCGAAATTTACCCGTACGGCTTTTCATCGTGCGCGCCCATTCGGCCTTATAATCCCGCAGACTCGGAGGTCACCGTGCTGAAAAGACTTTTCTTCTTCGCCTTGCTCGCCGCTGCGGCCTGGGCGCCAGTCTCGTCCCGCGCGCAACAGGTTTCTCAGGAAAAAATTCCTCAGGAGAAGGAGCAAGTTCTGTGGCAAAAGCTCGAAGCGACAATCAGCGGGGTTGACCGGAATCTTGACGGCGTGCTCGGCGTGGCCATCCTTGACCTCTCCACCGGGCAGAAGTATTTGTTACACGCTGATGAAGTTCTTCCGACGGCCAGCTCCATTAAGATCGCCATTCTCGCGGAGTTCTATCATCAAGCGCAGCAAGGCAAGCTCAAATTCACCGATCCATACATCTTGCAGCGGACAGACCTCGTCGGCGGCAGCGGCATTGCAGGAGCGCTCACTCCCGGTGTGACGCGGCTCACTCTCCGGGACGTTGCGGCGCTGATGATCTCCGTCAGCGACAACTCCGCGACTAACGTCATCATCGACCGCGTCGGCATGGAAAACGTGAATGCGCTTCTCGATTCGCTCGGCCTGACGCACACGCGTCTTCGCCGAAAAATGATGGATGTGAAGGCCGCCGCAGAAGGCCGCGAGAACATCGCCACGCCCCGCGAGATGATGACGCTGCTGGAAGATTTGTACCGCGGAAAAGTATTGAACAAGCAACTGACCGACGATTTTTTTGAACTCCTCAGCGTTCACAAAGAAAGTTACATCCCGCGGGAATTGCCCGAAGATCTACGCATCGCCAATAAGCCCGGGGAACTGGAGGGCGTTCGCAACGACTCCGGAATCGTTTTCACGGGCAATCGGCCGTTTGTCATCAGCGTGATGACAACTTATCTGCGCCGGGAAAAAGACGGAGGGGACGCAATCACTCGAATAGCGACGGCGGCGTACCAACTGTTTGACCGCCTCAGCCGTGCATCCCAATACGGCCGCGTTGTTTCCGCTCACGACACGGGCAATCCTTGAGGAGTGGCCCTCCGCAGAAATCTCACCCGCGCGCAAATAAGCCTGGAACAACGGAACGCGGGCTGACGGCGCGCGATTCTGTCCTTATCTGAAATGCAGGGAGCCGATAAATTCCAAAATGGTCCGGTGCGATTCGCGCTTGAGTCGACGCGCGATGGCAAAGAAATCCTGCTGAAAGACCGCCTAAGAACGAAGCGCAACCACAAATAGAGCAAAAAAGAAGACTTCGGCTGGAATGAAGCCGGCGGTCAACGCGTGCTCGTGTGTGCGAATCGGTTGGTAAAGCAATTGCCAGCTCTTCCCGTTGTTGTTCCTCGGGGGAAGAGCGGGACGCCTTGAGCTATCGATTCGTCTTTGGCACAGCTATGTTAGCGGCAACGTTGTTTGCGCCGGCCGGCGTGGCACAGACAACGTCACCCGATTTAGTACCAAAGTTTTCCGCTGCCACGGGGGCGTGGAAAGCACCTGACTTGAAACCCGCGGTGCGTGGGCGGAATCCTGTAAGAGGTTTCCTTGCGCCAAAGTCGGGGTCCGCAGAGCGGTTCTCCAAGAAACAGTTTCTGGTCCTCAGTGCGGTGGTCTACGGTGCGAGTTGGCGGACATGCATCAAACGCTCGAAGCGAGGAAGAACTCCTGGTGGTATGAAACCGACCCCCTGGCAAGACCGTTTGTGAAGCTACCTGCACCTGCCTATTACGCAACCGCAGTGGCGATGGCTACCGGCTTGAATTGGATTAGCTGGCGAAATGGGGCACTCAAGGAGATGGCGCAAGCTGTCGCCAATCCCACAATTGCTGGCGATTGGCGGAAACATTTACGGGTTCAGGAGCAACCGCTACTGATCAGTCGCAAGCTCGATGGGCGCCGAGGCTGCCTGAAATTGCGAGGCGCAAGTACCGCCTTTGCCGCGGCGCACCGTTTTTTCTCTACTTCCTTACTTCTTTGCTGAGTTCACAATCTTACGGCGCCACAACGTCTTTCAACTTTGACTTCACCTGAATCGCAGAAAGGCTCGCCGCATCCCAGCCGCCGCCCAGGGCCTTGATGAGGAGCACGCTCGTCACCAGCCGCTGTCCGTGAATCACGGCGAGCTCCTGTTCACTGTTGAGCAGATTCTGCTGCGCGTTTACGACATCCAGGTAACTCACGAGGCCGCCGGCGTAGCGGCCGCTGGCGATGTCCAGGGTGCGTCGCGCTGCATCGACCGCTTGCTGCTGCGACTTGTTCGCCTGGTCCAGAACAGTCAAACCGGTTACGTCATCCTGCACTTCGCGAAAGGCGTTCAAAACGCTATCGCGATAAAATGCCACGCTGGCGTCGTAGCCCGCTTTAGCAAATTGCACCTGCGCGCGCCGTGCCCCGCCCGTGAAAATGCTTTCCGCGACGTTGGCGCCGACCGCCCAGAACGTGCTCTGTACATTCACCAGCTTAGCGATATCGGCGGCCTGCCACCCGCCAGTTCCAAAAAGATTCAGCGACGGGTAGTAGGCTGACCGGGCGATTCCGATTTGTGCGTTAGTCACGGCCATCTGCCGCTCCGCTGACGCGACGTCCGGCCGACGTTCCAGCAGATCCGAGGGCAGTCCCGCCTCCAGCGCCAGCGGTACGTTTTTCAATTCGCCGGGCGAAAGATGAAAATCTGGGGCAGGTTTTCCGATCAGGAGCGCGATAGCATCTTCGAACTGCTTCCTTTGTTGTTGAAGCAGGATGGCCTGGGTCCGCGTGATATTCAGAAGCGTCTCTTCTTGCGCAACGTCCAGCCCGGAGGCCACGCCGCCTTTATGCCGGGAATCCACCAGTTGCAGGCCTTTTTGCAGCGTCTCCACGGTGCGATTCAGGATTCCCAGCTCGGCATCGAGCTGCCGCAGGGTGAAATAATCGCCTGCAAGTTCCGCTGTGATCACCAGCCGCACATTTTCGAGATCGGCCGCACTTGCCTGGTAGGACGCCTGCGCTGCCTCAATGCTGCGGCGCCGCCGGCCAAACAGATCCACCTCGTAGCCGACCGTGAACGGCAAAACAATGTTGGATTGCGATACGGCCGACCTCACTGGGAAGTTGCTATTGGCGGGCCTGTCTCCGGAAAGCCGCTGGCGTTGGGCACTGGGAGAGGTCGAAAGAAAAGGGAATTGTGTCGAAATCTGGACTGCGGCGGAGGCGCGCGCCTGCTCCAGCCGTGCGGCCGCGATTTTGATAGTTTGATTTGCGTCGAGCGCCTGTTTTTCCATGACGTTCAGATCGTCGTCGTGGAAAATGCTCCACCATTCGCCCTTGGCAAGATCATCTTTTGGGGCACTCTCGCGCCAAGGTTCGGAGACGTCCCACTTTGCGGGCACGGGAACTGTGGCACGCTGGTACTTCGGGCCGACGGTGCAACCGCCGATGAGGGCACAAAGAGCAAGCCCGGCCAGGGCGGGGAATTGCCTGAAGCGTTTCATTATTGTTTCTTGGCCCCTGGCGCGACGTTTGGCTGCGGAGCAGGCTGGCTCGGCGCGTGGTTCAGCGCAATTTCCTTGACATGGACTTCCTGGCCGTCGTCGAGAGAATCCGCGGGATTCAGCACGATCCAGTCGTTGACGTCGAGACCCTGCAGGACTTCGAGAGTGGTGCCGTAATCGCGGCCAATGGTGAGCGACTTGAGATGCGTTTTATGATTCGCATCCACAACGACGGCGCGAAGTCCTTCGGAACGAAATAGCAGCGCGTTCACGGGCACGGCCAGCCGCGCTCCGGTCACCTTCACTTGCAAGTGCGCTTGAGCGTAACCGCCGGGGAGCAGCGCGCCATTGTGGTTCGGCACGTCCACTTCGGTGAGCAGGGTACGGGTGCCGGGGTCGATCGACTCCGCCGTGCGCACCACCTTGCCTTGGAAATTCTGGCCGGGGTACTGAGTAAGCTCCAGGAAAGCGCCGAGTCCCGCGCGAATGGAGGGCGCGTAGGCTTCCGGCACGCTGACATAAGCGCGAATGGGATCCGTCTGCGCGAGGGAAAAGAGCTGCTGCGATGCGCCGCCGTTCCCCGCGTTGATCAACGTGCCGGTATCCACGCTGCGCTTGGTAATGACGCCGCTGAAAGGCGCAAAAATATGCTTGAAGGATTCCAGTTCTTCGAGCCGCCGCACGTTGGCTTCCGAGGATCTTACGTTGGCGACTTTGGCTTCCAGATCACCGACGGCGTTATCGACTTCCTGCTTGGAGACGCCGTCCGTCTTGATCAGTTCCTGGTAACGCGTTGCGGTGATCTTGGAGAGATTGGAGTTGGCCTGCGCGGTATTGAGTTCGGCGCGCGCCTGAGACAACTGCTGATCCACTTCCGGAGTGTCGATGTCCGCGAGCAATTCGCCTTGCCGGACGCGGCTGCCGATGTCGTGATACCACTTTTTCAAATAGCCGTTGGTGCGCGCATAGATGGGCGATTCGACATAGGCTTGCATGGCGCCCGGGAGGACAAGGTCCTCCTCCGCCGATTCCACTGAGGCATGAATCACGGCCACAGTGGGAATCGCCCGTGTTTCCGTTTCCTTGGCGAGCGCCTGATACTGGGCGCGGCGCTGGAACAGCGTTGCCGCTCCGAGGACCACCAGCACAATCACGATGACGAAAAGAATCGTGAAGACCCGGCTGCCCTTTCCGCGCGGTTGCTCCTGGTCTACGTCATCCATCTGAACTCCGCCTCCCATCATCACCCCATCCCCACTTTCATTTCCAGAAAGAAAAATTTCAAAGCGATTCCGGCGACAGAGTCCCCCGTTGCGCCGATCTCCGCCCGCGGCGTCCGTGGATCATGGAGAAAACACATGGCACAAAGAACAGCGTGGCGAAGGTGGCAAAAATCAGCCCACCGATCACCGCGCGGCCAAGAGGCGCGTTTTGTTCGCCGCCTTCGCCGAGTCCCACGGCCATCGGCACCATTCCAATGATCATCGCCAGCGCGGTCATCAGCACGGGCCGGATGCGCACAAAACCGGCTTCGAGAGCGGCATCGCGGGCGCCCTTGCCCTCATCCATCTGCTCGCGCGCGAAGGACACCATCAGAATACTGTTCGCCGTGGCTACGCCCATGCACATGATCGCGCCGGTCAGCGATGGGACGTTGAGCGTGGTACGCGTCAGCAGCAGCGTCCAGCAGATGCCGGCGAGCGCGCCGGGCAGGGCGGTAATAATAATGAAGGGATCGAGCCAAGACTGAAAATTGACGACGATCAGTAGATAAGCAAGCACGATCGCACCGAGCAAGCCAAAGCCCAGGCCGGCAAAAGAACTCTTCATGGTCTGGACCTGACCGCGAATGACGATGTGGCTGCCCTTCGGCAAATCCTTCTCGATGGCCTGGACGCGCTTTTCCACTTCGTCGGCGACACCGCCAAGGTCGCGGCCGTCCACAGCCGCGTAGACGTTGATCATCGGCTGCGTGGTGTAGTGTGATATTTCCGCGGGCCGGGCGATCGTCGAGGTTTTGACCAGGTTACCCAGAATCTGAGGTCTCGAACCCGGCATGCTGCCGCTGACGGGAGTATTTTGCAGCGCTTGGTAAGAGTCCACGCGATACTGCGGCTCCTGCACCGCCACGTTGTACTCCACGCCATTTTTCGGATCCAGCCAGAAAGCAGGCGCGGTCTGAAAGCTGGAGCTGAGCGAAACAAGAACGTTTTGCGCGACGTCGCGCGACTGCATGCCGACGGATTGAGCGCGGGCACGGTCGATTTCCATATAGAGCGTGGGGTTATCAAAGGCTTGCTGAACGTGGACATCCACCGCGCCGGGAATGTGACGTAACTCGTTTGCGAGTTTTTCCCCGATTAGATAATTTCCGCGCTGGTTCATGCCGGTGATTTCCACGTCGATGGGCGCGGGAGTGCCGAAGTTCAGGATTTGCGTGACGATGTCGGCCGGCTGAAAGAAGAACTGCACGCCGGGAAAACGCTGGGGGAGATTCTCGCGCAAATCGTTGATGTATGCCCCGGTGGGTTTGCCGCGCACTTGCTTGAGCTGGACAAGAATTTCCGCGTCCGAGCTCCCGATGGTGCCGGCGTTGCTGTAGGTGAGGTTGATCCCGCTGTAAGGCAAGCCGACATTGTCGAGGACCGTGGTGAGCTCGTCCTTGGGAATGGTTTCACGGATGACGGTGTTTACCTGGTCGGCGAGGCGCGCGGTTTCCTCAATGCGCAGACCGGTGCGAGCGCGCATGTGCAAGCGAATCTGCCCGGCGTCGACCTTCGGAAAGAAATCGCGGCCGAGAACGCCGACGAGCGAAACGGACAAAACGCAAAATGCCAGGAAACTTGCGGCGAAGAGCTTCGGCGAATGCAGGGCGATACCCAAGGCTCTCCGGTAGCCATCCCGGAATTTTTCAAAACCTCGCTCGAAACCCTGTTGATAGCGGCGGAAGAAGCCCATCTTTTCTCCGATGTGCTCCTCGCCGTGATATTCGTCGTCCGCGCTCAGGAGATACATGGCCATGGTCGGCACGATGGTGCGCGACCACATGTAGGAAGCCAGCATGGCGAAGCTTACGGCTTCGGCCAGTGGAACGAAGAGGAATTTGGCCACGCCGGACAGAAAAAACATGGGAATGAAGACGATACAAATGCAGAGTGTGGAAACAAAAGCGGGCACGGCAATCTGCTGCGCGCCGTCGAGGATGGCCTGGACGGTTTCCTTGCCCATCGCCAGATTGCGGTTGATGTTTTCGATTTCCACGGTGGCGTCATCGACGAGGATGCCGACAGCGAGCGCCAGGCCGCCCAACGTCATGATATTGATGGTCTGGCCGAGGGCGCTAAGACAGAGGATGCTGACGAGAATAGACAAAGGAATCGAGACGGCAATGATCAGGGTGCTTTTCCAGTTTCCGAGGAAGAGCAGAATCATCACGGCCGTGAGGCAGGCGGCGATGATGGCCTCGCGGATGACGCCCTGGATGGAAGCGCGAACATAGAGCGACTGGTCGAAAAAGGTAGAGATGCGCATGCCCTCGGGAACCGAGGCTTTGTTGTAATCGAGCATCTGCTTGACCTTGTCGACGATTTCGATAGTGGAAGCAGAACCGGTCTTGTAGATGCTCATGAGCACGCCGCGCTGTCCATTCGACAGCACGATATTGGTCTGCGGGGAAAAGCCGTCGCGCACGTGAGCGACTTCCTTCATGTAAATCGTTGCGCCATTGACGGTTTTGACGGGGAGTTCGTTCAGTTCCTGGACGGTTTGCGGGCTACCATTCATTTCCACGTTGTACTCAAGCGTGCCGAGCTTCGCCGTGCCGGTAGGGAGAATCAGGTTTTGCGCGCTGACGGCGTTTACGATGTCAACGGCAGAAAGCCCCTTGGCCTGGAGTGCCGTTGGATTAATATCGACGCTGATGACCCGCTGCTTGCCTCCATAAGGAAAGGGCGTGGCGGCGCCCGGTACGGCCGCCAGTTGCGTGCGGATAAAATAGTTGCCGAAATCGAAAAGCTGCTGCTCGCTGAGCGTATCGCTGGTCAGACCGATCTGAATGACCGGCACGGTCGAAGCCGAATAGATGATCACCAGCGGCGGCGTGGTTCCGGGCGGGAGGAACCGCAAGAATGTCTGTGAAATTGCGGTCGTCTGGGCGAGTGACGTTTGGATATTGGCGCCTGGTTGAAAGAAAACCTTGATGACGGCGATGCCGTTAAACGATTGCGACTCGATGTGCTCAACGTCATTTACAAGAGTCTGGATGCCACGTTCGACGTTGGAGGTGATGCGCTGCTCCATCTCTTGAGGTTGCAGGCCGTTGTACGTCCAGACGAGACTGATGACCGGGATGTTGATGTCGGGAAAAATGTCGACAGGCGTGCGCAGGAGCACTACTGGCGTAAGCAGGATTATAGCGAGTGCCATCACGACAAACGTGTATGGCCTCCGCAGTGCTAGTCGGACAATCCACATGAGGACTTAGTTCGCTCTCTCCTATCGGCGGAGCTCCATGGTTACCCCGGGCAGCTCATGCATCGCCGATTTAACTTAGACTCCTGGGAGCATTTTCTTGGGTACGGCCCTGAACGGGATGCGATCCATCGCGGTCGCTATCAGCTTCGTAAGCATCCCCTTGGGTCCGAGGGAACCGCATGCCCTGCCACTTGAAGCAAGATGTCGCGCGAGTAAGTCACGCGCCGTGTATCAGTTAGAACCATCGACGGGCGTCGCTCCCCTTGCTCCCCCACCCGTTCGATGCCGACATTCTGACACAAGGTACACAGACGGCTCCATCCAAATTGGACGGCGCTCCGCGGCGATGGGTAAGGAAGGGTGATCAAGGGCGCGCGACGGGGCAAGCGCTATTTGTGGGTCATGGTGAAAACGCCATCCCAGCCGGAAGGAGGCTCATCGAAGAGATAATCCTGGCAGCGCTTCCAATAGGCGCGGGACGGGCCGTCGTCGGGCCATTTGTCGAGAATGGTTTGGAACGATTTCTGCGCGTCTTCCCAGCGGCGCTTGCGGTAGAGTTCATGGGCCCGTTGGAAGAGATCGAGACGGTTACGCACTTCGCCCGGGGTGCCGTAAACCGAGTTTTCAGCGGCGCGGCCGATGAGTTCGTAAATGGCAACCGGTTGGAGTTTGCCTTTCACGCGGATGAGATCGAGTTCGCGAAAGACGTAGCCGTCGTCCTTGGCGGCGGAATACGTGGTTTCGTTGACCAGGATGTGCGTGCCGTAATCTTTATTCAGCCCTTCCAAGCGCGAGGAGAGATTCACGGTGTCGCCGAGAGCGGTGTAGCCGTAACGGAGCGCAGAGCCCATGTTGCCGACGCTGGCCACGCCGGTGTTCAGGCCGATGCCGATGTCGAGATGCGGCTTGCCTTCGGATCCCCATTTCTTCTGCATGTCGCGGACGCGCTCCATCATTTTCAGAGCTGTATGGCAGGCTCTGGCCGCGTGGCCGGGTTCTTCGAAGGGCGCGCCCCAGAAAGCCATCACGGCGTCGCCGATGTACTTGTCGAGAGTGCCGTGGTGCTCGAAGACGAGGCCGGTCATGTCCGAGAGGTATTGGTTGAGAAAAAGGGCTAGGTCCTGGGCGTCGAGTTTTTCGGATATGGTGGTAAAGCCGCGGATGTCGCTGAACATCACGGTGATTTCGGTTTTTTTCGGCTCGACAAGCTGCGGGTTCACCAGAAGGCGGCGGATGACTTCGGGGCTGAGGTATTGGCCGAAAGCGGAGCGGACGCGGCGCTTTTCTTTTTCCTCGAACAGCGAGCGATACAAGGAGACGAGCAGAACATTGGAAGTCAGGGTGAGAGCGGGCACGCTGAAATTGAGCCACCAGCCGCGCAGAAATGCAGCGTAATCCACGGCTACGAGCGCCGTCAACAGAGCCATGCCGAACCACATCCAGCGGGGAGAAACCAGTGCCATCCAGGTGCCCAACGGGATGCCGAAGAGCAGAATTAAAATAACGTCACAGAGGGCTTGTTTCGCGCCGTGTTTCAAGAATCGGTCATTCAGGATGTTATCGATGACGTTGGCGTGAATCTCCACTCCCGGAAACGTTGTGCCTCCAAACGGCGTCGCCCGCAGGTCTCCTATTCCCGTGGCAGTAGCACCAACGAGCACAATTTTGTCACGGAAGGTTTCCGGAGCGAACTTGTGCGCCAAGACATCGGCCATCGAATAATGCGCGAAGGCGCCCGCCGGGCCTTGATAATTGATCATGATCTGGCCGCGGCCGTCCGGATGTATGCGAATGTTGGGGCCGAGTTGAATCTCCGTGATCCCGACCGGGCCGTACGTCAGAATGGTTTGTTCCGACTTAACTCCCAGAAATGCGCGTGTCGTCATCACATCGAGAGAAGCGTAAGTGTCCCACTCGTCGAAATTCTGCGAGCGCCCGTAAGGCAAAATAAGAGTCGCCCGGCGAATAACCCCATCGGCATCCGGCGGAGCATTGAAGAAACCGACCCAGGAAACATCGCCAGCCAGGGCGGTAGTCAGAGGAGCGATGTTGGCCTCAGCTCCTTTCGGGAGCATTCCGGCAGCTGCAAACTCCTCGATCAAATGGATGCGATCCTCCTTTTGGAATCCTTGCCGAGTGCCGATGACCTGAGGAAATGCGAAAAAACCAAACTGGTTTGCGTACTCATCCAAGGTGGCGCTGTCGATGCCCCGTATATCCGCGTCCGTGTACAGGAAAAAATTGCCCAAGACGACCGGTCCGAACCGCCGGATAGCTTCAGCGAATTGTTTGTCGGCGTCCGACGCCACCGCGAGCTTTTGCACCTCAGAGGCGATCCAGGGATCTATTGGCACGCCCGTTTTTTTTCGCTCTTGCAGCTGGGCCCAAAGCATGCGCAGCGCAGCCGAGTTGCGATCCAGTTCCGGCTTGCTGAAAGTGATATCAAACCCGGCGACTTTGGCGCCATCGTCGTGAAGGGCATCCAGCATTTTTGCGAAATAGGTGCGGGGAAAAGGCCAGCGGCCGAGCACCTCCTGGGAGTGTTGATCGATATCCACGATGACGATGCGCGGATCGGGCCGCGTGGCTCCCCGCGGCCGGTAACGAAAGCGCGTGTCGAGAGTATCCAACTCCAGCCGCTCCACAAATTCGAGCAGGGGGGTCCTTTTCTCTTGAAGAAAGACAAGGTAATAGAGCGACAGCGCCGAGATGGTGATGATGAGGCTGAGGAGAAACGAGACGCGATGGCGCCACCACGTTTGAAGCAGCTCGTAGAGGCTGAATAGGCCCCGCCGCTGCCAGAAGCCTTCTGACGGAGCTGGCATCGCGTGCCGGATGCTACTCGCGGAAGATGAAGTTCAGCCGGACGCCGGAGACTTCAACGAGATCGCCGTCGTTCAGACGCACAGGGCCGGAGATGGGAGTGCCATTGACGTTGGGCACCTTGTCGCCGGGACCGAGGTAGTAGCCGTCATCGCGCTGATTGATCTGCGCGGCCATATGAGGCTTGAACCAGCCCATGAGGCGAACGGTGGCCATAGCGGATTTTCCGATGACGGTAAGTTTGTTGATCAGGACATACTCTTTCTGATCGGTCTTGCCATTGAGAACGACAAGCGTCGGGACTTTCATGCGAGCTGAGGCAAACTGCATGGATTCGCCCATGGCGGCAGCCTGCTGGAGCATCTGACGGCGTTCCTTGGTGTCCAGTACCATGGTTTCGTCGATGCGCGGCGTGGCGGTTTTGCGGCCGGAGTCCCAGGGGACCGGCGCATCGCCGCTGGTATCGACCTTGATTCTGTGCTTGCCGATGTGAACATTATCGCCGTCGTGCAGAGTGGCGCGCTCGACGCGGAGATCGTTCACAAAAGTGCCGTTGAGACTGTCGAGGTCTTCAACGACCATGCGGCCGGCCTCAAAATAGATTTTCGCGTGATAGTTGGACACGGCGAGGTTATCGACGGGCAAGTCGTTGTCCGGAGAGCGGCCAATGGTTACGGGGCGGCTGCCCACGGAAACCTCTTTCACGATTTTGTTGTTAAACATGAGGCTGAGCTTCGGCATCTCAATTTCCTCCAGCGCTACCATTTGAACCTTGATTTTTGGCCGTCCCACGGCGCAACCACGAAAACCACCCCCTGGACTCCTTTTCGATTCGCGCAATCACGACGGTGATATTGTCCGGGCCGCCGCGCTCATTGGCGAGTCCGACGAGTTTTTCCGCGGCCCGAGCGGGATCGGTCTCGGCCTGGAGCGTTCCCGCGATTTCGGGTTCCGTGACCATGCGCGTCAATCCATCGGAGCAGAGCAGCAGAACATCCAGGGGGAAAAGCGTGTGCTCCTCAGCGTCCACTTCGATTAATGCTTGTGCGCCAAGCGCGCGCAGCAAAACGCTTTGCATGCCGCTTTCTTCAGCTTCGGCGGCCGTCAAAATGCCGCGCCGCACCTGTTCGGCCACGAGAGAATGATCCCGCGTGAGCTGAAGCAAGCTGCCGCCGCGGAGTAAATAGGCGCGGCTGTCACCCACGTGAGCGATGCTGAGTCTTGCGCCATCGATCCACACCGCCGTCAGAGTCGCGCCCATGCCGTGCCGATCAGGATTCTTTTCGGCGGACTTGAAAATGTACCTGTTGGCCAGATGGACGGACGTAGTAAGGTGTTTTGTCCGGGCGCTCCAATCGGGCTGTACTGCGCCGATGAGCGGGGCTGCGGGATTGGTTTCGGCGTCGAGGCAGTGTTTCACGACTGTTTCAACAGCCATGGCGCTGGCGATTTCGCCGTGGGCTTCGCCTCCCATGCCGTCGGAAAGCACGAAGAGGTTGAGAGGCTCGACGATCTTGTAGCAATCTTCGTTGTTCGTACGCACGCGACCCACATCGGTCACGCCGCCACTTACGATTCGCACACGAACTCCCCTCGCCGCTCGGGAAACTACACCCGGGCCCACGCGCGTACCGGGCAACTCTATTCCCACGCTAACAGAGGCCCAAGGACAGCGAAAGGCGTTGAACCCTACTGATTACTCGCTCTTTCGCTACATGGGGGCCAGGGGAGTGACGCGACCTCTCGCAGTTGGCGAGTGCATGGCTTTCATCGGCATGACGATATCCACTACAATTCCACGCATGCCCTTGCACCGCCGCGGCCTCGCACTATTCTTTGCCTGTCTTATTGCCGGCGTTTTCGCTCCGGGGGCTAATCCTCAACGGTTTCCGCCAGCGGCTTCCGGGGCGCGGACACTGCTGCTGCCGCGGCGAATCGTTTCGGGCGAGCGCGCCACGCTTGCGGTGCTGGACGTGAACGGGCGGTTGACTCCGGGCGTAACGGTGAATTTCTCGAACGGGGACCGGCTCACGACCGATGCGACAGGCAGGGCCCTTTTCGTGGCGCCGCTGAATCCCGGCGTGATTTATGGTTCGATTGCGGGGCGTACGGGGCGAGTGGCCACCGCGATTCTCTCGCCCAGCGAGGCCGCGTCGACTTCGATCGAAGTTTCATCCGCGCCGCGCGTGGCTTCCTTGACGGATCGGGCTGAACTTTTTGGGCGGGGCTTCTGCGGAGACGCTGACTCCAATCAAGTGACGATCGCGGGGCAGCCAGCGATCGTGCTAGCGTCTTCGCCAACGGCGCTGGTCGTGCTCCCTTCCCCGGACCTGCAGCCCGGCAGCGCGACCGTGGAAGTCTCCTGCGCGAAGCGCCAGTCCCCGCCGTGCAATCCGGTGCGAGCCATGAGCAGCGGAGGCGCGGAGAATTTTGCCCGGTTTGAGGTCGTGGCGCAGAAGAACGGTAGCTTCCTGATTTCGATCCGGCTGGTGCCTTCGCTGGATCGTCCGCTACCGTGAGATCTTGCGGGAGAACCCCGGTTCACCCTAAGAACGGGGAGAAGCCGAATAAATTCTTGCCGGTCTGCGCTATTGGGCCCCCCCCTCTTTTGTAAGTGTTGCATCTAAAAGACTTAGGAGTTGACATAACTACGGAAAGAGTTGCGCTTCTTTTTCCGGAAAACCACCCAGGCGGCAAGAATCCTGCAGAAAGCTAAGCTTACGCGCCCTTCTTAATGCTGGCCTCCGAAGAAAGGGAGCTCAGGAACACCGGCGCCGAGCATGGTTTCGAGAGTGTTTTGGGCCCTCTCGAAAAGCTTGTCGGACTCGCTGTAGCTTTGCTGGGCGTTCTTCAGATGGGTGCCGAGAGTGCCGAACTTGTCGGCAAATTTCTCCATTTGCTTTTCCATCCCGGAGAGGGCTTCCAGGATGCGCTTGGCATTTTCTTCCATCTGCATGCCTCGGAGGCCCATAGAGATCACACAAAGATGGGCGTAGAGGGTATTCGGGGAAACGGCAACGACGTGTTTATCACGGCAGTAGGCGTCGAGGGCCTGGCCCTTACTGTCCTGCGTTTGCAGAAGCTCATAGTAGACGCTTTCTGAAGGAACGAACATCAGGGCCACATCGAGCGTGCCTTCATCAGGCACGATATATTTTTTGCTGATCGCGTCGGCATGGCCCTTCACGGCGGTGGCGAAGGCGCGGCGCGCTTCGTCGCCCTCGGTGCTGATTCTGCGGTAGGCATCGAGAGGGAACTTCGAGTCCACGGCCATTAACTTTTTGTCGCGGAGCTTGATGACGGCGTCTGCAGCTTCTCCATTGGAAAAGCGATACTGCATCTCGTACTGCGCGCGGGGAAGGGAATCCTCGAGCAAGCGCTCGAGGGTCACTTCGCCCAGGGAGCCGCGCGACTTGGCGCCGCCCAAAATGCCCTCGAGTGTCTGCGCGGTCAGGGACATCTGTTTGCCGGCTTGCTGGACTTCGCCGAGCTGGCGCTGAATCTGGCTGATCTGGTCGCGGGTGTTCTTGAGCTCGTCGGCCATCTTGGTTTGCGCGTCGGAAGTCATCTGGCCGGTGATTTGGGCGGAGTTCTTGATGGCGTCTTGCAAGGCGGGTGCGACGCTGTCGAGGCGCTGCGCGACATTCTTGGCGATGGTTTCCAATTGTCCAGTGCTCTGAGCTTGCGAGGTTGCAATCGTCTGCAGGTCGCGGCGCAATTCGTTCATCTGTGATTCGAGAGCCTCGGCCTTCTGGCGTCCCTGCGAGCCTTGCAGGACGAGCCAGAGCACTAGGACCGCCACGAGGATTACGACTCCAATCGAGACTACGGTCATTCTTTCTCCAATTCGTTGACGGGAAACGGTCTTGTTACTTTAGCAGAGGTCGAAGGTCCAAAGTTGAAAGTTGAAAGTTGAAAAGAGAAAAAGAGAAAAAGAGGAAAGGAGGAAAAAAGGGGCGACCAACGCCGGGAAATGCAGCACTCCGGGGCTCGAAAAGAAAGAGGGTCCCGGGGCGGGGACCCTCATGAGGCTGGGGAACTGGGCAGGCACCGAAGAGTTTGGTTACCAGCTCACCTTAAGGGCAAACTGGAACTGGCGCGCATCGTAAGAAGCGGTTGGCTGGCCCGCGCTGCAGGTCGAGCCGGCCAAGGGATCGCAAACCTGATTGACCGCTGCAATGTTGGTGCGATTGAGGAGGTTGAAAGCATCGGCGATGACGTCGATCTTGAAGCGCTCGCCGAGAGGAATGCGCCGGGAGAGGCGCATATCCCACTGGAAGAAGTCGGGTGATGTGAAGCGGTTCCGGCCGAGGTTTCCATTGCAGCCTGCGGGTGGAGACACGAGTGGTACCTGAAACGTCGAGCCATCGTTGTTGAGACACACGCTGGCCGGACCGAAGGTCACGCCGGGGATGAAGGGCGAAGATGTGGCGCCGCCAACCGAAGGCCGGGCTTGTGAGGCGCCCAAGTCCAGGCGCGTATCCGTGGCCGTGATGATGTTGAAGGGGCGGCCGGAAGAGAACTCGATGATCGGCGAAAGCGTGAAATCGCCGAAGAAATGCCGAAAGAAACCATCACCGGACGTGGAGCTGCCGGATTTCAAGACGGCGCTGGTCACCCAGCGGTGGCGCTGGTCGTTCACTGAATTGGACCGTTCCAAGTTGGGGAAGCGGCTGTCCTGAGGTTCGAGAGGCGATTGCAGGTCAGTCGAGTCGTCGATAGAGTGCGACCAGGTATAGCTGGAGAGCACCTCGATGCCCTTCGATAGACGCTTCGAGAGGTCAAAGGACAAAGCGTTGTACCAAGAGTTGCCGTTGGAAAGCTGGGCATCGACGCTGTTGAAGGCTACGGGAACCCCAAAGCCTGTTGGGTATCCGGCAGCATGCGCTAGTTGAACCAACCCGGGGTACTTCGATAATCCTCCAAATGACGGGTTTGGTCCCGAGGGCCGGAAGAAGTTGAACGCCGCGGGCGTGCCGACAAACGAGCCGTTGAAAGAGGATAGAGCCGCCGGGCATCCGCCAAGCACTCCCAAGATGCCACCCGCACCGGGCACGGGGCCGTAACCGCATGTGTTCGCTGAGGGTGCCAATGGCGTGGAGGGGACAGATACGCCAAGAGGGCTCGACGAGCAGGTGGTGATGCCCGCCGCCCGACAGTTTGCATAGTTCTGTGCCAGGAGCCTAGGATCCGTGGAATTCACGTCCTGAGGCCGGTTCAGGTGCAATCCACGAGTCCACTGGTATCCCAAGCTGAATTTCCAGGATTCTGAGATTTGGCGTTCAATCGTGAGGTTCGCCTGCTGCGCATAGCCGTAGACGAAATTTTTCCCTACGGGAAGCGTGAAGGGCAGAACGCCAAGCGGAAATCCTGCATTGAGATAGTTTTGATTGGCAAAGAGAGAACCGGCAGCAAAGGGATCGAAGCGCTGTTGATTCGCCTGATACCCCAGCGTCAGCGAGGTCGGAATGGCAAGGTAGATCGAGTTGGCGTTGAGCACGCCCTGAAAGATGGAAGAACCATTCAAATTTCCGGGGCTGTCCGCTCCGCCGCCGCAATAACCTGGGGGCGGTGTGGGGCCAGCGGGGAAGGGCAACAAACCGCAAGCCGAGGGTGTGCCGCCTCCGGAGAGCAATTGCGTGGAACGCCCGCCGTCCGCAGTGGCGGAGTCGAAAGCGACGGCCAGCAATGGATGGTCATAAAAAATGCCGTAACCTGCGCGAATGACAGTCTTGCCATTGCCAGCGGGATCCCAAGCCACACCAAAGCGCGGCGCCACATTGTTAAAGTCGCGGGGGATTCCTTCGACGACGCCGAGGGTTTGTTCCGCCGCGGCGTTGATTCCCGGAAGGGGCGCAAAGAGGGGCGAGATCTCCACGTCGTAGCGAACGCCATAGTTAAAAGTCAGGCGGTCGCTGAAACGCCAGCTGTCTTGCCAGAAGAAGCCGAAGGGAAGGTTGTCGAAAGGCTGATTGGAATTGCCAATGCCCTGGATGTAAGTGGTCGGGATTCCGAGACCGTAGGATTGCATGGCAGTCGTCCCTGGCAGAGCGGTCACTCCAGGAATGTTGTTAGGAAAACCAAACGTGGAGGCCGCAAACCCGCCGAAGTTTACGTCGCCGCCGAAGTCGAGTTCGAAGATTTGTTTTTTGGAAGAGCGAAGCTGAATCACGTTAGCGTCCGCGCCCATCTTGAAATTGTGTCTGCCGCGGATAAGGCTGAAGTTGTCCGTGAATTCGAATCGCCGTTCGATACGATTGACCGGGGAGTAGGGCTCGCGGCCAAAGTACGCGAACCCGGGGATATTCACGGCGATCTGATCGCCGCCGGGAAGCTGCGAGAAGCCAAAGTGCAGGCCGCGGCGCGCGATCTGCATGCGGAATTGATTGAGGTCCGTTCCGCCGATGACGGTGTCATGCTGGAAAGTGAAGTTGAGGTCACGGGACTGGTTGTAGCCGGCCCGCGAACCGGAGTTCTGTCCGAACACCTGATTTTGTGACGTGGACGGCAGACCGGTGACCAGCGAAGGAGAGACACCGACGCGGAGGAATGAATAGTTGCGATTGTTCCAATGATGATCGATGCGCGCTGACCAAAGGCTAGTCTTCTCCATGACCGGATAGTTGCCGCGTATGCTTCGCAGGCCTACGAAGGACGCGGGCAGGGGTGCTACGTAGACGCCAAAATTGGAGCAAGTAGCTCCATTGTTAAGAGATTGACCCGCGGGGCAGGCCACTGGCACCGGAAATTGGGCTCCGGGAGTGGCGGTGGGTGGAAGGCCCTTGGACTGATAGAAGCCATTTGCCACAGCCCCGAAATCGAACTTATTGAGCGCCACGCTTGAGGCCGATGCCATGAAAACTTCGTACTGCGCGGCGAGGTTTGTTAAGCCCGCGCCCAGCAACTTTTGAACTGCGGCGTCCTGATCCCTTGTCAGAAATAGAGTGGCCCCCGGTATGAATTGTGTCTTGGCCTGGACCAGGCCAAAATTGTCCGCCCCGATGCTGGAAAATCCGGTCTCTTCGCGTTGCGTGTATTCGTAGGAAAAAAAGTAAAAGGTCTTGTCCTTCTTGATCGGACCCCCGAAAGTGAGGCCACTTTGAGTGCGTGTGTAGCCCTGTTTGGTCGGCTGGAGCACGCCATTCGCGTCGACTTGACCGGAAAACGCATTGCGCGCCTGAAAGGCTTTGTTCCGGAAGAATCCGAAGAGGTCTCCGTGGAACTTATTCCCGCCGCCCTTGGTCACGATGTTAATGACGCCGCCGGTGGCACGGCCATACTCGGCATTGTAGTTGCTAAGGATAAGCTGGAATTCCTGCACGCCTTCCTGAGAGATGGTTGAGCGAATGCCGTTGACAGAGTTGTCGCCGGCGTCGGCGCCATCCACACTGACCAAGTTCGAGCGTTGGCGTGCGCCGCTAACATTGAATCCGCTGCTGGGAGCGGGACCGATGGTGGGAGAAACGTCGCGGGTGGTCTTCGAAAATAAGCGGGTAAAGTCGAAGAAATTGCGGCCGTTGATAGGGAGAACTTCGATCAGGAGTTGGGGAACCGTATTTGAGACTTCCGTCTTGTCGGGTTCGATGAGAGAAGACTCTGCGGACACTCTGATGGACTCTACCTGCCCTTTCACCCCGAGCCGCGGATCAATCTTGACGTTTTCGCCGACCGTCAGCGTAAGCGACTCATTCTTGTAGACCTCAAAATTCGCTCCGCCATCCACGCTCATCTTGTACTGGCCGGGGGGAAGTCCCACGAGGTTGTAGCGGCCGGCATCATCGGACTCTGCTGTCCGCGTCGCTCCGGTGGCGGCGTTGACCACCGTGACTTTTGCTCCTTTAACGGCGGCTCCGGAAGAATCGACGACCGTTCCCGCGAGGGTGGCCGTGTTTACGCCCTGCGCATGGGATATCCCGCCGCAGACAAACGCACACAGCGCCAGCAGTGCCATGACCTGCAGCGAAGCTGTCCATCGAAAACACAAACCCGAGTACCTCGAAATTGACACACACACACCTTGTCTGCGTTGCATGAATCCTCCAGTTGTAGCACCGACTGATTTTCCGCTACCCCTAGCGGTGGCGGGGTATCCCACCGATTCTCGAACAATACAATTGATTACACGGCTTTTACTGCAATATATCGTCGCTTTCAACTGAAAACTTCCACACCGTCCTCCAAAACGAACTAGAAGGGAAGCGGCAGCCCCTTAAGCTCTTCGACGACTGACTTGACTGCGCCGAGAGCACCGAGGACCAGCGCAGAATCTACGAAAGCGGGAGGACTGGCAAGAGACAAGGTACGAAATGCCCGGTGGAAAGCGCGATGTCGTCTCTTGTCGTCATGCGTAGAGAAACCCTTCAGCAACTTCAGTGACGAAGCGCAGTCCAGAGAAGTACCGCGATGAAGTCACCCACCTCCAAAACTATCCCAGGCCCTTCCTTGCTATTCAAATCAAAGCTGCGATTCAGGCAGCGTGCGGGGCACCGCGCTGAGTCAGGTTCGAGATTGACGGGCAATCCTTCTTCTTTAGAGGTTGCAAGGCGACGACGCATCATGCAATCGGAGATGGGAAACGGGTTAGGTGCTATTGCCATTCTGGAAATCAGCAACACGGTCGAGGCTTCACTCGAGCGTTTCGATTCGCTAGAGTCGCACTAGTACTTTGATAGAACCGTGTCAGTCTGGAAATTCGTAGCGGAGGATTTATGAAGAGGAATGCCCCCGTCCTCATCTTGGTTGCCATTATCGCCCTTTCTGGCTGCGGCGGGGTCTCTCAACTGCCCGGGCCAACATCCATCGTCGTAACCATGATTACCCCGCCTCCGTCTTCACTTCCGGCCGGGGGGACAGCAAGTGTGGCCGCCACAGTCTCCAATGACACAGCCAACGCGGGCGTGAGCTGGAGTTGCACCCCGAGTGCTACTTGCGGTTCCTTCAATCCAGTTTCCACAGCAAGCGGCGCCAGCACGACGTATACGGCGCCCTCATCGGCGCCGGCGGGGGGACAAGTTGTCATCATGGCTAGCTCCATGACGGACACCTCGAAGAGAGCCAATGCGTCCGTCATGATCACAGGAACATCGAATGCCAGTTTGAACGGACGGTACGCCTTGTTCTTGACAGCGGCTACGGGCAACCAGGGCACCAGTGTGTGCGCAGCCAGCATTGCTGCTGACGGAAAAGGGAACATCACGGGCGGTGTGGAGGAGCTGACCGCCCCCGGGTTCTTTGACCTCGTGGATGTCATCTCGGACGGAACATACTCGATCGATCCCAACGGACACGGCACGATGAGGATTCACACCGTAAACTTCGAAACTCTCGTATTCAGCTTTGTTCTCACTTCCGCTTCTCATGCCCTTGTTGTTGAAGTCGACGGAGATCCCGCGAGCGGGACGATGGACTTGCAGCAGCCCGCCGGCGCAAGCTTTACCGCCGCACAGATCTCAGGCAACTACTCCTTCGCGATGGATGGAGTTGATAATTCAGGCGCGTTGAATCATATGTCTCTCGGCGGTAGTTTTGCCGCGGATGGAATCGGCACTTTGACAGCCGGCACCCTGGACATAAATAACGGTGGAACTTTTTCAACCTCGTCATTCACGGGAAGCTTCACTGCACCGGATACCAACGGGCGCGGAACGATGCACCTGAGCACGGGAAGATCTTTCGTCTATTACATCATTTCGCCGAAAGCGTTGCGTGTCTTTGAAGGAGACAATCCAACGAATATAAGTTTCGTCGGCGGAAGCGCCTACGCACAGGGTTCTGCCGGCTCTTCCAACGCCGCCCTTTCCGGCAAATTCGTTTACCAGCATCATGGCTGGAGCTCTCCGGGGCGCACCGTCGCAGCCGGCCAATTCAGCGCGGACGGCATGGGGAAGGTTACCGGGGGAGTATCGGATTCGAATTCCGGTGGATCTCCAACCACAGTCTTCACAGGAAAGCCTGTCACAGGGACGTATATGATCTCTGGAAGTCCCAGCGGCCACCTGAATCTCACCGATGCGGCGGGAACCTCCACATTCAACGTTTACTTGGTTGATCCTGCTCTCAACATCCTCGACCCCGGCAATTCCAGCGGAGGAGGAGGCGCGTTGCTTCTTCACACGGATGCCAGCATTACCGGCACGGGGATGTTGATTCCCCAGGTTATCTCAGGTTCCCCGGCCATCTCGCAGAATCACGGTCTGAACCTGGTCAACTCAGTAGACACCGTAAATGTGACTACTGTGAATGAAGTGCATCTGGTGGGCAGACTCGCAAGCGATGGCGCCGCCAATTTCACTGGAACGGCCGACTATGGTCAGAACAGCTCCAATATCCAGATCGTTGTCAAGGGCAACACCCTCTCCGGCACATTCGCCGCAGACAGCGTCAACGCGGGTCACTTCACGGGCACCTTCACGCTCGGCACTGACCCCGCTATCGCTTTGTTTCCATTCATATCGCCAGCAGTTTCGACGTTTCAGGTTTCCTACTATCAAGCCAGCAGCTCGCAGGCCCTGGTCATCCAGACCGATACATCCGCGGATGCGTGGGGGTACCTGCTCAAGCAGCTGCCTTAGCCACCTCAGAGTGAAGACTCATCTTGCAGAATTCCTGGCGCCCCAGAGGGGGATGCCCAATGACCACCGGTCGCGCGCGAATTCCACTCTATAACTGGAGATGACGCTGGACGAGTTTGCGGAGTTTTTCGCGGTCTTCATCGCGCATGTGGACGAATTCCACGCCGCTGCCCTCCGGTCCGATATTGCGGACGACGGCGGTGAAATTGATCTTGCGGAAACCGGCGCGGACTTCGAGCTTGATCGAGTCGCCGACACTGAGTTTCCGGTGGGACTCCAGATAGGCGCCGCCCAGGCTGATCGTCTTTACGCGGGCAAGGCCCGCCGGCGCGCCCTCGATCTGCGCCCGTAGCGGTGACTCAAGTGGAACTCGAACGTAGCGGCGCGGGACGACGTAGCCGGAGCTCGATTGCGCCGGCGCTCCAAACGCAGCCGCTGCCTGCTTGAACGATGGACGATTCTCGATCAGCGCCAGCGCATCTTCCGCCGCGGCCCGTAAGCCTGCAGGTTCCGCATAGGTGAGTCCTTCACGGTTCTCCGCCAAGGTGCGAAGAAGCTCGGCTGCTTCATAGGCACGCATGCGGCCGAGCGCTTCGATGGCCTTGATGCGCACATACTGGTCGCGCAAGGTTTCATGCTCACCGGCAGCGATTTCCATGAGCTGCGGCACGGCGGTGGTTTCCTGCGCCAGGCCGAGCTGGTCGATCATCATGGGAACGACCATAGGATGGGCGTCGGCGAGGATGGCCGAGAATACGAAAGCGGTGCTTACCGCCGATGCGGAATTGTTCGGCCGCGAGAGTTCGCTGACCGCCAAATCCTGAAGGTTCCATTCCCAACTTGCCATGGCGCGTGCGAGGCCCCGCAACAGCCGCTCGGGGTCCGCCGCAGCGAGAAGCTTGATGGCCGCGGTCACGCGCTGGCGGCGGGCTTCGTAGAGCCGCGTTTCGAGAAGATTCAGAACGGGCACGCCGATCGTCCGCAGGAGCCGCGCCATCGCCGGCACCATTTCGGCGCCGCGTGGTTCCGTGAGCAGCAAAGTCATGCGGTCGAGCAGCCGCTCGGGATCACGCTGCAAAAGCCGGGGCAGGATTGGATCCAGTGCGCGGTTGGCCAGGGCAGCGTCCACCAGCAAGAGCCAGCGATCCTGTGCGACAAGGCGGTTTGCCAGAGCTGCCATGTGATCGTGCTCAATATCCTGAGGAACGCGCTCCAGACCGGTCAGG
>WNFR01004365.1_pt1 | contig 36486 bp, 45 predicted proteins | sample 5400221 | NCBI WGS metagenome assembly WNFR01 (sample SAMN13153357, study PRJNA577476) | soil metagenome | isolation source: 40 cm soil under Madrone tree | place: USA:California | collected 2016-06-14 | reverse complement strand
ATCGAATGCGCGTAAGCACGGAGGGTGAGGAACTTCCTGACGAGAAGGCGCACGCTCGGGTCAACGGCTTTCGCTTTGTTTGCGATTAATTGCCAACGGCGCATGTTATTCTGGCGACGCCGTCGAACAAATCGTTGGACGCGAGCGGAACCAGCGGGCTTGTCATCGACAACTTGTCGGTAACGCAGTTGTCGCCCGCCGCGTCAACTCAAACGTTCGACACCTCGCTCTGACCTCAATGAACGCACGCTCCCCACGAATTATCAGATGGCTCTGGCGAGCACGCTTGCTAGTGGTAGCGCTCGCCGCCGCTGATTTCATAGCCATGTGGATACATGACTCCCGAATCGAGTGGGAATCCATCGACTATCACGGCTATTACGCTGACACTCTGTACGCTTTCGTCTTGTTGCTTTGCATCGCTCTGCTTGTTGAGCGATCGCATTTGGATCTTGACGGGTGCGGCGCTTCTGTCGATGCATACATTTTATGTGCATCTATTTCGCCCTCTGCGCGGAATCTCAAACGCGCACGATGTCTCAATTCTTAGTGCTGATGCCTGGCGCCGTTGGTCCTATAACTTTCGGTTTCAACCGCAATATGTCTTGCATTTAACCGTCGCGTCTCTTGTGCTCTTAACGGCTTTAATTCTCATTGGCAAATCGGCGCGGCGGTGGTACGGTGTCGAACAAATCGTTGGACCGGAGCGCGGGTCGCGTGTTTCGTAACTAGATTGATTGAGTCGAAGATTGGATGTAAACGCCGCGCCCGGTCAACTCAGACGTTATGCCCTTAAACCATGATTTGATAAAAAGCAGACCGTTCGACCAATAAGAGCAAAGCCCAATGTCAAGCAAAGAAACTAAAAGCGAATCGGTGGCTGCTAAGAGTATTAAGGAAGTGCCGATCCAAAACTTGTCTAAAGAAGTAATTGAATACTTATCCAAGGAGATAGAAACAAACACCACTAACATGATGGTGTACCGAACGAAAATCGCCTTCGTATTTTTCCTGGGACCATTTATCATTCTAATTGCTGTTGTTACGAAAGGTGTGACGTTTTCGCTGAGGTTAGATCGGATCGCTATTGCGGCTATTTTTGTTAATTTCCTTTGCTTCTTGACGTTGGCTTACATGAACGCGAGAGTTGAGCGTCAGGCTTGGCTGCAATGTAATAAGTGGCGGGGAATCATCGCAAGGCTGCACAACAATCCGTCAGTAGATCTAACATGTGATGATCTCTACGATAAGCTGTACGGTGACGATCCCAATGACAGGCTCTTCAAAAAATGGACTTCACAACTTGCCTACATTGTTACTTATGCTGTGCTTGTAGTTTCATTTATCATGAGTATTGTGATCATTTCCAGATTTCGGGTGCCTGAGTCTCCTACACCGTCCGCAACTAGCTCTTCTGCTCCCGCGCAAAAATGATATGGGCCATAATTCTGAGAACGGGCATAACAAATCGTTGGACGCGAGCGGCGGGAGCGTGTTTCGTAACTTGATTCGTCCGGCGATGCTTGAATGAATTCGCGCCGCCGCGTCAACTCAAACGTTGTGCGCCTCTTGTATGTTTGAGACATGAGCATTCGCGCGAGAGTTGAAGACGCTCTTTTCCTTTGGGAGAACAACCGTCCCGAAGGCGCATTCCTGAGTGCGCTCGCTGCCGTTGCGGCAACTGCTCGGCGACAATTTCCTGATCGGAATGCTGTGGGCGATCGCGCCGCTTTCGAACGGTTTCTTACCGGCACTCATTCCGTTCGCATCAGCGTGGAATTTCGAGGGGAATGTCATCCTGTCGAACATATCTTCTACAAATGGCTACGTTGCGAACTTGTCCACGAAGGCGGCATCCCGATCGACATTCAGTTCATGGCCGACGACCAACCGGGTACAATGTCTGTTCGCGCCGGCGGCGCTCCCGATTACGTCTTGAAAATTTCTCATGGTTGGTTTCATCATCTAATCAACTCGGTGGCGCATGCGTCCGTTAACCGCAACGAATTTCGTGGCTTCCCGTAGACGGCGCACAACAAATCGTTGGACGCGAGCGGCGGGAGCGTGTTTCTCAACTAGCTTGGTGCGGCGGAGGGTTCTTTAATTCGCGCCGCCGCGTCAACTCAACCGTTGGGCTGCGGAGCGGGATGGATGCGCCTGAGTCTTGGTCGCGCCGGCAGCGAAGGGGGCTGTGAGCTATCGGCTTCTTGTGGCGTTACCAATCTTGTAGGAGGTGATTAATGACTAGAATGACAACCAAATTGTTGCTGGTACTTGTACTATGCCTTCCGATCTGTGCTTGGGGAATTCAAACGCAACAAGACAAGAAGCCGCCCCCAGCACCATGAAGTTCGCCACCTTTGCCGCCACCGCCGGAGCTTGGTCCTGTACCGGACGTTCCGCCACAACCTCCGCCTCCCATTCCAGGTTATCCCAAGCAATATCAGTTCGCACTGACGGTACCGCCCGCGCTTCAGGGAACTTACACAGACTTTCAACTGCCACCCGGACAGGTATCACTAAAATGGGTCGCCCTCGGTCCAGCCCAAAAAGACGTCTCGAATGATGTTGAATTAACCGTCCAAGCTACCTCGCTATACTGCAGGCCTTCGCCGGATGGAACATCCAAAATGTTCTTCATTGGCCCAGGGGCTGTGAATATGAGGGTGATTGCCCAAAGGAAGAACTACACCGGTGGCTTTCTGGTTAACGTCTCTATTGAGCTCGGGCAGCCTCGGTAGTGGGTTGGATTGCTTCTGGCTGTTGCGTTGGTGCCACCTTACTGTGCCACGAAGAGCCGCCCAACAAATCGTTGGACGCGAGCGGCGGTAGCGTATTTCTCAACTGGCTTGGTGCGGCGAAGGGTGCTTTGATTCGCGCCGCCGCGTCAACTCAACCGTTGGATCGCGATTGAACTCGTGCCAAATCGGCCATTGAAATCGGGACTCAGTCCTTAATCTTGGAGATTTCGCCTAACGGGGCTGCCAGCAAGGAATCGGATCTTCCGCTGCCCCAGGTTGAACTCATCGACGAATATCGAAACACATATCGCCTCGAATCTTTCGCGCAGGATTCAACAAGCATGCTTTTTGGATCTCACATAATCCCGTTGCCACGAGATCGCGTGTATCCCAAGGTGAGACTGCGATCCGATAAACCGATTCAATGCACGCGGATTGTCTGGCGCAACGAGGATCATAAATAATGGGCGCGATCCAACAAATCGTTGGACGCGAGCGGCGGGAGCGTGTTTCTCAACTAGCTTGGTGCGGCGAAGGGTGCTTTAATTCGCGCCGCCGCGTCAACTCAACCGTTCGGCGCTAATTGTAATGCGGACACGAAAGGCATTCTTACTTCTACCGTTCGTAACCCTCTTGTTGGCAGGTGTGTTCATCGTGGTCTTCGAGTGGCGGCACTATCGAACGTATGGCCACTTCGTTTCTTATGGACTGCATGTCGACCCACTAAATCGTGCCGCCTACATCGGTATTCCGGGTCAAACCAAAATGTACTATGCCCAGATCTCGAATTATTCTTTTTGGCCCGTTAGCCTTCCCGCTTGTGACTATGTGACGGATGCCTTTGGCAAGGGTACGGAGTTCCCTCATGCTGTTCAAAGATGGGACGCGGCTTCACAAACTTGGCGGACAATCGCGGATATGAGTGGTGACGGGTATTGCCGTCCTGCACCCCTGAGCACAATTGAAGATCACCTTGTGACCAAGAGGCTTGTACCCTTCGCTTCAGTTGACGTCTCGGATGGGGAAGCTACCGGCGCGCGTGATCCTTTTCGCAAGGGTGACTTGGCTCGGTTTGTGGTTTTCACCAAACTGGACAAAGCTGGCGACTGGAAAACCGCGATTCCATCAGCGTCCTTCACTATTGAAGATGATGTCCTCCGCGACGAAAATAATCCGCTGCGGGTCAAACATTAATTTTGCGGGGCGCGCCGAACAAATCGTTGGACGCGAGCGGCGGGAGCGCCTCTCGCAACTAGCTTCATGCGGCGAAGGGTGCTTTGATTCGCGCCGCCGCGTCAACTCAGACGTTCGGCACTGCTCGGCGGGCAACGATTGATTCTGGGCAATCGAAGTCCGCGCGCCGCGGTCGTTGCACCAGAAAGGAGATCTATGGATTCAGTCATAGTTGGAGTGATCACTGGAGGCATCATAGGATTCGCTGGTGGCGCGGTCGGGACCTATGCAAGTATCAAGAACACGGAAGGGCCGCGGGAACGGCAGTTCATGGTGCGAGCAGCGATTGCCGCATGGGTTGGGATCACGCTCTTCCTAGTCCTTCTCTTTGTGCTACCAAGTCCGTACCGATGGCTCATCTGGATTCCCTATGGCGTGGTCCTCCCGCTGGCGATCGTTTGTCTCAATCGCAAGCAGCAGGCAATCCGGTCGGACGAGCAACGAACTCGCCAGTCCTGAGTGAGAACTCCGGCAGGAGCGTCCTGGTTTGCTTGTCGCTATATGCACGAAGCGGCCGAACAGTTCGTTGCAGGTGAGCGCGGGATAGCGTGCCTTTCAATTAGCGCGCCTCTCGCAGGGAGCGGCGGTCCCGATGTATCGGGATTCTGGAACGGAAGAAAAAGAGCTATTCGTCGTCTAACTGGGTGAATGAGGCAGGTCTGTTTCGTGGACTAGCGGTCGGAGGAGAACGCATTGGTCACTTTCCAACATCATTCGATCCTCGTCACGCTTTTCATCTCGATCTCCCTAACGACCAACGGCTGTGGTCCAAGCGCGGACAGCCACCCCGCAAATTACCAACCGATGGCCGGCGCGAATTACGGCTGGACCAAAGTAACAGACCACGCGTCTTTCCCCGGAAGTTATAACTTTCTACTCTTCAACATCCGAAACAAGCTGTGGGCTTTTCACAGTCAGGGCAACTGGTTTTCAGCAGATGGAAAAAGTTGGACGAAAGCAGAACTGCCGCCATTAGGACTGAGGACTGGTTTCCAACAATATGTTCAATTGAATGATGCGGTTTACGCTCTTGGCACGAGCGAAGGGAATTACCTCAACCTTTCCATTGGTTCGCGCATCGCCAGGCCGAGCAGCGATCTGAAACGGTGGGAAGTGGTCGCCGAGCAGTCTGAGTTGCCGGCCAGAGTATTCTACGGCGCCGTAGTCTTCGACCACAAAATATGGCTGCTCGGCGGTTTTGACGGGAAGAACTATTACAACGACGTTTGGAATTCGAGTGACGGAGTGAACTGGCGGCGTGTCTTAGAAAAATGTCCGTGGACAGCAAGAACAAATCCTTCGGCTATCGTGTTTGAGAACAAAATCTGGCTGATTGGTGGCGGCATCATTAATGGGCAAGTGTTCAATGACGTGTGGTACACAGAAGACGGGATGAATTGGAAACAAGCCACGGACAAGATGGGTGCCAGGACGATCTTCGGGGGCTCCGCCACCGTTTTTGACAACAAGATATGGCTTGTGGGCGTGAACCGCAATGACGGTTCAGAATGCCGTGCTGGTATCAAGCGACGGCGTGAATTGGACCGAGCAAACCGCGCCGTGGACACCGAGAGGTGGAGTTGCGACTTGCGTCTACGATGGCAAACTATTCATGACCGGCGGAAAGTACTCAGTTACCGAGAACGGGAATATCAGATTTATCTATAGCAATGACGTGTGGTACGTGACATCGTCGTCAAAGTGATTCCCTGCGGTTGCCCGCCGCCGAACAAATCTCTGCAAGTGAGCCGCGGTAGCGCGTCTCTCAGCTTGAAGACACAATCCAGGTTGTGTGCCACCACGGGGCCACCTGAACTCAACCGTTGGGCGACTGATCATTTTATTAATTGGAGAGAAGAACCCTGTATGAAACTTATTTCCACTATCGTGCTGTTAGTTGTCGCGTTCGCCCTTGCCTTTGCTCAGACAAAGGACAGGGAAGGTAATCAAAAGGCTGGAATCACAGAGGAGGCAACAGCTATGAAGACACACGCAAAGGCCACGTTCGCGTTGAATACTTGGGACGAGAAACCCTACAACGAGATGAACGGTCTCCCGAAGCTTACCCGCGTCAGCGTGACCAAGACTTATCAAGGAACCATCACGGGAGAGGGGAAGCTTGAGTATCTAATGATGTACCGTGACGACGGCTCGGCCAGTTTCCTCGGTCTGGAGCGAGTGGTGGGCAGCGTTGGGGGTCGCTCGGGGAGCTTTGTGCTTCAGCACAGCGGCACCTTTGAGGGTGGTGTAGCGACGGTTACATTGCTTGTTGTTCCAGGTTCTGGAACCGGAGACCTGCGTGGGCTGCGAGGGAACGGGGAATTTGCTGTCGGGCATCAACCGCCATACTCCATGACACTCGACTATGACTTCGAGTGAGGCTCCGGATAGGGCACGGCAATGGCTCTAGACATTCTCATCAGGGAGGACAATTAAAAGCCATGTTCCAGGGGCCGTCGCAACCGTTATGCGGCTACAATCGGGTTCCCCTGGGGGGAAAAGATGAAAAAGGAAATACAGGAGTTGTCGCGACGGCACATTCATATGGAACTTGGACGAATTAGTGCCATCTTTCGTTACCCGGTTAAGTCCATGGCCGGTGAATTACTGGATTTTGCAAGGCTAAGTTGGCATGGCATTGAGGGTGATCGTAGGTTAGCTTTTCGGCGACTCACTGACAAAAGTGGGTTCCCATGGCTGACAGCGAGCAAACTACCGCAGTTGCTCCTCTATAAACCATTCGGGCTCGACAGCTACGCCAACAGTAAGAATGGCGAGATACTCCCAACGCACGTTTGTACGCCGGACGGGAAAGAGTACGAACTCCGAAGCGACGAACTACGGGAGGAACTCTCGAGCCGGTATGGCAGTGATGTCGAATTGATGAATCTCAATCATGGCATCTTCGACGAGTCTCCGATTTCGGTAATCAGCCTCGGCACAGTGCACTCGGTCGCGCGCGAATCAGGCCGAGGCGTGGACCTTTGCGACCTTCGCAGATTTCGACCAAACATTGTGATCGAAACAGATAGCGCTGAGCCGTTTGAGGAAGACAGATGGGTGGGCCGGACATTGATGTTTGGTGAAGGGAACAGCGGGGCAGCCCCGATGCCAGCCATCAGGGTTACTATGAGGGATGAGCGATGTGTCATGGTTAATCTTGACCCAGACACAGGCGAGCGAGATTCTGAAGTGATGAAGACTGTTGTTCGTATGAACGAGAATTACGCCGGCGTATACGGCACGGTGGTCAGGGCGGGCGAGCTTCGTGTCGGTCAACTCGTGACCTTGGGAAGGTAGGAGATAATGAAGCGCATCAGCGCCGTTGCACGTGTACGCCGCCCAACAAATCGTTGAGCGCGGGTCGCGTGCTTCGCAACTTGATTGATTGAATCGACGTTGTTGTTTAATCGCCGCGCCCGGTCAATTCAGCCGTTCGGCAGCTGGACGAGATGAATCGATGAAAAATGAATTCGTGCTGAGGACTTATTTGTGAATCGTTTATCGTTTAGCATTCTTCTGCTAATTACCGTTCCACTGATTGTCTACGGACAAAGCCGTAAATCTCGTCACCCTGCAGACCAACAGTTAATTCAGTTGGAGACTGAATGGCTGCGGGCCGACGTTCGGCAGGATGTGCCGGCAATAAAAAGGCTCATAGCAGAGGACTGGACGGGCACCACTAGCCGCGGCAAGATCCTGAATCGAGTGCAGATGTTAGACGAAATGATGTCGCTCAAAAGTGAGGGAGTCTCAACGATCAGCGACACGCGCGTGCGGGTGTATGGCAGATCAGCAATCATCACAGGTCTTCTCACTACTAACGGTCCAACTACCGGAGGAGAGGTTACGATTCGTAAGCGTTTCACAGACGTGTGGCTGAACACGAAGGCAGGTTGGCGCTGCATCGCTTCACACGGATCTTATGTCCAATGACAAAGCCAAAGAACAAATCGTAAACAGTCGGCCGTCATTACTGCCGAACAAGTCGTTGGATCGGAGCGCGGGGAGTGTCTTTCTCGACTTGTTTTATCAAATTGAAGGTTGGATTTAATCGCCGCGCCCGGTCTCAGACGTTAGATGCTTTCCTGATATTTCCGAACATCTATAGAGAGGCGAAGTGAAGACACAGTGACCAAACATATTGGCATCGTAGCCGGTAGCGCCGAGGGCGCTGCCCTCTGTTACCGTACGATTTGTTTAGAGGCGCCGGCCGTCATGGGTGAGCATAATCACCCTGAGATAACCATGAACTCGGTGCCGATGGCCGACTACATGCCCCACATTCGTGCGAACGATTGGGAGAAGGTGGCCACGCTTCTGGCAGCATCAGCGCATAAGGTCGCGCAGTCCGGCGCCGACTTCGCCATTTGCCCTGATAACACCTACCACCAGGCGTTCAAGTTCTTAATCCCGCAGTCCCCCATCCCATGGCTACATATCGCCGGAGCAGTCGCCGAAGAAGCCCACCATTCGGGCTATGTGCGGCTCGGCATCTTAGGGACGAAGTATCTGATGGAAGGGGGCGTCTACCCAGAGGCATTAGAGGAATTCAGAATAGAGAGCGAGATACCCAACGAGCCGGATAGAGAAAAGATCAATGAGATCATCTTCAAGGAGTTAGTCAAAGGCATCTTTCCAGAAGCGTCCCGGCTATACTTCAATGAAGTTGCGAGGAATTTTGAAGCGCGTGGTTGTGATGCGGTCGTTCTCGGTTGTACCGAGATACCGCTGATCGTGCGCCCGGACGACACTCCTCTACCTACATTAGATTCGACGCGGTTGCTCGCGAGGGCAGCCTTAAGGAGAGCTACTGAGCAATGAGGCGCGCCCGTATCCAACACGTCGTTACAGGCAAACCGCGATTGCGTTCTTTTCAACTTGATCGCTGGCTTTGACGTTGCTCATAATCGCGGCGCCCGGTCAACTGTCTCTGACGTTCGGCTCGGCTTGATCATTTTGTGAAGACTTGTTGCGATGAAATCTGCACTTGACCAGCGGGACATGCTGCTTGCCGCGTGGAGAACCAACAACCGCGTTACCGTCTTCCTCGTCGAGCACTTACCCCACGAGCTATGGGGAGCCACAGTACCGGGGGCTCCACGTCGAAGCGTGCGGATGATCGCCGGCCACATCCATAATGCACGATGTATGTGGATCAAGACGCTGGGAAAGGAACACGGCATCGCGGTGCCGCGAGCGGTCAATCGACACAAGGTTGGACCGAAGGAACTGATTCCAGCACTAGACCGCAGTAGCCGCGGCATTATCAGTTTGCTGACTCTCGGTTGTGACCGAGGGGGAGTGATCCCTGCCTCCTCGTCGTATACCTGGCGTAATCTTCCCCTCGACGTGGGGCATGTCCTAACGTATTTCGTCGCGCATGAAGGCCATCATCGCGGGCAGATTGTCTTGAGATTACGGGTGGTCTTTGGCAATGGTCGAAGCGCGCCAGGGAGTCTCGGAGTTAGATCTCGCTGACGCCGAAACCCGACGCATCGGGGTTGGACACGACTTCCTGTGGTTGGGTCGTTTTGGTGCGCTAATCACAGGCATAGGCATAATTGTCATTAGCCGGCCTGCCGTGAAAGGCACAGACACACTGCTCCAAGTCGTAATGGATGAAAGTGGGTTAACCTCGAATGAGCCGGAATACTACCGCCGCCGGAACGAACCTATTCCGGATGCCGTGATCGAAGACCAAGAGTCTCGCAAGGCTGTTGGCATCCTTGGTCCGCTTTTGACGCTGACCGGTACGGTGATTTGGGGGTTCGCCGATCTCCTCAACTTTGCGGTTGGGTTTCGACGCTAGGCGACAGTAAGCGCCGAACAAATTGGACCGGCGCGCAGATTACGCGTTCCGTAACTTGATCGTTTGATTTGAAACTTGAATGTACTCGCCCGGTCAACTGCTCAGGCGTTGGGCCCTTCGAACATCTCAATCTGACGACTCTCGAGGAGGAACGATGCAATGGGATTTCCTGTTCGACTATTAAGTCCTGGTGTTTTGATCTTCCTTCTCTCACTGGCCACGCAGGTCGATGCCCAACACGCCGGGAGAAACAAGGTTAAGGGAAATCCTTCGCCGCGTCCTCCACAGGTTCGCTTCATCTCCGGAGACAGTTCACTCAAGATACCGTTCGAGTTATCCAACGATCTAATCCTGTTGCAAGCCAGAGTGAACGATTCCGCGCCGCTGTGGTTCATCCTGGATACGGGCGCCAGCAGCACGGTTATCGATTCTCAGTTGGCCAAAGCCTTGCGCCTAAAACCTGGCGGTCGAATCGTTGGGACGGGCGGGGCAGGCACGGCGACCGCTCTGACTTTCAAAGGAACCTCTTTAAAGCTTCCGAATGTCGAAGCCGTGAACCTCACGATCTTCGGTCTCCCCATCGACTTTTTCTCTGCTCCTTTCGGTCGCAAAATTGGCGGCGTGCTCGGCAACGACATTCTCAAGCAGCTGGTAGTTGAAGTTGATTATGTTGCTCAGGTCATCAACCTTTATGAACCCGAGAGCTATCAGTATTCAGGTTCGCGCGAAGTTATCCCGCTTACTTTAGAAGGTGATTTGCCGTTTGTTCGTGCGCGTATCGCACTCTCCGGGCGTCCAGTCATTGGAGGCAAGTTCGAGCTTGACTCGGGATCAACCGGGGCAGTCTTGTTCAATACTCCTTTCGTCGACCGGAATAGACTGCTGGACTCTGTTTCCAAATCAAGTCAGGCGCGCACGGGTGGCGTGGGCGGCAGCGCGGTGGCTTTCTCCGGCCGTCTCATGACCATAAGGTTGGGAAGCTTTCAGTTGGAGAATTCAGTCGCTCGATTTTCTCGGGCCAGACGTGGCGACGATGCCAGCGCCAGATATGATGGGCTGATTGGATGCGAAATCTTTCGCCGCTTCAAAGTGGTTTTCGACCTTTCTCGTCTGCGGATGATTCTGGAACCCAATGCGCAGTTTTCCGAACCCTATGAGGTAGACATGAGCGGACTGGACATGGCGACCGAGGGCGAAGATTTTTCTGTCGTAGTAGTTAACGAAGTAGAGAAAGGTAGTCCAGCCGCAGAAGCTGGCATACAAGAAGAGGATGTCATTAAGGCCATCGATGGCCGTCCCACGAAAGACTTTACGATCACGCAGATTCGCAAGATGTTCATGCTGGACGGCAAAGAATATTTGATAACTCTCAAGCGCGGTCCAAAAGAACTGCAAACAAAGCTCAAGCTGAGGAGATTGATATGACGGCTGCGCCCAACAAATTCGTTGGAGGTGAACGCGCGATAGCGGCTTTCTCAAGTAGCTTTGTCGGCGCGGGTTGCGTGCCACCGCCCGCGCCACCTGAACTCAACCGTTATGCGCTCGTTGTTCGTCGAAAGCTTGCAGAAACTGTACACGCAAGCGACAATTCCTCTACTCATTCCAAGAGGAGAAATCATGAATAGGCGCAAGGAAATCGAGAAGGCGGCGCTGGTCGCGTTGGTGATTATTGGAGTCTCGGGCGCGGCCCTGCTCGTCGCGTGGGCGCAGCCCCGGAACCGCGGCCAGAAGGAGGCGGCACTGCGCTCGACGATTGCGTTCGTGAGTACGCGCCACGACCCTGCGGCCGATCCCGCGGTCGATCCGATGCGTGCCTGGCTCGCCGCCGAGATCTACCTGATGGACGGGGACGGCACGAACCTGCGGCGTTTGACCGAGAACACCTACTCTGATGGCTTCCCAACCTTGTCGCCGGACGGAACCCAGATCGTGTTCGACAGCAACCGGTTGCGGGCCCAGGGGGAGCCCTTCAACACCTCGGATCTGTTCGTGATGAACGCCGACGGCACCGGCCAGACGCCGCTTGTGCGAGGCAGCTCCGCAACCTGGTCCCCGGACAGTCGAAAGATTGCGTTCCATGCCTCGGCGTCGGGCACCGGGCAGCCGATCAATTTTTTACCGGGGGCGGCGACAAAGGACAGCGATATCTTCGTCATGAACGTAGACGACTTCCTTAAGCACGGGGCGCGACCGAAGAACATCACGAACAACCCGGCGGCGATCGACGACGACGCGGACTGGTCGCCCAGGGCGCAGAAGATCGTGTTCACAAGCCACGCCGTCACCGACAATACCGACAATCACGCCACCGCCGAAATTTACCTCATCGACGCGGTAGGGACGGGCAAGCCGACGCGCCTGACCAACAACGCCGAAGAGGAGCGGGCCCCGTCCTGGTCCCCGGACGGCAGGCGCATCGTCTTCTGTTGCAGGAGGGGCGGTCCCGACTTTGAGATCTGCGTTATGAACGCGGACGGCACCGGACAGGTGCAACTGACCAACAATACAATCGGCGACTTGACGCCCTCGTGGTCACCCGATGGCATGAGGATCGTGTTCCACAGGCGTGTGGGAGAACGCGGTCAATTCCAGCTCATTTTGATCAATGCGGACGGGACCGGCGAGAAGCAGCTGACCTTTCCCCCGGGTCTCAACGCGTTTCCGAATTGGGGCGAGGTCCGCGGCCGAGGGCTGGCCAGGTAGAACGCCGTTTGTTCCTGACTGAGTACCGGTGGCTGCTTCGTCTGTTCCTCTAAGCTTTACCGCGAGGTGGCCCAGGGGAATTTGCGTGAGTGGCCGCGCATCTCGGGCTTCGCGGCACGCGCATTACAAATCGTTACCAGGTGAGGCGCGATTGTTTCATCAAGACTTTGTTCTCTCAGTGTCGCGACTCGCGCGGCCACCTGATCTCTGACTGTTATGCGCAGACGAATCGGCGTGCGGTAGACCTGCAACAAATGAAAACGGACCGCGTCTACTAAACCGACCGAAAGAATGCTTTCTAAAGAGAGGGGTCATTACATGAAAATGTTTCTTGCTTTCCTGCTCATAGTATTGCTTGTTCCGGCGGTGTTATCGTCCGGTCAAAACCCTGGCGAGCAAAGCGGCTGGTCAGCCAATGTATTTTCCCAAGCGGGACATGAAGCAATGGCTAGCGTTGGATTACTACGCAATGAACCTTCGGTATTAGGGGCTAATAGTGCTCCTAATTGCGGAATCTATGTACTTCAAATAACCGAGCGATGGTCGGATCCCAAAACCCCTCCCCGCGCGCCGAACGGCGGACTGGTCTCGGGGTTCATCTTCAATGGTTGGATGGAACACGGTAAGGCAAAGGTAATGGTTTGGGCCCTGGTTAATGACAAGGACGCCAAGGATGCCTCAACTGACGAAAAGAAACTAACCGGACAACTGGTTGATACTTTTCTGATTCAGCCCGGGAAGAGCGCAGTGATTAACAGACTGCGGCAGTACGGAGCCAAACCGGTCGAGATATCGATCGAGAGAACCAGGTAGCGCTGGCTTCGCTGCAAACTGCGCATAACAAACCGTGTTCGTCCGCCCCCGGTGAATTCGATCGTTGGCCCCACACCTATGGATGCATCTGGTCGTCAACTGTGGCTCCGAACGGTGATCCTCTTAGGCGCGGTGTACCTTGTCATCGGCCTCGCATCCAGTGCGTTCGCCGGTTGGTCCCCGTCCAATCAGATGGTTGTCACCTGGAGACTGTTGGCCTTCTTAACCTCCGCCGTCGCATTCGCGGTTCATATAGGTTATGAGCACTTTCGACAAGGTAGCTCGACTCTTGTAACAGCGTTGCACGCCTCCATGGGCGTCGCGGTGGGGGCCTTCGCTCTTGCAGCCGCGGCGAACGTTCATGGGGTGTGGGTCGCCTCAAGCCACCAGCGTGCACTCGTCTGCGAACTCGTGGCGTGGCCGGCGCTGACCGCAGTCCCGGCGTTTGTGGTAGCGCTGGTTGCGGCAGCTGGACTAACCTTAAGTCGACGGCGCAATTAGTCGAACAGTATCCAAGAGCGCCGGTGCTCGGACCTTATGACGCTCGCATATATTTTCTATGTCGATCCAACCGATGGAACTGGTTTGGCCTGCCGCGCACTACCTGTCCGGATATGTTCAAGCGCTCGAGCAGGGCTGGTCACCGGACAACCTCCGGCCGCAGGCCGCAGCCGACGAACTTGTGCGAATTGCAGAGGATCCTGCTCGCTTCCTGTCTGAGCAGGTCGACCGCGAGGCCAAAGGGCCGCTCGTTATTCTGCCCAACGGTTGCACGGTTCCTCGCCTGCCGGGGTACTCGCGATGGATGTGGGATGGAGAATTCTGCGGTGCGATTGGTTTTCGCTGGCAACCAGGTACTACGGACCTACCGCCATATTGCCTGGGGCACATCGGATACTCCGTGGTTCCGTGGAAGCGACAGCGGGGATACGCAACCCGCGCCTTGCAATTGCTGCTCCCGCAAGCAAGAGGTGAGGGGCTTGCGTTCGTTGAACTGACCACCGAGGCTAACAACATTGCATCCCAGCGAGTGATCGAGGCGAACGGCGGCGAGCTAATCGAGCGGTTTCACAAGTCAGCGGTATATGGCGGTGCGGAGGGCCTGCGTTTTCGTATCCTCCTTGGGAAGAGCGCAGCCTAACGCATCAATATACCTGAGCGCGGATAGCGCGTTCTTTAACTTGTTCTTTGCTTTCGACGTTGTTAATAATCGCCGCGCCCGATCAATTCCGGCGTTAGCGAGCCGAGGACGCCTATGCCGTTGCGATCAGTCTCACTCATTATGATCCTGACGGGTCTTTGGATGATTCTTGCGGTCGGTGGCGACTCATCTCCGCTGCCTTGCTTGATGCGGCCAGATCATTTCCAAATTAGCCTTCCGCGCAAAGGGTTCACTTGGTTGGACGGAGATGAGCTCAGTGGTGGATGCGGCAACGTGCCGGCAGAGAAGTGGATTCGGAAATCTTCCGGATCGTTCGATTTGTTCGTGTACGCGAATGGCCCTTCGGGCAGCGGACGCTACTGGAAGGTCATGATTGGCGTCGCGCGGAGACAGCACTCGAAGCCGATTCGCGGCGTTTGCCTTAGGACGAGTACCGTGGGCTGGCGAACTCTTCAGCGGTATAAGAGGGCTCCGCTCGCCTGGCTTGATGATCTCGACAAGGATGGAAAGGCCGAGTTCATACTCTGGAGCAGTTTCCCGCTTCGGGAAGACGCGTCCCTGGCGGAGCACGGCCTAATGGCCTGGGTCTATCGTGTCGACTCCGAAAACTCGCTAGCTATTGACTGGGAGCTGAGCCGAAAGATGGCAAGGGAGATTGCGAAAGCCTATCGAACAACATCGTACCCTGGGCCGCTCCGCGCCGAAGCCGCCGCTGCTCTAGAGCGGTTTGTCGATGAACGATGCAGCGTGCCGTCGAAAGGCGCTCCCTGACAATTCCTTGTTTCATGCCGGCTATGAAATATGGACAAGGCCGGAACAACGGTGTAGGCTGACCACCCTAATTCCTGGCGCATTTGTTCGTGCGCCCATTACTGACCCATCTTTCCCAAAATAAGGAGATTTCAATGAAAACAGATCATCGTTCAAAAACGTCTTCGTTCAGTTTACCTTTAAGGAAGCATCGCCGGCTGGCGCTTGTTCTGGGGCTGCTCACTGCCCTGTCGGTATTGACGGTTTCGGCCGCGGCAACCTGCAATTTTCTGCTGAAGTGGACACCCTCCGGCACTCCTAGGGGCATAGCGGTCGATAGTAGCGGTAACGTTTATGTTCCGGACTCGAGCAATCACGTTGAGAAATTCAACTCCAGCGGTACTTTCATTTCGCAGTTCGGCGGGTTTGGGGTTGTCGACGGCGGGTTCGTAAGCTCTTTTAAGGCAGCAACGGACACAGCCGGCAATGTTTATGTGTCTGATTCTGACTCTGACAGCGCCTCCAGGGTGCAAAAGTTCAACTCCAGCGGCGCTTTTCAATTTAAGTTTGGCGGTCCGGGGAGCGGCGATGGCAAGTTTTTCACGCCTACAGGTGTAGCCGTTGATTCAGCCGGCAACATCTACGTAGGCGATCAGGGCAATCACCGGATCCAGAAATTCAACTCCAGCGGCACTTTCGTTACCAAGTGGGGCTCGAGTGGTACGGGCGACAGTCAGTTCGACTCGCCAATGGGCGTGGCCGTGGATTCGTCCGCAAACGTGTATGTAGTGGACTCGGTAAATAATCGGGTACAGAAGTTCACTTCCAGCGGCACGTTCATTACCAAGTGGGGCATGATCGGCTCCGGCAACGGACAATTCAGTGGGCCGCAAGGCATCGCAGTGGACTCGACCGGTACTGTTTATGTCGCCGACTCAGGTAATAATCGGATACAGAAGTTCACTTCCACGGGCACGTTTATCGAGGCCTGCGGCACTGCTGGAAGCGGCGATGGGGAGTTCAGTTCTCCCGGGGATGTTACCGTGGATTCCGCCGGCAATTTATACGTAGCCGACACGGGCAACGGCCGCATACAGAAGTTTGGCTCCGCCACCGCTCCCGTCGCTAACGCCGGCACGGACCAGACTATTGAATGCGCGGGCGCTCTCACATCCGTCACGCTTGATGGCACAGGTTCTACTCCGGGCAGCGGAACGATCTCTTCTTACACCTGGAAAGAAGGAGCGACCACGCTCGGCACTGGCGCAACGTTAACCGTCTCTCTGCCGTCCGGCTCACATAACATCACGCTGACTGTCATGGACACCGGCGGAGGCTCCGATTCTGATGATGTCGTAATCAACATTGTCGATACGACGGCGCCGATTATCACGCTCGCTGGATCAAACCCGATGACGGTCGAATGTCACACCAGTTTCTCCGACCCGGGCGCGACGGCTAACGACGGCTGCGCTGGCAGCGTGGCCGTGAACGTTTCTGGTAGCGTTAATGCCAATGCTCCGGGCACCTACACCATTACTTACTCTGCCACCGACGGCGCCAACCCCGCTACGGCTACACGCACCGTGAATGTCGTGGACACGACAGCGCCCGCCATTACCTGCCCGGCCAACGTCGTCGCGATGCTGCCGCTGAATTCGATGGCCACCTCAATGGCCGTGAGTTATCCGGCCGTAACCGCTACCGATAGCTGTTCGGCGAGTGTAACTGTCAACAGTAGTCCGGCCTCCGGGTCCATCTTCCCGCTCGGCACGACGACGGTCAACGCCACGGCGAGTGATGGCACCAATACGTCAAGCTGCAGCTTCACCGTGACTGTGCTTTATGACTTCACCGGATTCTTCCCGCCAATTAACAATCTGCCGGTCGTAAATGTGGTCAGTGCCGGCAGGGCCATTCCCGTGAAGTTTAGTCTGAGCGGGTACAAGGGACTGAATATATTCGCCCCGGGTTCTCCCGCATCCGGCCCGATCACGTGCAATTCGTCTGATCCTGCAATCACTTTGCAGGACACGGTGACGGCTGGCGGCAGTAGCCTCAGCTATGACGCCGGAAGCGACCAGTACATCTATGTTTGGAAGACCGACCCGTCATGGGCTGGGACATGTCGTCAGTTGGTGGTTGTGTTAAGTGATGGCAGCATCCATCGCGCGGACTTCAGGTTCAAGTGAGAAGGTGCTCGGAAGCGACCAGGGACGCCGGTGCCAAGCCGACGTCCCTGGTAAAATTATTGCGACTTGCGTGACGCTCGTTTGCAGTAAGCCGCAGGGAGTTTTGGGAGCGTTGATTGAGAATCGCAAGATCGCAGGCCTAACCCCAGTCCCTTTGTACGGGGCATAATGGGGCACAAGCGCTCAATTCGTATCAAGACCGGACAAATCCAACCGGCATTTTGCAAATGTCGCCTGACAAATGACAAATGTCAGTCAACACGCGGCATTTGTCGGGTGAACATGCGGCCATGTTCGGTGAACATGCGGCCATGTTCGGTGAACACGCGGCCTTGTTCGGTGAACATGTGGCCTTGTTCGATGAACATGTGGCCTTGTTCGATGAACATGCGGCCTTGTTCGATGAACATGCGGCCTTGTTCGATGAACATGTGGCCTTGTTCGATGAACATGCGGCATTTGTCAGGTAGCGACGGGGTTCAGCCATCCAATTCAGTGGGTCGAAGCGATCCTGGACGCATGTTGAGTGTTTGATCCGGTCGCTATCGCTCCCGGTTCTGTACCAACGCATGTTGAGCGTCGGTACCGAGCAACAATCCAACGGAACGCCGGATTCATATCTAACCTCATGCGACCGGGGTGAAAGAATGTACGTTATAATCACCCCATGAACTGTCCAGTCTGCAAAACAACCGAACTAGTTACTACAGAGCTAGACGAGAACCTTACTTCATTGAACTGCCCGAACTGCGGTGGCAACTGGATCCGCGGGGCAGAGTACTGGAAGTGGGTTGAACGGCATGGTTCTGAACTCGCTGAACGGGTGCAGCAAACTGAGAGTCTGTCGCTGACTGAGCCGGGGCTGCCGATAGATTGCCCCGAGTGCCGCTTCCGCATGGTCAAGTTCCTGGTCGGGCGTGGTCTCAGCTTTACTCTGGATCATTGTGAGGGTTGCAAAGGTATCTGGCTTGACCGAAATGAATGGGAGGCTTTAAAGAAACGCAATCTGCATGATGACCTGAACCTGATGTTTACTTCCTTCTGGCAAACTGAGGCGAATCGAAGCGCCCGCAAGAAGCGCATGGAAGATATCTACGTCGGCAGATTCGGCGTGGACGACTATACCGAGATTAAGCGGATCCGGTGGTGGCTTGATACCAAGGCCAATAAAGAGGAGTTGCTTGCTTATCTCACCGATCGGGATCCCTACAGCGCTTGATAGTGGACCACGATAGAGTACTGACGATCGAATGGACACCGGGGCCTACCTGCAACGAATCAATTACACCGGCCCGCTTGATCCGTGTGCCGAAACTCTAAGTGGGTTACAAGTGGCACACCTGCGAACGGTTCCGTTTGAAAATCTGAGTATTCACTCGGGCGAACCCATCGTCCTTGATGATCATGCGTTGTTCGAAAAGATTGTCGGCCGCCGTCGAGGTGGGTTTTGTTACGAGCTTAACGGTTTATTTGCCGCCTTACTCGGTTCATTGGGTTTCGAAGTGGCAATGCTCTCAGCCCGCGTTGCGAATGCCGCAGGGATTTTTGGTCCTGACTTTGACCATATGGCTTTACTGGTGACGCTTGCCGAACGCTGGCTGGTAGACGTGGGATTTGGCGATTCGTTCCTGGAGCCGTTACGGCTTGACGAACAAAAGGGCCAGGTCCAGGGCAATCGTGCTTATCGCATAAATCGCGAAGGCGAATACCTGGCGCTGCTGCAGCGATCATTTGACAACGAGTGGAAGCATCAGTATCGCTTCAATCTGAAGCCGTACCATTATCCCGACTTCGCTGAGATGTGCCGGTATCACCAAACATCTCCAGAGTCACACTTTACCAAAGAGCGCATCTGCTCGCGTGCTACCAATGAAGGCCGGAGTACTCTGAGCGGCCTGCGTTTCCTGACGACCGCTGATGACGGCAAACGGCAGGAGCGGATCCTGACTAATCCGGAAGAATATGCGACGATACTGCGCGATCATTTCGGTATCGTCATGCATGGATAATCATGTCAGTTTGATCGGATCGTTTGTTTGGAGAGCGGCAATCTCTCAAACGAAGACACCACCGTTTGAAGTACTTGCTGGTGGTCAAATAACTGACGAGCAAGCTCAGCAGTTTCTTCTTTTGTAACCCCATGAACATTCAGCAAGCCTACACTGATTGGTCGGCGACATACGATCAGGATCGAAACCTGACGCGCGATCTCGACACGATCGTCACCAGAGAGACGCTGGCGAATCTGCGTAGCAACTCTATCCTCGAGCTTGGCTGTGGAACCGGGAAAAACACCGCGCTCCTGGCTCAGATTGGTGAGCACGTTGCGGCTGTGGATTTCTCAGCGGGCATGATCGAAAAGGCCCGAGAGAAACTTTCGTTTGATAATGTAACGTTCATCGTCGCTGACATCTCGCAGCCATGGCGCTTTGAAGATCAGTCATTCGACCTGGTCGTCTGTAACCTCGTGCTCGAGCATGTCTCCGATCTTTCATTCGTATTTGCGCAAGCTTTCCGAGTCCTCCGTCCAGGTGGACAGTTCTTTGTTTCCGAGCTTCATCCTTTTAGGCAATATCAGGGAACCCAGGCCAGGTTCCAACGAAATCACGAGACAACTCAGATCCCTGCCTTCGTGCACAATGTCTCAGACTTCATCGGTGCCGGCCAGGCGAACAAACTGGCCCTCTCTGGTATGAAAGAATGGTGGCACCCCGAAGATCAAAACAAGCCGCCCAGGCTGGTATCATTCATGTTTCAAAAACGATGAAGACTTGGTTGGCCAAAGGCTCTTACTTCGCGGAACAGAGCCCGTCTTCCATCGTTTAACTCTTAGCTACGGGCGCAGATTTTAGCCTGTGATTGAGGTCCGGGTATCCGAATCACAGACTGAAGTTTGTGCTCCAACAGAACCATTCATCGTAGGCGTGTCACTCTGTCACCTGGAGATGATTATGAACAAAACGAGACGCTTAATAACGTTGGTATTGGTATTGGCTGCCGGGTTAATGGGAGGCGCTATTACCGAAAGAATGCATTACGCCGTTCCGACTCAAGCGCAGCGCCCCGACCGGCCGCCCGGCAGAACGCTCGACCGTTGGGAATATTGCTCGCTTAGCCGCGCGGCGGTCGGCGTGAGCCGGGGTGGTCTCTACTGGATCACCTACTTTCGCGACGGCGGCGCTCAGGTAGTCGAAGCGGAAGAGTTGGCTACCGAACGCTATGGTCCGGCCAAGGCGATCGCACAATTGGGCCAGGATGGTTGGGAAATGATCGGTGAAGGCCCGCTCGAAATGCGGGCCGGTGCGACTAACGCGATCTACTTCAAACGACTGAAACGTTAGTCTGGATCTAATGCCCTACGGAAAACTGACCACGGCAGAGACCGGGTCGCGGTGGAGTTCGCTCGGACTCGTCTGCATCAGCACGTCGCTTTAGCGCGCTCTGGTTCCAGCGCCCGGCACTAACCTAAACCCTTCAAGAGATTCCGATCCGCACCCACTCAACTGCCGGTAAGATTCAAACTGCTCCGGTACTGCACCCGCTCCCCAACTACATCCGACTTGCCAGTCTCAAGGGCTTTACCTTGCTTGATAGATAAGCGCGCGCTTTCGCTTCGCCTGACCAAATAGAAAGCCGCCGAGCGCTCCGATACCCGCGCCCAGCGCGACGCCCGCGACCGGATAAATTTCGCCGTCATCAACCGGTGGTGAATTTTTTGCCAGACCGATCCCCAAACCAGCGCCGGCTCCAATGCCCGCTCCTATGGCCGCGTACTTCCCTTTCTCAGCTTTCCGCTTTAGGTGATAGACCTGAGCAATAGTGTCCCGGCCAACAGTCTCGTTCTTATTCTTTCGGATAACGCTCAGTTCGTCACCGGTGACACTACTCATTTTGCCCTTCACACTCTTGCCGTCTTTGAGTTGGATGACCAATTCATCACCGGGCGGCACATCCTGCACTGCCCTCCAGTCGCCGGCTAACGGTTGTTGACCCATTCCCAGCGGTGAGTAAATCAAAGTGGCCGCTAAGAGCAGACTCACGAGGGCCGTTTTTCTTCTCATGATGTTCTCCTGAACTTTGTAGAATCCTCCCTTTGGGAGAGAGGCTGGGAGAGGTCGTTGCTGACAACCTCCGGCTTAGATCTAGTCTCTCTTTCCCGCACTTCTCCCAAAGCGAAGGGAAAGATGAGAGACTCGATCCCGGGACATCGCAAATAAAGTGCCGAGTTGAAAGTTTAGAAAAGAATCACAGAGTGCATAGATTCCTGCGGGTGCGCGCAGCAAAAGTCGGACACTTGGCGCGTCTTATTCAGGACCAGTGAACGCGCGAACTTCTCTGCTACAATCGCGCCCGGCATCGGGCCGATGATGAATTTTCCAAACAAGGCAATATGAAGACAGACGAAGGACAAAATCTGGATCGAAGCTGGGCGTTGCTCTTTGCGCGCCTGGTGCTCGGACTGATTTTCTTCATGGCCGGAGCGTGGAAAGTTTTTCAGTTGGGTCCGCTGAATCACGCTCGCAAATATTTCCTGCCTTTCGCCGATACATTTCTGCCCGTCTGGTCTTTGTGGTTTGTGGGCGTCACTGTTCCCTTTATCGAACTGGTAGCCGGCGCCTTAGTCATTCTCGGCTGGCGCACTCGCGACGCGCTGGTCGCTCTGGGATTTGTGCTGGCGATTGTAACCTTCGGCCATCTGCTGAAAGAGCCGCTCTATGAGTTTCATACTCACGTAATTCCGCGCCTGGCTCTGTTGCTATTTATCCTGCTGCTGCCGCGCCGCGACAACCGCTTCTCGATCGATTGCCTCTTGCGGCGACGACTAAAAGCAGCACCAGATCGCTAAGATCTCTGCAAACCGCGCTACTATTAATCGACGTGAAGAAGTCCTGGCGCCATTTCGCGATCCTCGGTCTCTTTGTGTTTGCCGGGATTATCGCCTTCTCAACAATCATTAATTCGTGGTTTCTCTCGGACGACTTTGCTCAGATTGGAAAAGTCCTCGCCGGAGATCTCTCTGTGGTTTGGGGTAAGGAGCATGGCGGTTTCTTCCGGCCACTCTTCATTCTCAGCTATCTAATTGACGCTAAAATCTGGGGAGCAGGGCCGTTCGGTTTTCATCTTACGAACATCGTCCTTCATTCGCTAAACGCGTTTCTCACTTTCGTTCTCTCGCTGCGAATCGTTGAAGATCTGAAGCATACGGCCCTTACCAAGCGAATGATCTCAATCGGGGCCGGCGCTCTTTTCCTCCTGCATCCTTCTCATACCGAAGCAGTGTCGTGGATCTCGGGACGAGCAGATGTGCTGGCCACCTTTTTCTGTCTCGCTTCGCTTTTGTCGTATCTCGCATACACTCGGAGCAGCCGCATTTTGCATCTGGCGTTCTCGCTCTCGTGTTTCGCAACCGCGTTGCTGGCGAAAGAATCCGCCATCTGCCTGCCTTTGCTGGTCGTGGTGGTGGGACGGCTCACGCGCCCTGCGCGAACGGACCGCAAACCTCTCCGGCAATTTTTCGCGGTCGTGGCAGTTTATTTTACGATCCTGATGGTTTTTGTCGCCGTCAGGTCTGTCTTCATCGGCTCGTTGGTTGGGGGATATGGCACCAGCCAGCACTTGAATTTCTCTCCCACGTGGTTACGAGATCGCTTGCTCGAAGCCTCAGCGCGGTCGGTTTTGCCGGCGCTGCCGTCACAACTCTCCTGGTTCCTTTTTAAACCGCTTCAGTCTCGGGTGTTTATAATCTTCTCGCTGGCCTGCGCCGGTGTGGTCACTGGGGCAATAATTCTTAGACGCAGGTGGTATGGGTCTTCCGATCTCAAGGAACAGAACAGGTTCCTGATCGCGCTCGTGACGCTCTTCCTGTTTTCGCTGCTGCCAGTCATAAATCTTCGCCTGACTTTGTATCAAACCCTGGGTGAGAGATTCCTCTATCTACCGTCAGTGTTTTCATGTGTGTTGATGGTTTATCTGGGTGCGATTCTGGTTCGCAATCAGACACTTTGGCTTGCGATTCTGATTTGCATGCTGAGTTTTTATTCGGTGAGGCTCTATCAGACGAATCGATCGTGGAGCGAAGCCGCAAGACTCTCACGCAGCATCATTAATGAACTGGTTGATTCTTCGACGCGTGATCATCTGCTCATTCTCAACGCTCCCGATAACCTTCGCGGCATGCCGGTTTTTCACAACGGCCTTCCCGAAGCGCTGCTATACTTTCAGAATCGAAAGCACTTCCGCCAGGTTGAGATAATCGCTTTTCAGGATCTTGAATCTCCCTTCGATGAAGTAGCCATAAGTCCTATTGACAGTTTGAAGCAACGCCCGCGCGTTCCGCTCCATCCGCTCGACGGCATCAAGCTGCCCCGGGGAAAGACTCGCGTTCCGGTCTCGCTCTAGTAGCTGGCAAAGGCCGATGATCACATGCAACGGCGTGTGCAGTTCATGGCTCATTCCCTTCACGAAATCGGTGGCGGCGCGGTCCCTGGTCATCACTACCTCGTCGACTGAGGTCCGCCGAGGTGGGATGTTGATTGCAGTATTCACTTTATAATTGATTCACGCACACCGAAACACCCGGGGGGCGAGAACACTTCCCTTCGCATTCTTGAAACTCATCAATTTTCGTGCCCCTGCCGAATGTCGAAATTGGTGGGACTCTTTCCTGTGAATGGGTGGTCCGCGACTCTTAAGCAAGCGCACTTCTGCCACATAATCGAGCGCTTGGCGAGCGGTTCCGGTACATGAGTGAACCGCAGAGGAACAAATCTAAGCCGCATTCCCCCGATTCCGGTGGGGCCCTGCGGAAAGAAAACTTTTGAGTAGCTCGCCGAGCTGATCGAAATCGATCGGCTTGGTCACGTATTCGTCGCATCCGGCGGCCAGAGCTTCGGTTCGTGACTCGGGAGAATCATGGGCAGAAATTGCGACAATTGGCGTGTTTCCCACATCTTTATGCTGGCGGATCTGCCTCGTGGCTGCCAGTCCATCGAGTTTAGGTAGGCTCAAATCCATGAGAATCACCGCCGGCTGCTCAAGTATGGCCAGCGCAACAGCCTGTTCACCATCGCTCGCTTCTATGACCGTATAGCCAGCCATTTCCAACAGCCGTCTCATCATGAACCGGCTGTCCTCAAAATCCTCGACCAACAGAAATAGTTTTTTCTCTCGCTTCATCCACGACCTCGTGCTCAACAATTTTAGCTTGCTGGCGAGCCCGGAATTCGCTCAAATCACGCATCACTAGCATACGCCATCAACTTTTTGTTATCATCTCGCACGGAAACGCGACACAAAAAGGTGAAATAATCGGGTCTAATTCGTACACTTCTCTCTTTAGAATCCCCCAACGGTTCGCGAAGATGAAACCAGCACGCGCCGAGACTACAGAGAACAATGCCCTCGAAGATCTGGGGCGGGCGACTCTGCAAATCGTGCACGATCTAAAGAATCAACTTAATGGACTCAAATTGTACGCCACATTCCTGCGCAAGCGGCTGGGAAGGGACGAGAGGTCGTCGGAAGAGCGCGAAACGGTGATGAAGCTAATTGCCGGTCTCGACCGCGCCGCAAGGGACATGACGGCCCTCATTCGCTATTCACAGCCGGTGGAACTGCACCGTCAACCGCACATCGATCTGAGAGATTTAGTTTCAAGGGTCATTAGAGATGTGACGGCCAGGCCCGGCGCTGAGACTGCGCTGGTCTGCGAGATCGAGAGCACCGATCTTTATGGCGAATTCGACCCCACGTTCCTAGCGGAGGCTCTGCTGGCGTTGACCGAAGAAGCTATTAATAGTGTTCCGCAGCGCTCTGCTGGTGCCGTTTCGCTGCACGCGCGCCGCGAGGATCAGGACAAATCCTCGCAGGCTGTGATTGAGTGGCGAGGAATTACCAACGCCACTCGCAATCAATCGTTCCTGTCGGCCACAAGTTGCGGCACGGTGTATACGGCGCAGGCGGCCAGGATCATCGAAGCTCATGAAGGCCGGGTCGAGCGTGAGGCCAATACAATTCGTGCCTGGTTGCCGCTGTCTGTATGATTTCATAATTCTTCCGAAATCACGATCACTTATTTCCTAAATGACTAAGACGAAAGCTAAAGACATTCGCGTACTGGTGGTAGATGACGAGCCGATGATGAGCGACTCGCTGCGCCAACATCTGGCCGACGAAGATTACGCGGTCGATACTGCGGCCAGTGGCACTGAGGCGATCGAACTGTTTGATGGCGGAGCGTATCACCTGGTGATTTGCGACCTGCACCTCCCCGATATAGACGGTCTGACCTTGTTGCGCCACATGAAAGATACCAAGCCCCAAACGGAAGTGATCGTGATCACCGGCCACGATGTGGGCGTTCAGGCGGCCGTCGAAGCCATGAAGGCAGGTGCCTTCTATTTTGTCGCCAAACCTTTCGACTTTGAAGAATTGCTGCCGCTGATTGAAAACGCACTTAGACTCCGCGAGTTAATCGATCAGACGGAGAACATGCGTGACCGGCTTTCCAACCGAAAGGAATACTTCAACATCATCGGCTCGTCCAAGCAAATGCAGAATATTTACGATACGATCGAGTCGGTCGCCAAATCTGACGCCAACGTCCTCATTATCGGAGAATCCGGGACCGGGAAGGAACTTATCGCCAACGCGATGCACTACAATTCCCTGCGCGCAAAGAAACCTTTCATCAAAGTTAATTGCGCGGCCCTGCCGAAGGAACTTATTGAGTCGGAATTGTTTGGCCACGCCAAAGGCGCATTCACCGGAGCGCACGCCGACAAGGAAGGCCTGGTGCAACATGCCGCCGGCGGTTCGCTGATGCTGGATGAAATTGCCGAAATGCCCGTCGAGTTGCAGCCGAAACTACTGCGCGTGCTGCAAGAACGCACCTGCCGGAAGATAGGTTCGGAAAAGAGTTATCCGGTTGATTTTCGTTTGATAACCTCGACGAATCGCATGCCGGCCGACGCCATTCGGGATGGCCTGTTGCGCGACGATCTCTTTTATCGGATTTCCACAATTACCATTCACGTGCCGCCGCTGCGCGAGCGGATGGAAGACATTCAATTACTCACTGATCACTTCCTCAACGTGTACTCTGAAAAATATGAACGTCCCATCGCCGGCGTCTCACAGTCGGCCTATCAAAGGTTGTTTAGTCATCCATGGCCCGGCAACGTGCGTGAACTGCAAAATGTACTTGAGCGCGCCGTGTTGTTGGCTAAAGGTGAACGCATCGAACCGGTCGATCTGCCCTTTGACAAAGGCGGCGCGGGCGGGGCCGCTGCGCCCGCCCTTTCCTGGGACGTGCCGCCGAACATGACGCTCGAAGATATCGAAAAGTTCGTCATCGAACGCACTTTGCAGCGCACCGGCGGAAACAAACAGAAGGCCGCGAACCTGCTGGGCATCTATCGTCCGCGTCTTTACAGCAAGATCAAGAAATACAACATCGGGCTCGAGACCGTCAGCCTGGACTAATTAATAAACAAAGGATTTTCGACTGTGCCAGTTAACCCTGAAGACCGCCGACAGTCTCCCAGAATCAATGCGACTCTGGATGCGCGCCTGGATTTCAGTGTGCTCATGCGTGACGCCGAGCCGAGTGAAAGCGGCGTCCAGCATTTGCGTGCCTGCGCCGGACATACGGTGAACATCAGCACCCACGGACTCGCCGTCGTCCTGCACGCCCAGAATATCGACGAGCAATACTTGTTGGGAGCTGAGGGCTCGATGGCGATCGAGTTGGATCTGCCGAACGGATTGTCGATTGAGTTTCAGGCGACGCCCGTGCGTTATGAAAAGCTGGAAGAAGGCTATTTGATCGGCGCGCGCATCAGCGAAATGAGCGGGCGAAACCGGGAATTCTTCGAAGAGTACTTGCGGGAAATTGCGGTGGGCTAATCGATATCACGAACTTATCCGCAGATTACTCAGATTTCGCAGATTCAAAAACGATTAGACTGCCGAGCACACAACCTCGTTAGGTCTTAGGTTGGGTTCGTGTCCTTCCGGCTCGGACAAGACCAATCCACACACGGAACCGCACGAACAATACAGTTCCGGTGCGGGTGTTTTCATCGATCGTTTCACCGGCAGAGCGGCAATCTCTCAAAACAAAACAGAATACCCCTTCAGTAATTCGATGGTCTTCCCAATCTGTGGAATCTGCGAAATCTGTGGATTTTAGTCAATCAACCTGGTATGTAGCCACGCTCGTCGGCGTCTCAAAGCAACGAACCTTATAAATCTGCACGCGGTCGTCATCGATCCTGGCTGCCAGTCTTTGCAGCACAAACCGCGCGACATTTTCGGCCGAAGGATTCTGTTCTACAACAAAAGGCTCCAACTCGTTCAGGTTCTTATGATCGAGATAATTAACCAATTCGTCCGCAGCATCCTTCAACTCCACGAAATCAACCAACAGCCCGATGTGATTCAGTTCTGAGCCGCGGGCATAGATCTCAACCTTGTAATTGTGGCCGTGCAGGTTCTCACACTTTCCCTTATAGCCACGCAGTTGATGCGCGCTGGAAAAGTTGCGCTCGATCATGACTTCAAATTGTCCGGGCATAAAGGTCTCAGGTTTGACGTTTCAAGTCTCCCTCCTCGATTCGTCAACCAATTGACGAACCTGAAACCTGAAACTTTGAACCTGAAACTTCATTCTCAAACACCCGCCACAGTTCGTCAACATCAGAAGTCACCCGGCAGGGCGGCAGGCTCTGCAAGAATGTCTGTCCATACATCTTCGTTCGCAGCCGTGGATCCAGAACGGCCAGCACGCCTCGATCAGTTGTGCTGCGAATCAAACGCCCGAGGCCCTGCTTGAGACTGATGATTGCCTGGGGCACGCTGTATTCATGAAAGCTCGACCCGCCCTGCTCTTCAATATAACGCTGACGCGCGGCCACGATAGGATCGCTCGGGACCGCGAAGGGCAGTTTGTCGATAATCACGCACGACAGCTGGTCGCCGCGCACGTCGACGCCCTGCCAGAAACTCGAGGTGGCAAACAACACGGCGTTCGGCGTGCTGCGAAACTTGCTGAGCAATCCGCCCTTCGACGCGCTCCCCTGCACAAAGCAGGGAAAATCGATTTCCGGCGCTACGCGTTCAAACAGGTCATTCATTCCCGAGAGACTGGTTGATAAAACAAAAGCCCGGCCTTCGGTCGCGTTGACGATCTTGATAACTTCCTGGGCCGCGGCGCTGGCCCACTGAGGCGAACGCGGATCAGGCATCTGTGGCGGCAGATACAAAACCGCCTGGTGTTCGAAGTCGAAGATCGATTCCGCAATCATCTCTTCCGCCTGATCAAGTCCCAGCCGCTCGCGAATAAAATTGAAATTGCCGGCGCTCGAGAGTGTCGCTGAGGTTAAGACCACGGTCGGCACTTTCTCAAAAAGCTTGTCCTGCAACAAAGCCGAGACGTCGATCGGCGAAGCGCGCAGAAAAACTCCGCGACCGCGACGCTCCAGCCAGTACACGAATTTCTTGTCTTCGCCTTTGATAATAAAGTTGAGATCAAAGCGGAGCTGTCGCGTTCGTCGCACAATGCTCTCTGCATCCGCGGGCGGTTCCGGCAACGAATCGAGGATCGTCTCCAGACGATTCAAGGCGTTGTCGAGTAAATGATGCGGGAGCGCAGGCATCCCTGCCTGCGGTTCGCCGGCATCCGTACCGAAGCCCTCCCTAACGGTCGGGCTACTGCCCCGTACCTGCGGCGCCAGCGCGAATCTGCCTTCCAGTCCACGTCCTTCGCGAAACGAAATCCAAAGCGTGTCGGCGAATCGTTGAATGCGCGCGCTGATCCGCGCCAGTTCCCTTTCAGTCTCGCGATCTTCGAGCTTCAGCGCACCCACATCACGCAGCAGATCATCAATCTGATAAGTCGAAACTTGCGCGCCAAAGTATTCCGACGCCACGTCCTCGATCTGATGAGCTTCATCCAGAATTACTGCCGCATAATCGGGCAGCACCGAACCATACGCCCCGTTCCGCAAGGCCAGATCGGCGAAAAACAGATGATGGTTCACGACGATGATGTCCGCATCGATGGCCCTTTGACGCATGCGAGTAATAAAGCACGGCTCGAAATCCGCACACTGCTGACCCAGACAAGTATCGGAGCGTGCATCGATGTGCCGCCAGAACGGCAGATTCTCGGGAAGGTTCGAAAGCTCTGCTCGATCGCCGGTGTTGGTTTGCGTGACCCAGCGAAAGACTTCATCAAAGTGATCGACCTCGTCGAGTCCATCGAGGACGGGCATGCTGTCGGCCCGCTTAATGCGATGCAGGCAGGCGTAGTTGTTCCGCCCCTTCATGACCGCGGCGCGAAACGCCCGCCACTGCCGCACGCCGCCGCAATCGCCGGCACGAGATAGGCGAGGGTCTTGCCGGTGCCCGTGCCTGCTTCGACGATCAGGTGCCGCCGCTGTTCGAACGCGCGCGCGACGGCCTCAGCCATTTGGATCTGACCGGGCCGGTGCTCGTATTCCGGGTGGGCCTTACTGATTAAGCCGTCATGGCCAAAGATTTCTTGCATGAGACAGTCAACTCTGCTTAGCCGCTTTCACGCGGCTTTCTCGCGGGTTACCGGGCCAGCTGTCTTACTGGTGGGGTCTCGCCGCGTAGCGGCGGATGACTTTAAGGCGACCTTTCAGGTCGGCATCGGTCACCTAACAACCCATGCGTCGCGTAGCGACGACTGAGTCATCCCCACAAGTAAAGCTCATCGTAGTCGACATCGTGTTTCTTCAACAACTCAAGATACTCCTCCTGAAAGGATTTCTTACGGTGATGTTCGCGCTGATTCTGAATGTATGCAATCACATCTGGTATTTGGGACTTGCTAACTGTGAACCCACCGTAGCCATCCTGCCATTCGAAGCGACGCAATTTCGGAAAACCCTTCATGAATCCATTTTGATGAGTCGTCTTTGAGATACTGGGCGATCTGGCTGGGACTATGGGTCGGCGGGGCCATCACGAGGGCATGAATGTGATCTTCGATTCCTCCAACTTGAAGGGCAGTCATCCGGTGATGTCGCGCGATTCCGCCGATGTAAGCCCAGACGCGATTTTCGATATCTTGGACAATCCAAGGTTCGCGATTCTTGGTGCTGAACGTGAAATGGTAATGCAACGAGGTGTAGGTGTTGGCCATGGGAGTTTCCTTTTCTAATCAATCGTCGCTACGCGACGAAATCATTCGTAACTGGCCTGTCCCGGCCTTGAAAGGCCGGGCTAAGCTCATTGGTCGCTCCGCGACCTATGCGCGGCAATCTCCGCGATGAATCTCTTGCCAAACCTTTTCAACTTTTGCTCACCCACGCCGCTGATTTGGGCGAACTCGGCTTCATTCGACGGATAAGACCTCGCCATCTGGCGCAGAGACACATCCGAGAAGACGATGTAGGGTGGCACACCGCGCTCATCGGCAAGCCTCTTACGCAGCCGGCGTAGTCGCTCGAACAGCGTTTCGTCGCAGGAAATTTCTCCGGCGCGCGGCTGCGCCGCCTTCGTCACAGCCATGGTCCTGGTCAGACGGATCGTCTGGCGTTCCCTGAGTGCCGCTTGACCCTCCTCAGTCAGTTGCAGGACGTTAAATCTCTCCGCGACTTGTCGCAAATAACCCAGCCGAACCAACTCCCGCCCAATTGCTTTCCACTCGATGCGACTAAATTCTTTGCCGATTCCGTAAGTGGAAACTGTGTGATGATCCCATTTAATTACGTTCTCAGTTTCGGCGCCCACCAGCACTTCGACAATTTGATTGAGGCCGAAGTTAATACCGCTCTTTTCGCGCACTCGAAAGACGCACGAGAGAAACTTTTGGCCGGCCAGAGTTCCATCATAGGTGGCGCGCGGGGTAAGGCAATTGTCGCAGCCGCCACAGTTGGCCACACGAAAGTGTTCGCCGAAGTAACGCAGCAGAGCCATCCGGCGGCACTCTCCGCTTTCCGCGAAATGAACCATCTGGCGAAGTTGGGCGGTGGCGATCTGTCTCTGCTTTCCGTCGGACAGCTCGTCTATGAACCTCGAGTATTTGACGGCGTCTCCTGCACTAAAGAGCAGCAGACATTCGCTCGGCAAACCGTCCCGGCCGGCGCGCCCCGTCTCCTGGTAATAGCCTTCGACGTTCTTGGGTAAGTCGTGGTGAACTACGAAGCGCACGTTCGGTTTGTTGATGCCCATACCGAAAGCTATCGTGGCGCAAATAACCCGCACTTCATCGCGCAGAAATAATTCCTGATTCACGGAGCGCTCTTTCGCATCAAGACCGGCATGATAAGGCTTAGCGATGACACCGTCGTCGCTCAAGCGTTGGGCAACACTTTCCGCGCTCCTGCGGCTCTGGCAATAGACGATGCCGCTTTCACTCGCGCGCGAGTTCACAAAGTTCAGTACCTGTTCGTAAGCCTTGCTCTTTGCCAGCACTCGATACGATAAATTGGGCCGATTGAAGCTGGCAACGTAGCGCTTCGGCTCGCGCACTTCGGGAAAATGTTGGCGCAACTCCGCCAGCCGGCGATATTCGGGGCGAAAGTCATGCCCCCACTCGCTAATGCAATGCGCCTCGTCAATGGCCAGCAAGTGTACGTTCCAGCGCCGCAGGTCGGAGAGAAAACCTGAGAGCATCATCCGTTCAGGCGCCACGTAGAGCAGGCGATACTCACCGCTATGCAGCCCGCGCAGCCGCGCGCGTGATTCGTCCGGCTTCAGCGAGGAATTCAAGAACGTGGCCGGCACTCCGCTGGCCTGGAGCGCATCGACCTGATCTTTCATCAATGAAATCAGCGGTGATACGACCACCGTCAATCCAGCGCGCGCCAGTGCGGGCAACTGAAAACAGAGTGACTTACCACCGCCCGTGGGAAGCAGCGCAATCACATCTCGGCCGGCGAGAGCATCGCGAATGATCTCCTCCTGCAACGGGCGGAAGGAACTGAAGCCGAAGGATTGCTTGAGGAGAGGCAGGAGTGAGATCGGCTCAGGGGCTGCGACAGGAGATACGCCGCCGTCGGAGGGAATCACTTTACTTTGGTCCACATTCGCTCCCATCTGATCTCCTCTTCCTGCGCGCCGTTGCTGTGTGAAGACCAGTAGATCACCGTGGGCTTACCCCAGATTAACGGCCGCGGGACGGTTCCCTGGAAGCGGCTGTCGTAACTATTGTCCCGGTTATCTCCCATAACGAAGTATTCCTGATCTGGTATTTTGAACGGCCGCCTGGTTCCGAAAGTCACCTCGTTAGACTCCTTTCCAAGTAGTGCACGGGTGCTCTGATCTCGAAGGAAATAAAACACGGTGTAGGGCCCAGATCCCTCTGATGACAGCTCCTCCAACATTCCGCCATCAAAATTAGGGGCCGGCTTTACTAAGACCCTACGCTCCTGAAGTTCGTTAGCATTTACGAAAACCGACTTGTCTCGCACTTCTATGGTTTCGCCGGGAAGACCGATAACTCTAGCTACGTATTGCACCGCAGACTGCTTTGGATACCTGAACACGACCAAATCGCCGCGCGCAATCTCGCCCGAGGTTCTTTTTACTATCAGGTGATCACCCGGAATAATTGTATTCGCCATTGCTCCAGTCGGAACGATGACCATCTTGAGAAAGAGCAGGCGATAGACAACCAGTGCAGCAACGATCAGCAGCACACTTATCAGACTGAGTATGAGAAGCTTCTTACGCACAAGATGCGAGTTTCTTCAGCCGCGTTCACGCGGCTTCCCCGAAGGGTTGTTAGACCAGCCGTTTTACGGCTGAGTATCGCCGCATAGCGGCGCATGAATTTCGGCCGGCCTTTCAAGGCCGGCATGGAAACGGGCACCCCAATCGCGTCGCGTAGCGACGTCTGAATCATCCCCACAAGTAACGCTCATCGTAAGCGACATCGTGTTTCTTCAACAACTCCAAATATTCTTCCTGAAAAGTTTCCTTGCGATGATGTTCCCGCTGGTTCTTGATGTATTGAATCACATCCAGGACTTGGGACTTGCCGACCGTGAACCCACCATATCCGTCTTGCCACTCGAAGGCACGCAGCTTTTGAAATTCTTCGTGAATCCATTTTGATGAGTCACCTTTCAGGTACTGGGCGATTTGGCTCGGACTATGCGTTGGTGGGCCATGATGAGAGCATGTACGTGATCTTCAATCCCTCCGACTTGAAGCGCAGTCATCTTGTGTTGTCGAGCGATGCCGCCGATGTAGGCCCAAACGCGTTTTTCAAACTCGGGGAAGATCCAAGGTTCTCGATTCTTGGTGCTGAAAGTGAAATGGTAATGTAATGAGGTGTAGGTATTGGCCATGGGAGACTCCTTTTTCTGATCAATCGTCGCTACGCGACGAGACGATCTCGATTTGGCCTCCCGGCCTTAAAAGGCCGGGCTAAACTCATCGGTCGCTACGCGACCCTCTGAATTTCGCTGATCCTCCGGAAGAGTAACGGTCCAAACCTGGCACACCCGTCCAGTAAGTTTTCCTTACGCTTCTGCAGCTCCCGTGGCTGTTCCCTTCAAACGCTTCGTATACAACGGAAACTTCGAGGTCAGATCAGCCACGGCTTCTTTAACCTTCCGGCGCATATCGTCTGACTCGGGCTCATGAACCACGGCCGCAATCAACCGGCCAATCTCGCGCATCTCAGGCTCTTTCATGCCGCGGGTGGTGACTGCCGGCGTTCCGATCCGCAAGCCCGAAGCAACGAAGGGTTTATTCTGATCAAAAGGAATCGTGTTCTTGTTGACGGTGATGTTGGCGGCTTCGAGCGCTTTCTCGGCGACCTTGCCGGTGATTCCCTTACCGTTCATCCACACGTCAACCAGCATCAGGTGATTGTCGGTCCCACCGGACACGATCCGCAGATCCTGCTCCTGCAACTCGGCACTGAGCGCTTTCGCGTTTGCGAGAATCTGCCGCTGATATTCTTTGAAGTCGTCGCGCAAAGCTTCGCCAAAGGCCACGGCTTTCGCCGCGATGATGTGCACCAGTGGGCCGCCCTGTACTCCGGGAAACAAACGCCGATCGATCTCTTTCGCGTGCTCTTCCTTGCACAGGATCAAACCACCGCGCGGCCCGCGCAGGGTCTTGTGCGTCGTCGTCGTCACGTAATCAGCCACCGGAACCGGCGAAGGATGCAAACCAGCAACCACTGGCCCGGCAATGTGCGCAATGTCCGCGAACATGCGCGCGCCGACGCCCTTTGCTATTTCACTGATTCGATCGAAGTCGATGATTCGCGGGTAAGCAGAGGCGCCACAGACTAACAGTTTTGGTTTGTGCTCTGCGGCGATGCGCTGTAGCTCGTCATAGTCAATCGTTTCGGTTTCGCGTGAAACCCCATAATCGAAAACTTTATAACTAAGACCGGAAAAGTTCAGTGGATGGCCATGCGTGAGATGCCCGCCATGCGAGAGATTCATTCCCAGAATCGTGTCGCCGTACTGAATTGCCGCGAGATAAACGCTCATGTTCGCCTGCGCGCCGCTGTGCGGTTGCACGTTGGCGTGATCGGCGCCAAACAATTCTTTCGCGCGGTCGATGGCGGTTTGCTCGACGACGTCAGCATACTCACAGCCGCCATAGTAGCGTTTCCCGGGATAGCCTTCCGCGTACTTGTTGGTAAAGACTGAGCCTGCGGCTTCAAGCACGGCTTCGCTGACAAAGTTTTCGCTGGCTATTAGTTCAAGACCGTTCGCCTGGCGCGCGACCTCGTGGTCGATAGCGTCAGCGATCAGTGGATCAATATCAGCCAGTGGAGCGTTTAGTTTTTCATTCATGAGTTATTTGATGGAGATTTGGTCCAATTGTGTTGGTCGCAGACGATTGCTATTTTCATCTGGTCGAATCTTAAATGAAAGTTTGTGAGCCGATGGTACATCACGCTTTGCGATAGCTGCAACAAACGCATCGCGGCGTTTAGAGTACCGACTTCAGTCGGGTTTTTGCGTAACTAATTAAAAGCCCGACTAAAGTCGGTACTCTGAACACCGCTCGGTTGCGTTAGTCCCATGGCTAAGCCAAAATGCTTTGCTATGCGCTGGTCACAATTTTTCATCCCGACACTTCGCGAAGACCCGGCTGACGCCGAGGTCGTTTCGCACAAACTGCTGCTGCGCGCTGGAATCGTGCGCCAACTCTCCGCCGGCATCTATTCATATCTGCCGTTGGGCCAACGGATTGCCTTGAAAGTCATGCAGATCCTGCGCGAAGAGATGAACCGCGCCGGCGGGCAGGAATTCTATCTGCCGGCATTGCATCCGGCCGAAGTGTGGCAGGAATCAGGACGCTGGAGCGCGATCGGCGACGACATGTTCCGCCTCAAAGATCGCAAAGGCGCGGACATGTGCCTGGGGATGACTCACGAAGAAATCTTTACCTCGATTGCCCGCAACGAGATCAGATCTTACAAGCAATTGCCCCAGGTTTGGTATCAGATTCAAATCAAGTTTCGCGACGAACCAAGACCAAAGTCAGGCCTGATGCGCCTGCGCACTTTCATCATGAAAGACGCCTACACGTTCGACGTCGATCGCGCCGGACTCGATCGCTCGTTTGCTGATCAGCGCGAGGCTTACAAACGAATCTTCTCGCGCTGCGGAATTCAGTATTCGATTGTCGAAGCGTCGTCGGGAGCGATGGGCGGTTCTGAATCGAGCGAATTCGTCGCCAGAACAGACGCCGGTGAAGATCTGATTGCGAGCTGTTCGAATTGCGGTTATGCAGCGAACGTCGAGAAGGCGACGTCGCGTCTGCCTGTGATTGAGGATGAAGCCGACTCTGACGCCCCGGAGGAGTTTCTAACTCCTGGAGTGCGAACGATTGCGGACCTTACGAAGGCTCCATACCTTGTGCCTGCGGCTAAACAAATCATGACACTCGCCTACGTCGTCGATAGTCGACCCACGCTAATTCTCTTGCGTGGGGATCATCACCTTCATGAAGTGAAACTCGCGGACGCGCTCGGCGCCAAAATATTCCGTCCAGCTTATCGGGCGGAAATCGAAGAGTGGTTAGGCGCAGGGCCGGGAAGTTTGGGTGCAGTCGGCGTCAATAATAAACCAC
>WNFR01001468.1_pt1 | contig 36501 bp, 28 predicted proteins | sample 5400221 | NCBI WGS metagenome assembly WNFR01 (sample SAMN13153357, study PRJNA577476) | soil metagenome | isolation source: 40 cm soil under Madrone tree | place: USA:California | collected 2016-06-14 | reverse complement strand
TCAGATCGCCGACCTGGCCGACAAACAGCGTCACGTACACTCCAGATAGTCAAAACCGCAGCCGGCAGGCGCTCGCGGCCAATGGTCGAACCTGTCCGGCAGCATTTCCAACATAAGTGCTTGCGTGAACGGGGCTATGACCGCCGGCGCGAAACGCGTCGGCCACCAGAGACCCGACCAGCGTGTCCGGCATGGGCATGCTCCACGGTTCGTCGGCAAGTTCCGCAAGCTTGATCCTTCGTCGGCGAGCCCACCGGCTTTGCGACCCCGCCACCACGAAAATGCGGTCTTCAAATAGGATTTCGGCAGCAACGTCATCGTCAATTGAATCCGGAATGCGGCCGAGGAAAAGGTCGATCGTTCGCTCGCGCAGTTCGCGATATTGCTGCGAGACCGTCGCCAGCGGCATCACCTGCATGGTGACCCCTGCGTATTGACGGCGCAGCCGGCTGAACACGGTCGGTAGCAGTCCGCCAATGATGACCTCGTTGGCTCCGACCCTGATATCGCCGACTGTCGGATCGACCAGAAACTCGATTTTCTTCACACCCTGCCGCAGTTCATCGAACACAGCCGCCCCGCAATCGAGCAAGGCGCGACCGTATTCGGTTGGTGCGACACCCTGGCGATTGCGATCGAGCAGCCGCACCCCGACCGCGTGCTCCAACTCCGCGATCGATCTGGAAATGGCGGGCTGTGTCGTATTCAGGAGCGCGGCCGCCTTGCCCATGCTGCCCGCCTGCACCACGCTCATCAAGACATGCAGATCGTGCAGCTTCATTCGCCGCCCGATGCGATCGCTCAGCTCCATTTCGCGATCCCCATTGCCTTATCGATATGACTTCATCAGAGAATAGCATTATGCCCGCATGACGACACCCGCTATCGTTGTCGCCGGGCTCGCGAGATGGGCGGCGCCAAGGCCCGCCCTTGAAATCGAGTTCCGCCTTGAGCCGCAAACTCGCATTTCGCAAGCTTGTATTTTGAATGTCAGCGAGTCCTTCGAGAGGGTGACGCCATGAAGCTTTCCCGCCGATACCTTCTGCATCTGGCAGTAGGCGCTGCAGCGCTTCCGGCCGCGGCGCGCGGGGGATGGGCGCAAACCTATCCGTCACGCCCGGTGCGCTTGATCGTCGGCTTGGCCCCCGGCAGCTCGCTTGACATCCTCGCACGCCTGATGGGCCAGTGGCTCACGGAGCGCCTCGGCCAGCCATTCGTAATCGAGAACCGACCGGGTGCCGGCACCAATATCGCCACCGAGGCAGTCGTGAAGGCCGCGCCGGACGGTTACACGCTCCTAATGGTTAGTCCGGGAAACGCGATCAACGCCACGCTGTACGACAAACTCAATTTCAACTTCATCCGCGACATCGCACCGGTCGCAAGCATCATGCGCACGCCGAATGTCATGTTGGTGAATTCATCGGTTCAGGCGAAGTCAGTTCCCGAGTTCATCGCCTATGCTAAGGCCCATCCAGGCCAGCTCAGCATGGCGTCGGGGGCAACGGCACGGCGTCCCATATGGCTGGCGAATTATTCAAGATGATGACCGGCGTCAACATGGTACACGTGCCTTATCGTGGCGGTGGGCCCGCACTCACCGATCTGCTCGGCGGACAGGTGCAATTGATGTTCCCCGGCACGACTGCTTCGATTGAGTACATCAGGGCCGGCACACTACGCGCGTTGGCAGTGACGACCGCCACGCGCTCGGAGGTGCTGCCCGACGTCCCGACCGTGGGCGATTTTGTGCCTGGATACGAGTCGAGTCTGATGGATGGCGTTGGGGTTCCCAAGAACACGCCACCCGAGATCATCGATAGGCTTAACAAAGAGATCAATGCGGCCCTCGCCGATCCCAACATCAAGGCTCGCCTCGCTGGTTTCGGCGGCATGGTGCTTTTGGGCTCGCCCGCCGATTTCGGCAAGCTGATTGCAGGCGAAACCGAGAAATGGGGCAAGGTGATCCGGGCCGCCAACATCAAGGCGGAGTAAATTTCGTTCCGCGAATTCCGCCACCCGAGTCCGGTCTGGGCCAACTGCGGACTCATGCGCCGCACAAACGACGTGTGCCGATCAGCAGAAAGTTCAGGGCATTTGTCCGAACCTGCATTCCCCGGATGACGCACTGCGAGAAGGTCGTGAGCGGCGGTCAGATGATCCAATGCTCGTGCCAACTCTTCCGCGGTCGCCTGGTTCAAGGCGGCGGTGTATAGGTCCGCAATCCAGGTCTCCTCCACACTAGCCGTGTCCCGAGCGAGAATCAGGTACATCAGGCCGCCGGTAGCGTCGCGTGCTAGGTATTGGCCTTGAACAACAGGTGTCGAACACCGCCTGAGCCTGATATTGGCCCTTGTCAGCCGCAAGCGACAACCACTGGATTCCCTGCTTCGTATTCTTGCGGGCACCCTGGCCGTCGAGATACATGCGGCCAAGGCGATGCCGGACGAGCACCGCGCGGCGCCGATACGCGCCAGCAAAAGCCAGGAGGAAGGGCAACACGCAATGACATGGGGTCAAGAGCATCGATTTGGGCTGCCCGGGACCGCGGCCACCCTCCCTCTATAAACTGCCATTACGGAGCGTTATCCTCCGTTGCGAAGGGCCCCGTTACTCGTACGAGAGGATGCACGCCGCGCTCGAAATCAATATCCCGAACTACGTCAGTGCCATTGTGACGGCCGATGAAGTCGTCGCGTTGCTCTGTTCCGCCGAAGCCTCGCGAAGCGAGACACCCGCGACCGCAGCATCGGCCGCTGCCTGAAAGGACATTCACTCATGAAAACAAACATGCTTTTGACCGGCGCGGTCCTCGCGATCGCAATCGGAGCACCGATTGGAGGCATCTTGGCAGACGTGAAAGGACAGCCGATGACGTCCACCGGAGTACCGATTCCATTCCTTCACGGGTTTCCCTCTCCCCCCGCCCCTCAAGCCGAGTTGGCGTCGCTTGAGCGCGCGACCGCGTGGCTTAATTCGCCGCCGCTGACGGCGGCGTCTCTGCGCGGAAAAGTCGTCCTGGTCGATTTCTGGACCTACACCTGTATCAATTGGCGGCGCACGCTTCCGTACGTCCGCGCCTGGGCCGAGAAATACCGGGATCAGGGATTAGTGGTGATCGGCGTCCATTCGCCGGAGTTCTCGTTTGAAAAAAACATCGACAACGTTCGCTGGTCCACGAAGGAGATGCGCATCAACTATCCGGTGGCGGTGGACAGCGAGTTCACCATTTGGCGCGCATTCAAGAACCAATATTGGCCGGCGTTGTATTTCATCGATGCGATGGGGCGTATTCGGCATGATCAATTCGGCGAGGGCTCGTACGAACAGTCGGAAATGATCATTCAAAGATTGCTGGCCGAGGCCGGCGCTGGCGGCCGTAGTGATGAGCCGGCGGCGATCGATCCACGCGGTCTCGAGGTGGCGGCCGACTGGACGAGCCTGAAGTCTCCGGAAAATTACGTCGGGTACGAGCGCACGCAGAACTTTATTTCGCCGGGAGGTGCGGTCCGGAACGAGCCGCGCAGCTATGCACTTCCGGCGCGGTTGGGCGTCAACGATTGGGCGCTTTCGGGTGATTGGACGATGAAGAGTGAAGCCACCGTGCTGAACAAGCCCAACGGCCGTATCGTGTACCGTTTTCACGCCCGCGACCTTCACCTCGTCATGGGTCCGTCGAGGCCAGGAATGTCTGTGAAGTTTCGGGTGCTACTCGATGGGAAGGCACCGGGCGCGGCTCACGGAACCGACGTTGACGAGCAAGGCGACGGCACAGTGACCGAGCAGCGCCTCTATCAGCTGATCCGGCAGCCCAAACCCATTGTCGATCGCCAATTCGAGATCGAGTTTCTTGGTCCGGGCGTGGAGGCCTTTGCGTTCACGTTCGGCTGATCTGCTGCCCAACCATCCAGCCAAGGAGACGAAGCAATGGACACGATCAAGACCACGGAAGACATCATTTGGCATCGCCGTCGCTTTCTTGATGCTGCTTGCGTGACGCTTGCGGCCGCGCAGCTCGGGGTCACCAGTTCGGCGGCAGCACAGCCTGCCAATACTGGAGCCAAACGGCTGCCCGCCATCAAACCGGGAACGAACACGTCGTTGGGCGCGCTGAAGCAGATCGATGCCGGTCTCCTGAACATCGGCTACGCCGAAGCCGGTCCCGCCAATGGGCCCGTCGTCGTTCTCCTGCACGGCTGGCCGTACGACATTCATAGTTTCGTTGACGTAGCCCCATTACTGGCCTCAGCCGGCTACCGGGTGATCATTCCGTACTTGCGCGGCTACGGCACCACGCGATTTCTCTCGAGTGCAGCGGTCCGGAACGGCCAACCGTCGGCGCTCGCCGTCGATCTCAAGGACCTTCTGGACGCTCTCAAGATCGAGAAGCCGATCCTCGCCGGCTTCGATTGGGGTGCACGGACCGCCAACATCTTCGTGGCGCTTTGGCCGGAACGCAGCAAGGCCATGGTTTCGGTGAGCGGTTACCTGATCGGCAATCAGGAAGCCGGCAGGATGCCGTTGCCGCCGCAGGCCGAGTTCGAATGGTGGTATCAATTCTATTTTGCCACCGACCGCGGCCGTGCCGGCTACGAAAAATACCGGCGCGAGTTTTCGAAGCTGATCTGGCAGCTCGCGTCCCCGAAGTGGGCGTTCGACGACGCTACGTTCAATCGCAGCGCTGCGGCCTTCGACAACCCCGATCACGTCGACATCGTGATCCACAATTACCGCTGGCGACTGGGACTGGCCGAGGGTGAGCCGAAATACGCCGATTTGGAAAAGCAGCTTGCCCAGAGCCCGGTCATCAGCGTCCCGACCATCACTCTCGAAGGCGATGCCAATGGTGCGCCTCACCTGGATCCCGCTGTATACGCGAGAAAATTTTCCGGGCCGTACGAGCACCGGAACATCACTGGAGGGGTTGGGCACAACCTGCCGCAGGAAGCGCCGCAAGCCTTTGCCCAAGCTGTCGTGGACATCGCCGCACGTTGAGTGGCGCAAAGCCGCGAGCAACGGCCGAGAAGCCGTGTTCGAAAATCATGGAGTCGATGCTCTTGTCTTTCCGTACTTGCCGACGTTCGCTCAGCCCATCAAGAACCCTGTCTACACCATTGACGAACCGCTCGCGCGGTAGGGTAATAGTGGCCCGCCGGGCCGAGGCTGCTGGGCGGGGCCTGCTAGGCGCGGGAACAGTTAATGCTCAAACGTTACCCAGTGCGGCGATCTTCTTCCGCCTGGAACGTAAGGGACGAAAAGACTATCGCGACAAATGCGACGAACGTCAGCACGGCACTTGCGGCATGCGAGTATTCCCATTGCCGTCGCGCCGTCTCGAACGGCTCGGGGAAAACCGTCCAAAATCGGGTCGCAACGTTGACAGGATAGGTGAACGCCCAGAAGACGCCCTATGTCGCGGCAAGCGCGAGGAACGCTACCAAAGACCACGAAAAGGCGCGGCGATCGACACGGACCAATAGGGTGTTCGCCAGCGTCGCCAGTAGCGCAATAGCAATTACGATCCCGAACAGTTCCCAGCCCGCATAGATCTGCTGCACGGTCATGTACTCGGCCGACGATAGCGCCATCTTGTGTGGCAGCTCGAAGAGATGCGCACCCGTCGGCACGAGGTAGAGCGCAGCGGCTACGATAGCTAGGACTTGGACGAGCTTTTTGCTCATGAACGGCCTCCTGAGCAATTTGCCGTTAATGGCTTCGGCGCTCGGGTCTGGGTAGACGTGTGCGCACAGTTGCGCCGTCGTCGAAGCGACATCCGTCGCTAGCTGTCAATGTCGAGAATTGCAAGCATCCAGCCCGCGGCGCCGCCATCGCACGACGGCGCAGAAGGCCGCGCTGACCGCGAGCGGCAGCTTATCCCCCGATAGCTGCTGTGCCGGGCAGAGGGCAGCGACAGCAGAGTTGGGCCATAAGCAGCCGTGAGCAGGAGCCTCGGCCACCAGCGGTCATCGCTTGTTTGATGGCGACCTCGACCGGCGTTACTCGATCTTGATGTTCGCCGTCTTGATAACGGCTGCCCATTTCGCGATTTCCGATTTGATTTGGGCGGCGAACTCGTCAGGCGTATTGGCGACCGGGTCGAAACCGAGTTCCGCCATGAGCTTCTTCATGTCCGGCAGCGCGATAATCTTGACGATCTCGCGGTTGAGCAACGCAACGATCTCCTTCGGCGTTCCGGCCGGGACCAGGACGGCCGTCCAGTTGTCACCATCGATGTCCGGATAGCCAGATTCTGCCATGGTCGGCACGCCGGGTAGCGCCTGCATACGTGTTTTGCCGGTCACCGCCAGCGCGCGCAGCTTGCTTTCCTGAACCTGCGGCACACTCGGCGCAGCCGCGACAATGCAAATCGGCGTATGGCCCGCGACCGCTGAGCCGATCGCCAAGCCCCCGCTGTTGTACGGTATATGCACAAGGTCGAGGCCGAACGATAGGCGGAATTGCTCACCTACGAGGTGTCCCGGTGACCCAAGCCCTCCCGAAGCGTAGCTGTATTTGCGCGGATTGGCTTTTATGAGGGTGACGAGGTCCTTGACGGTATTCGCCGGTAGCGACGGGTGGACCGTGAGGACCATCGGCGTGGTGACCGCAAGTGTGACCGGGTCGAAGTCCTTGAGGGGATCATAGGGCACTTTGCTGAACAGGGCGGGATTGACGACGTAGCTTTGTGCAACAACGAGTACAGTGTGCCCGTCGGGCGCCGCCTTGGCGGCTTGGCCCATCCCAATATTGCCGCTGGCACCGGCTATGTTCGCGACGAAAAACTGCTTTCCAATTTGTTCGGACAACCTTTGTGCGATGAGGCGGGCGGTCACGTCGGTTGGACCGCCGGGCGCATACGGAACGATTACGCGCACGGGTCGGTTCGGATAAATCTGCGCCCGGGCGATGCGCGAGACAGCGGGGAGCGCGACAGCAGTCGCTGCCAGATGCAAAAACTGACGACGCAGAAGATTCATCGTGTTCCCCTCTAAATAGTGGATAAGAGTGGCGTTGTTCTCACGACCTTTACGCAGTTTTCTTTAGGCGGACCTGCTCATTCTGATTTTGCTTGCGGCAACCTTGGCAGCCTCCAGCACGGCGGTTCACACGAGCAAGCCGCCCTCTCTGGCCGTCGGCAGCGCGACGGCCCGGGCTCAATTCCCGATGTCTGTTCATCCCTACGCCGGGTTCACTCCGCCTTGATGTTCGCCGCCTTGATGATTGGCCACCACTTGTCGATCTCCGCCCGTTGGTAGGCGCCGAGTGCTTCTGGGGTCTGCCGCTCGCGCGGGTAAATCTCCTGGCCGAGATCGGCGAGCCGCGACCTCACCGCCGGATCGGCCAATGCTTCGACGACAGCGCCATTTAGTTTTGCAATTATGAGTTTCGGTGTGCCCTTCGGCACCCAAAACGCATGCCAAAAGGAAAAATGGAAGCCGGGCAATCCCGCCTCATCTACGGTCGGAATATCGGGCGCCACGTCCATGCGAGCCTTGGATGTCACGGCATAAGCTCTGATCTTGCCGGCGCGGACCATTGGCAGAGCAATGGTCGCATTGGTGATGATAAAGTCGATCTGCCCTGCCAGTAGATCCTGCATCGCCGGAGCGGAGCCGCGGTAGGGCACGAACTGGAATTTGGTGTCGGTGAGTTTCTGGAGATAGACGCCCGCGATGTGTGCCGGGCTGCCGGAACCCGGGGCGCCCGCCAAGGCCTTGTCCGGATTGGCCTTCAACCATGCGATCAATTCCGGCATGTCCTTTGCCGGGAAGGCGTTTCTCGAGACGATCAACTGCGGACTATCCGCGATCAGTGAGATCGGCTCGAAATCGTTCAGCGGGTCGTACTGAAGCGCATAGACAGCGCCGTTCGTGACGTGCGTTTGCCAGTGCCCGATACTGACGGTGTGGCCGTCGGGCGCCGCGCGTGCAGCTTGCCTGACGCCTATGCTGCCACCCGCCGCGCCATTGGTGTTTTCAACGATGATGACCTGACGAAGCGATGTCCGCATGCGTTCGGCCATGATGCGCGCAATCGTATCCGTCGGCCCGCCTGCGGGGGCCGGCACGACGATGGTGATCGGCCGCGACGGGTAGGCTTGGGCCTGTGCCGGGCTGGTGTCGTCAAGGCCTAAGGCGGTCGCCACGAGCGCAAGCAGAATTACTCGTTTCGCAATCATGGTATCGCTCCCTGAAAGACAGTGTTCCCATAACAGACATGCGGCTCGGCCAAAATGGGTCGTTCTCGCACGATATTAATGATAATTTGGCAATAATCGTCTAAGCCGAATTTTTGGTGTTGGAAATGCACACGCCCCTCCACGCGATGAACATCTTCGTGCGCGCAGTCGAGACAAATAGTTTCGTCGGGGCCGCTCGCTCGCTATTGATCGATCCCGCAGCCGTCAGTCGAGCGATCAAGGCGTTGGAAACGGAATTGGGCGTTCTCCTCTTCGCGCGCTCGACGCGCGCTTTGAAGCTCACCGCGGAGGGAGCCCGCTTCCATCGTGACTGCGTTCAGATTCTGAAAAAGCTCGAACAGGCAACGCAGCAGTTCCGCGCTGATCGGGCGATGCCACATGGCCGGCTCAAGGTCGGAATGGGTCTAGGAATGTCAAGGCGGCTTTTGTTGAACACCATCCCTCTTTTTCAAAAGCAATACCCGGATATCGAAATCATTTTGCTCAGCATCGACGAAGTTGCCCAGATCGGAGACAAGGGCGTCGACGTTCTCCTTCGCCCCCGAAGCCTGCCGCAACGCGGCGGACAGCACCCGGAACCGCAGGGCCTCGTTGTGCGCAAACTTGTGCAAGCACGACTTGTCGTATGTGCATCACCCGAGTACCTTGATCGCGCTGGAACCCCTCGAGTCCCGGCTGATCTTTTGCGGCACACGTGCATCGCCCATGTCACCTTGGAACGCGATCTTCAAGACGAATGGCCGTTCGTCAAATCGCAGCTGCGACAGAAGGTAAAATTCGTTTCAAAGCTGTTGCTCCAAGGCGTTGATGCGCTGCGTGAAGCCGGCGTGGCCGGATGCGGAATAATCAGACTCAGTGCTTGGAATATCGAAGATGACCTTCGCTCTCGCAAGCTTGTGCGCGTCCTGCCCGATTGGGAATGCACCGGGGCAACGCCATTGGTAGCGATCTATCGAAAGACACGACCTATGCCGCTACAACTCAGCGCGTTTGTCGGGTATCTGAGTGAAGCATTCCGACATCACAACCTCCCGCCACGTTGGTGAGGTCATCGAGTGTCGTGGTTCGCTACATGTCTCTTGTGGGTCAAAATGAGCCGTGCCACTCATTTCGTCTGCACGGCAGATCTACCTCAGTAAGCGGACCCGCCGGGCCGGCGGTCGGCGCTTCCGGGTCGGGCCAATCGCTGCCGCGAGCAACTGCAAAATATCTTGGCGCAAAATCCGAAAGCGGTACGCACTAGCCGTGCCGTAGGGCTAGCGCGTTGTTCTCAAGATTGTCCGTCGAGCGGACGCGCCCGCAATCGTAGCCGTTACCATCTTTCCACGCGCTCTGGACCAGCATAGGCTGCCCAAAACCGCCTGGGGAGTTGATATGCTGCTCGGAGCTAAAGCATTCTTCGTCGGCGCACTCTGGGTGAGTTTCGCCTTGCCAGCGTCAGCGCAGATCCCCACGTACGACTTGGTGCTGCGAAATGCCCGCATCGTCGACGGCAGCGGCAAGCCGGCCTATCGCGGCGACGTCGCCATTAGCGGCGACACCATCGCGGCCATCGCGCCGCGGATCGAGAGCGGCGCCACGCGCGTCATCGAAGTGGGCGGCCAGGTGGTGGCGCCCGGCTTCATCGATGTCCACACCCACGTGCTGGTACGGAGCGGCATTTTCGAGCACCCGACGGCGGACAATTACGTTCGGCAAGGCGTGACGACGGTGATCGAGGGGCCGGACGGCCGTTCCCCGGTGCCGATCGCGCCGCTCCTGCGGCGGCTGGCGGCGCTGCCGAAATCGGTGAACATCGGCACCTTCATCGGCCAGGGCTCGGTACGCACGGCAGTCATGGGCCAGGTCAATCGGCCCGCCTCGCCGGAAGAACTCGACAAGATGCGCGCGCTCGTCGAGCGTGGCATGCGCGACGGCGCCTTCGGGCTGAGCTCCGGACTGATGTATGTGCCGGGCACATTCACGCCGTTTGCCGAACTCGTCGAACTCGCCAAGGTCGCCGGCCGCCTCGGCGGCCATTACCAGTCGCACATTCGCAACCAGGGCAGTCGCGTGGTGGAAGCCGTGCGAGAAGCGATCGCGGTCGGCGAGCAGGGCGGACTGCCGACGCAGGTGACGCACCACGTGACGGCCGGGCGGGCGAACTGGGGAAAGAGCGTCGAGACGCTGCGCCTGATCGATCAGGCGCGCGCCCGCGGCGTCGACGCCACCATCGATCAGTATCCCTACGACGCCTCCGGCGGCGGCATCCAGACGGGATTCTTCCCGACCTGGGTGCTCGAAGGGGGGCGCGACGCCGTCCTCAAGCGCCTGAAGGATGCCGCGCAGCGCGCCAGGATCAAGGACGAGGTCGCCCGCATCATCCGCCGGCGCGGCGGGCCGGACTACCTCGCCAAGATCGTGATCTCGCATTGCCAATGGGATGAGCAGCTGGCGGGCAAGACTGTCGCCGACGTGGCGCGGTTGCGCGGCACAGGCACGAGCCCCGAGGACGGCGCCGAGGCCGCGCTGTGGATCGCCGAGCAGGGGGATTGCGAGAAGGTCCTCCGCAACAACATGAGCGAGGCCGACATCGAACGCATCCTCAAGCATCCAGCGACCATGATCGCCTCGGACGGGGAAATCCCGGCCGGGCTCGGCGACGCCAACGCCGGTCCAACCCATCCGCGCAGCTACGGCACCTTCGCGCGCGTGCTCGGCGTCTATGTGCGCGAGCGCAAGGTCATCACGCTCGAGGAAGCGGTGCGCAAGATGTCGTCGTTTCCGGCGCAGCGCCTCGGATTGCCCGACCGCGGGTCGGTCCAGACCGGCATGAAGGCCGACATCGTGGTGTTCGATCCGGCACGTGTGCGCGACAAGGCCACTTACGACAAGTCGCATCAGTATGCGGAAGACATCCCGCTGGTCATCGTCAACGGCCAGGTCGTGTTCGAGAATGGCAGCATGACCGCGGCGCGGCCCGGGAAGGTGCTCTACGGGCGTGCGGCGACTCTCGGAAAAACTCCGTGACGAATCCGTTGGCGCGGCCCGTCCAACAAATGGCGGATACGTCTGAATCGGGTCAGACGCGGCCGCGCCAACCGCCTGGCCAGCGTGGGTATTCGCGGCCGGTGCTCCTCAGTAACCGGACCCATTTCGGTCCTGTCGGATCGGGGCAGCCTTGGGCCACAAGCAGACGAAATCCACATTCCACGGATGAATCAGTGAACTGCACCGCACTCACCCAGATTCAGCGATAAGTATCAGTGCGCCGGAAGTCTTGGGCAGCTTCAATAATGAAAACCCATAAAACGGGAGGACAAATCGATGCATACCACCATTATTCGCAGCGTATTGATCGGACTAGCGCTGTCCGTGCTTGTGGCCGCCAACTCGGCGGCCGTCGCCGAGACGATTACCTACAAGACCGTGCTCAATGCACAAAATCAACCGACACCCAACGACAGCAAGGGCACCGGGACAGCGGAGGTCACCTACGACACCACCAGCAAGACTTTGACCTGGACGATCAACTTCGATGGGCTTACCGGCCCTCCGACTATGGCCCATTTCCACGGCCCCGCGGCGCCCGGCGCAAACGCTGGCGTGGTCCTCATGATTGGCACCAACCCGACCAGCCCCGCCAAGGGCACGGCAACGTTGACGGACGCCCAGGCCGGCGGCGAGATCCGCGGACAAGTCGTGAAGTGAGTTGGACCGACTGAGCATTGCCCAGCGGGCACACGCCAGGCAGACGTCCCGGCTATCCTTCATAGCGACCGGCCAGCGGATATGGCTGTACTTCGCATTCGGGTCATTTTCGCCCGTGGTCCCGTATCGATGCTGACGGCAGCTTATCCCCACATAGCTTCCGTTCACCGGCGGATGCTGCTGACGGCAGCAGAGTCGGGCCATGAGCTGCCATTCGAGTACGTTCATCGCCATTTCGGTCCTTGCACTTCCTAATGGCTGAGGGTCAAATTGACCCGGGCGACGCCCTCGCAGAAGTGGCGCGACCGAGGAAACGTGCCATGAAAAGGCTGTTGCTGGCCACGCTTTTGGTGGTTGCTGGCGGCTCCGGGTATTACTACCGGGACTATTTCCTAGGAACCGCTGCAGAGACCCGACCTCCCCGACCTCCGGCGGCTCAGCCGGTGGTGGCCGACGTTGCTGCGGAAATCTCGGCACCGATCGAGGTTGCTGCCATCGGCAACGTCCAGTCCATCGCGACCGTGATGGTCAAATCTCGGGCCGACGGAGAGATCGCGCAGGTTCATTTCGAGGAAGGGCAGGAGGTCAAGAACGGGGACCTTCTATTCAGTCTCGATGACCGCGTGGCTCGCGCACAGCTGCAACAGAGCGAGGCCAATCTGGAGCGCGACCGGGCTCAACTTCGGCGCTTCCAGTTGGAAGTTACGAGGCAGACCGGGCTGGCAAACCGAGGCATTGCGTCGGCGCAAAAGCTCGAAGACGTGATGACGAGCGAGGCGGTTTTTGAAGCGACGGTGCGAGCGAGCGAAGCGGCGGTGGAGAGCGCGCGCATCAACTTGAACTTCACGACCATTCGGGCGCCGGTCACGGGGCGAACCGGAGCCGTCGCCCTCAAGCGAGGCAATGTCGTCAAGGCCGTCGATACCGTGCCGACGGTCGCGCCCATGGTCACCATCACCCAGCTGCGGCCGATCTACGTTACGTTCACGGTGCCCGAAAGGCATCTCGGCGATCTTCGCGCGGCCCTGGTGTCGGGGCGTCTGCCCGTTGTCGTGACTATCCCCAGCTCACCGCTAAGTCCGATCGCCGGGCAACTGACCTTCATCGACAATCAGGTCGATGCCGCGACCGGCACGATCTCCCTCAAGGCGACGTTCACCAATGACGATGCGCGGCTTTGGCCCGGCCAGTTCGTCAACGTGACCGTCACCCTTGGCGTCCAGGCGAATGCTCTCGCCGTGCCGAGCACGGCGATCCAGGTCGGGCAGAACGGTCCATACGTCTTTGTGATCAAACCGGACTCGACCGTCGAGCTGCGGCTCGTTCGCGTCGACCGGAGCGTGACCAACAAAACAGTGATTGCCGAGGGGCTCGCGGCTCGAGAGCGTGTCGTCGTCGACGGCCAGCTGCGACTCACCAACGGGACCCGGGTTGCCGTTCAGCGATCCGAGGAGGCCCCGCCGCCGAAGGCGCAGCCCATTCCGGTGGCGGAGCAGTCGCCATGACGCTCCCGACGCTGTGCATCGAACGTCCAGTAATGACGACCCTCTTGACGATGGCGATCGTGGCTGTCGGCAGCGTCGGCTATTTCTTTCTCCCAGTGGCGGCCCTGCCGCAAGTCGACTTCCCGACCATCGCGGTATCGACCACCTTACCGGGCGCCAGTCCCGCGACGATGGCAGCCTCGATCTCAACGCCGCTTGAACGAGAATTTTCTGCCATTGCGGGCATCGACTCGATCACATCGGTCAGCGGGCTCGGCATCGGCCGCATCACCGTGCAGTTCAACCTCAATCGAAGCATCGATGCCGCGGCTCAAGATATTCAAGCTGCGATCGGCAATGCCGCACGCAAGCTCCCGGCCGAGATGACGACCCCGCCGTCCTATCGAAAGGTCAATCCGGGCGCTTCGGCGGTGCTGCAGTTGACCCTCGTCTCCAAGAGTCTTCCGCTCTCGACCGTCAACGAATTTGCGGAAATCAATATCGGCCAGCGGCTTTCCACCCTGCCTGGCGTGGCGCAGGTCTCGATCTTCGGCCCGCAAAAATATGCCGTACGGGTCCAGGTCGATCCCGACTTGCTTGCCACCCGAGGCATCTCGATGGATGAAATTCAACGCGCAATCGCGGCGGCGAGCTCGACGACGCCGGTTGGAGCGCTCAGCGGCCCGCAAAAGGCCGCTACCTTGCAGGCGGACACCCAGCTGACGCAGGCGTCCGGATATCTGCCGCTCATCGTCGCCTACCGCAACGGCGCGCCGGTGCAGCTCAGCGACGTCGCCCGGGTCATCGACAGCGTCCAGGTGCGCGAATCCTGGAACTGGTACAACGGCTCGCGCGCCATTACGGTTGCGGTATTCCGGCAACCCGACGCAAATACGGTAGATGTCGTCAATCGGGTTAAGGCCCTGATCCCTGTGTTTCGCGCCGAACTCCCCGGTGCCATCGACATTAACGTCCTGCAGGATCGTGCCACACCGGTACAGGCCGCCGTCGCCGATGTTCAGCGCACGTTGATGCTCACTGTCATTCTGGTCGTACTCGTCATCTATCTGTTCGTTCGGCGCCTGTCAGCAACCATCATTCCGGCGCTTGCCCTGCCGGTGTCCATTATCGGCACCTTTGGCGCCATGTATATTTGCGGATATTCGCTTAACAATGTTTCGTTGCTTGCCCTCACGCTCGCGGTCGGGTTCGTGGTCGACGATGCAATCGTGATGCTCGAAAACATAGTTCGCCACACCGAAGCCGGCGTGGAACCGATGGAAGCGGCTCTCAAAGGCTCGCGCGAGATAACCTTCACGATCATGTCGATGACCATCTCCCTGGTGGCCGTCTTCATTCCGGTTTTCTTCATGGGCGGCGTGGTCGGGCGAGTATTCCACGAGTTTGCCATTGTGATCGGCATCGCGATTCTGGCGTCGGGATTGGTGTCGTTGACGCTCACGCCGATGCTCTGCAGTCGATTCCTGTGCCCCCACCTTGATGATGCCCCTGATGGACCGATCGCGCGCGTACTCGAGCGCGGTTTCGCCACCATGCTTCGAGGCTATGAAATCTCGCTCGGCTGGGTACTGCGCCATCAGCGCCTCACGACCGTTGTGACGCTGTTGACCATCGGGATCACCGGATATCTGTTTTACGCTATTCCCAAGGGTTTCTTCCCCATCGAGGACACAGGATACATCATCGGCGGCACTGAAACGGCGGAGGATACCTCGTTTGCTGGGATGCTCGACAAGCAAATGAAACTCGAAGCCGTGTTGCGAGCCAGTCCCCATGTGGTGTCGTACAATTTGGAGGTCAGCCTCGGCGGCAGCAGATTTGGAATAAACAGCGGCGACTTGTACATCCAGCTCAAACCGCGCGGGGAGCGACCGCCCATCGGCGAGGTGATTCAGGAATTGCGCCGCCAGGCCGGCACGATCGCTGGATTGAACGTATTCTTGAATCCCGCCCAAAATCTTCAGATCGGCGCCCGCCCGAGCAAAAGCCTGTACCAGTACACCCTGCAGGCCGGCAATCTCGAAGAGCTTTACCGCTTTGCACCGCTCGTCGACACAGAAATCCGCAAGCTCGCCGTGCTACAGGACATATCTGCGGATCTGCAGATCAAGAGCCCGCAAGCCATCCTCAACGTCGACCGTCGGAAAGCAGCGGCCCTCGGGCTGACGGCAGAGCAGATTCGCACCACGCTTTACGACTCGTTTGGATCGCGGCAAGTCGCGACCATCTATACTGCGAGCAACGACTACGCGGTGATCCTGGAAGTCGATCCATCATTCCAGCAGCGTCCAGACGACTTGTCCAAGGTGTTTGTCCGATCGAGCGCCGGCCAGCTCATACCGCTTGGCACCGTCGCGACTTTGGCTCACGGCGCTGGTCCCTTAACCGTCAATCATCAGGGACAACTTCCGGCCGTGACGATTTCATTTAACTTGGCGCCCAGTGTCGCGCTCGGCGAGGCAATCGACCGCATTCGGGAGATGGAGCAACGGCTGGTGTTCCCACCGACCATCACAGCGGGATTCGCGGGCACCGCACAGGTATTCCAGCAGTCGTTACGAGGACAGGGTTGGTTGCTGCTGGCGACCGTTTTAGTCATCTACGTTGTGCTCGGCATTCTCTATGAGAGTTTTATCCATCCGATCACGATCCTTTCCGGCCTTCCGGCGGCCGGCGTGGGCGCGCTGTTGACCCTGATGCTCTTCAAGATGGACCTCAGTGTCATTGCGATCATTGGCGTCATCATGCTGGTCGGCATCGTCAAGAAAAACGCAATCATGATGGTCGATTTCGCGATCGACGCTCAGCGCAACCACGGCGAACCACCCGAACGGGCGATCTATCGCGCATGCTTGTTACGCTTCCGCCCCATCATGATGACAACGGTCGCGGCGATCATGGGAGGTCTGCCGATTGCGCTTGGGCTTGGTGTCGGGGCCGAGCTTCGGCAGCCCCTGGGTGTTGCCGTAGTCGGCGGGCTCCTGACTTCGCAACTCCTTACGCTGTATATCACGCCCGTCATCTATCTCTTTCTCGAGAGCTTGCGCCGCAACCAGTCGAGCTCACAAAAGCGCGGTCCTACCGCTCAGCATCTGCCGGCGCAGGCCGCGGAATGAATCCGCGCCGAATGCGGAGCGAACAATTGGCTGCACATCTTGACGGACGTGCTGGACATCAAGATACCCCCGACATCTCCCATCTTTTTTGCAGTGATGGGCCTCGCCTGCGTGATTACCGGCATCGTCGCGATGCTGCGTCGCGAATCGGGTCTTGGTAGTGTCCGGCCTGGGTCAAATTCGCCCGTGGTGCTCCGTCGACTTGGACGGCAGCTTATCCCCTGATAGCTTCCGTGCCCGATGGATCGCCGTGACGGCAGAGCTGGGCCAATTGCGGCCATCAGGCGCGAAGACCGCGGTGAGTTCGTGCGCGATCCATCTATCCGTCGCGGCCGGTGCGCTTGGTCGTGTGTGCGATTATCCTGTTGATTTAATGTACCTATCTTCGGCAGATGCGGCGCAAAAGCTGGCTTGGAAAGGGTGATTCCAAAAGTGGGTTCGCCTCACCCCAAATGAAACTTGCCGAACTGGCGGTGCTCTGCCCGAATCCAACGCACGGTGCCGGTTACAGACCGCATCACGACGGTGTCGGTCTCGATCAGTCCCTCGCGAAATCGAACCCCCTTGAGCATCGACCCGGTGGTGACTCCGGTTGCGGCGAAAAGACAGTCTCCCGTCACCATGTCTTCCATCTGGTATTTCTTGCGCGGATCCTTGATGCCCATTTTGGCGGCGCGGGTGCGCTTCTCTTCGGTGTCGAGCACCAGCCGGCCCTGGAATTGGCCGCCGATGCAGGCGAGCGCCGCCGCCGCGAGCACGCCTTCGGGTGCGCCGCCGATCCCGAGATAGATGTCGATGCCGGTCGACGCCGGATCGGCCGTGTGGATGACGCCGGCAACGTCACCGTCGGTGATGAGGCGCACCGACGCACCCGCCTTACGCACCGCAGCAATGAGATCGGCATGGCGCGGCCGGTCGAGGATGAGCGCCGCGATCTCCTCGGTCTTGACGCCCTTGGCCTTGGCAAGGGCGCGGATATTCTCCTCGGCCGGGGCATCGAGATCAACGATCCCCTTCTCATAGCCGGGACCGATGGCGATCTTTTCCATGTAGACGTCGGGCGCATTGAGCAGCGTGCCCCCTTCGGCCATGGCCATGGTGGCAATCGCACCCGGCATGTTCTTGGCGCACAAGGTGGTGCCTTCCAACGGATCGACCGCGATGTCGACACGGGGGCCATGCCCCGTTCCGACCTTTTCACCGATGAACAGCATCGGCGCCTCGTCGCGCTCGCCTTCACCGATCACGATCGTTCCGGCGATCGCCAGATTGTTCATCTCCCGGCGCATGGCGTCGACGGCTGCCTGGTCTGCGGCCTTCTCGTTGCCGCGACCACGCAATTTCGCCGCCGCCACCGCGGCACGCTCCGTCACCCGAGCAATTTCCAGCGACAGAATTCGATCGAGCGGAAGGCTCGCTTTGTTGGGGCTCGACATGGGCAACTCCTCAATCTCGACAGCACAAATCAATTCTTCTCGATGCGGATGACTTGCGGCTGACCAGCGATGACGCCTTGAGTCTTGATGGCGTTCAACGCACGCCGCACCGCATCCTCGGTCGTCGCGTAGGTGACCAGAATGACCGGCGCCGGCGTCGCCGGACTCTTCGGGTCATCGCCGCCATGGGGCCGGCCGCCCGGGTGTCGTTGCATGATCGATTCAAGCGAGATGTTCTCGTCCGCCAGATGCTTCGCAATGGTCGCGAAGGTGCCGGGCCGGTCGAGCGCAAGCAGGCGAATATAGTAGCCGCCTTCATGGCGCTGCATCGGCGCCTGACGGCACTCGGCGAGGCAGCCCACCGGGCGTCCAAACGTCGCCGTACGCGTGCCGCGGGCGATGTCGCAGAGATCGGCGACCACCGATGACGCCGTGGCCGCTCCGCCGGCGCCCGGCCCGACCAGCGTGATCGGCGCAATGCCGTCGGCGTCGAGCGAGGCAGCGTTGGTCACGCCCATGACCTGGGCGATGGCGCTCTCTTTCGGCACCATGGTGGGGTGAACCCGTTGCTCGATCCCCTGTGCGGTGCGCACCGCAACGCCGAGCAGCTTAACCCGATAGCCGAGCGCATCGGCCGCATCGAGGTCTTCGGGCGTGATCGAGGAAATGCCCTCAACGTACACCGCATCCAGGTTGACGCGAATGCCGAATGCGAGGCTCGCGATGAGCGCGAGCTTCTGGGCGGTGTCGAAGCCCTCAACATCGAACGTCGGATCGGCTTCCGCATAGCCGAGGCGCTGCGCGTCCTTGAGACATTCGGCGAAGGAGAGCTTCTCCTGCTCCATTCTGGTGAGAATGTAATTGCAGGTGCCGTTGAGGATGCCGTAGACGCGGGCGAACGAGTTGCCGGACACCCCCTCGCGCAGCGTCTTCACGATCGGAATGGCGCCGCCGATCGCAGCCTCGAAATTCAGCGCGACGCCATGCTTCTCGGCAAGAGCCGCAAGCTCGACGCCATGCTTGGCGAGAAGCGCCTTGTTGGCCGTCACAACAGCTTTTCCGGCGGCAAGCGCGGTCTTGACCGCAAGCTTCGCCGGATCGCCGTCGCCGCCCATCAGTTCGACAAAAACGTCAATCCCTGCGTCCGCAGCAAGCGTTACCGGGTCGGAGACCCAGCGCGGTTTGGCCTCGCCAAGATCGCGCGTCTTGTCGGGCGATCTTGCGGTGACGGCAACGACGTCGATACCGCGTCCGCACCGGGCCTCGATCAGTTTGCCTTGCTGCGCGATGAGGCGCGCGACGGCCGAACCAACCGTGCCAAGACCGGCAAGACCGGCTTTCAGAGGCGCAACCATCTATCGTCCGCTCAACGCCGCCTCGCAAGAGGGACGATGTTGTGCAACTTTTCGGGGCTGGTTTCAAGGAAGCGGCGCAGGTTGCGGGCGGCCTGGCGGATGCGCTGCTCATTCTCGACCAGGGCGATGCGCACAAAGCCTTCGCCGTGCTCGCCAAACCCGATGCCCGGCGACACCGCGATCTCGGCCTTTTCGATCAGCAGAGTGGAAAACTCGACGGTATCGAGGGTACGGAAGGCATCCGGCAGCGGCGCCCACGCGAACATCGACGCACGCGGTGGCGGAATGTTCCAGCCGGCCCGGCCAAAGCTTTCGACCAGCACGTCGCGTCGGCGCCGGTAAGTGTCGCGCATCTCGCGAATGCAGTCATCGGGCCCGTTCAAGGCCGCGGTCGCGGCGACCTGAATCGGCGTGAAAGCACCGTAGTCGAGATAGGATTTGACGCGCGCCAACGCCGCGACGATGCGCTCATTGCCGACCGCAAAGCCGATGCGCCAGCCCGGCATCGAATAGGTCTTCGACATCGAGGTGAATTCGACCGCCACATCCATGGCGCCGGGCACCTGCAGGATCGAGGGCGGCGGGTTATTGTCGAAATAGACTTCCGCATAGGCGAGATCGGACAGCACGATCAGACTGTGCCTTTTCGCAAATGCGATGATGTCCCGATAGAAGTCGAGATCCGCGACCGCTGCAGTCGGGTTCGCCGGGTAGCACACGACGAGCGCCAGCGGCTTCGGAATCGAGTGCATACAGGCGCGCTCCAGCGCCGCGAAGAACATGGGCGTCGGGTCGGACGGCACGGAGCGAATCACACCGCCGGCCATCAGAAAACCGAATGCGTGAATCGGGTAGCTCGGATTGGGCACGAGAACGACGTCGCCGGGCGCTGTAATCGCCTGCGCCACATTGGCGAAGCCTTCCTTGGAGCCCAAGGTGGCTACGACCTGGGTGTCAGGATTGAGCTTCACCGCGAAACGGCGCGCGTAATAAGCCGCCTGGGCGCGGCGCAGCCCCGGGATGCCCTTGGAGGCTGAATAGCGATCGGTGCGAGGCCGACCGACGGTCTCCTTGAGCTTCTCGATCACATGGGCCGGGGTCGCCAAATCCGGATTGCCCATGCCGAGATCGACGATATCGGCGCCCTCGTTGCGTGCGGCCGCCTTGGCGCGATTCACCTGCTCGAAAACATAGGGCGGCAGGCGCCGGATGCGGTGAAATTCTTCCATGTTTCCAGTCTCCTGCCTGCAACTCCAGTGTAGCCCGCATGGAGCGCAGCGAAATCCGGGTTAGGCCGTCCCGGATTTCGCTGCGCTCCATCCGGGCCACGGGCGCCACGACTCCCCCGCTCGCGGGGAGGGTAGAGAAGGGGCAAGCCGCCAGCTATCCGCACGGGTGCGGGCTTTTAGCACGGTATTAACGATGTGCAGCAGGAATTTGCTTCAAGTCTCGTCGCCGCGGGCGCCGGTCACTCCGGCAGACCTTTGGCCTTGGCCCGACGCGCCTGCTCGGCGCGCATGGCGGCGAGTTCCGCCTCCACCTTCTTCTTTTCCTCCTCGGTCAATACCGCGGCGGTGCGGGGCGGAGGCATCTCGTGAACGGCAGGATATTCAGGGGCGGCCGCGGGACGTTGCGGAGTCCCCGCCGGCAACCCGCCAACCTGAGTCGGCATTTCGGACACAACCGTGGAACAGGAAACCAGAACGATGGAACCGGCGCACACGAGCGCCAGCCCAATGACCGGCTGCCGCTGGCGGGGAAGTTTCGCGGTGGAGCTTCGCGGCCTCAGCATTTCTTCAGGACTTCGACGGTCATCCGGATAGATTAAAAATTGATGGCAACCAAGTAGATGTTAGAGTAGCGACGACGTATTATCCAGCCATATATCCAAAGCATGGAAGATAAATCCAGGATGGCCCGGTCGCCCATGCCTCGCAGCAAGCCCGGCCCGCGCCGGCGTAAGATGAAGGCCATGCCGGCGCCGGGCGGTGTACGCAAGCCAAACAATCGCTTACCTCATTCGCCGGCACCGCCGACGGCCCCGCCCGTGGCTGTGGCCCTGCCCCCTCCCTACCCTTACCCGGCCGCGCGGGATGGTAAGGAGGGGGGACCGCCGCAACCCGTCATAATTCCTCCTGTGGCGCCAAATCCGGACGCCTTCGTGCAACCGGCGCCTGCGGAGGCCAATCCGTACAACATCGACGTCGAAGCATTAACCAAGAACATGGCGCGGCTGATGGAGGAAGGTGGCCACGCGGTCGCGGCCTATCTCAGGCCGCGCGACAACAGCGCCCAAAAGCTTGGCTATTCCGACGAGATCACAGACGCGGTGCGGACCATCGGCCAAGTGGCCGAATACTGGTATGCGGATCCGCAGCGCGCCGTCGAGATGCAGACGCGACTTGGCAAGAGCTTCCTCGATCTGTTTGCCAACGCATCTCGACGGCTCGCCGGCGAGTCGATCGACCCGGTCGTCAGACCTGACCCGCGCGACAAACGATTCAGCGATCCGGAATGGTCGTCGAACCAATATTTCAACTTCCTCAAGCAGGCTTATCTCATCATCGCCGACTGGGCAAAGTATCTTGTCGAGCACGCCGACCAACTCGACCCGGCGGTGCGCCAGAAGGCGGAATTCTACACACGCCAGATCGTCAATGCGCTGGCGCCGTCGAATTTCATCTTGACCAATCCCGAACTGCTGCGCACCACCCTGAACCGGAGCGCGGAGAATCTCGTGCGCGGCACCCAGATGCTGGCCGAGGACATCGAGGCGGGCGGCGGCGAACTGAAAATCCGCCAGTCCGACATGTCGAAGTTCGAGGTCGGGCGCAACCTCGCGATCACGCCCGGCAAGGTCATCTATCAAAACGCCCTGATGCAGCTCATCCAGTACACGCCCTCGACCGAGCGCGTGTTGAAGCGGCCGCTGCTGATCGTGCCGCCCTGGATCAACAAATATTATGTCCTCGATCTGACGCCGGAAAAGTCCTTCATCAAATGGTGCGTCGACCAGGGGCTGACGGTATTCGTGATTTCCTGGATCAACCCTGACGAAAAGCTCGCCCAGAAGGGCTTTGCCGACTACATGCACGAGGGTCCGCTGGAAGCGCTCGATGTCGTCGCCAGGATCACCGGCGAGGACAAGGTCAACGCGGTCGGCTACTGCGTCGGCGGCACGCTGCTCGCCGTCACTCTCGCCTACATGGCCGGAACGCGGGACGACCGCGTCACGTCGGCGACCTTCCTCACTACCCAGGTCGACTTCACCCATGCAGGCGACCTGAAGGTGTTCGCCGCGACCGAGGAACAGGTCGGCGCTATCGAACGCCAGATGACCGAGCGCGGCTATCTCGAAGGTTCCAAGATGGCGACCGCCTTCAACCTGTTGCGCTCCAATGACCTGATCTGGCCGTACGTCATCAACAATTATCTCAAGGGCGAGACGCCGTTCGCCTTCGATCTCCTGTATTGGAATTCCGACGCGACGCGAATGCCGGCGGCCAATCATTCGTATTATTTGCGCAACTGCTATTTGGACAACAATATAACGAAGAGCAGGCTTACGATCGACAACGTCAGGATCGATCTCAAAGAGATCACGATCCCGATCTACAATCTCGCCACCCGCGAGGATCATATAGCGCCGGCCAAATCGGTCTATCTCGGCTCGACGTTCTTCGGCGGGCCGATGCGATACGTGCTGTCGGGGTCGGGCCACATTGCCGGCGTCGTCAATCCGCCCGCCAAGACAAAGTATCAGTACTGGACGGGCGACACGCCGCACGGCGAGGACGTCGAGGGATGGCTGCGCAACGCCGCCGAACACCCCGGATCATGGTGGCCCGATTGGCTCGCCTGGATCAAGGCACAAGACGCCGAGGAGGTCGAGGCGCGTCCGCCCGGCGGCGGCGTGTTTGCGCCGATCGAGGATGCGCCGGGGAGCTATGTGAAACTGCGGAGCTGAGCGCGTCGAAGACGGTAGCTCGCCGGGTGGATTTCGCTTTCGCTTAAGTTTACATCGGGCCGGCCCAACGGGTCCGGCCTCCGGCCGGACTCGTTGGCTCGACCCATCCTACGAACCGCCTGCAAATTGTTGCGGGGTGGCTTACCCGACCAACCCCTCGATCGCCATCACGCCATCGCTGCCCGGGAACACATCGGCCGCCAGCACGCGGTCTTCCACACGCAGGTGATCCCGGAGCAGGCCCTTGAGCACGGCGCGCAGGTCGGTGGTGGCCTTGAGATCGCGCTTGTCGTGGAGATCGGCCTCCTTGAGGCCCGGCCAATCGGCAATGACCCGGCCGCCCTTGAGCGCGCCGCCGACCAAGAGCGCCACCGTGGCGGTGCCGTGATCGGTCCCATCGGTGCCGTTGATGCGCGCGGTCCGCCCGAATTCGGTGATCAACGCCACCACGGTCTCCTGCCAGGCTGGCCCCATATTCTGTTCGATCGCCGCCAGGGCGCCATCAAGCGCACCAAGCAGGTTTGCCAGGCGCCCAGTCACTGCGCCCTCGTTGGCATGGGTATCCCAGCCATCCAGCGCCAACGCACCGACCCGCGGCCCGTCCGCACTGGCGAGAACCTTGCCGGCGGCGCCCGCGACTTCGGCGAAATAGGACTTGATGAGATTGATATTACCGAGCTGCACCGCCGGCCCCATGTCTTGCGGCCGCACACCGGCCGGTCGCGGCGGGGCGAGCGGCGCCAATGCCATCCGATCTTCCATGACCCGCGCCAATTCCGGGTCGGTATGCCGATAGAGGTCGAGCAGGCGCATGGTCGTTTCGTCGGCGACCGGCTGCAGGCGCGGCGGCGCCCAGGAAAATACCGGCGCTGGACCGCGCACCACGAGGGGTGTCACCGGCCCCACCGCAAACGCGCGGCGGCCATTGGGCCTCTGCGCGCTCTCACCGGCCTCAAGGGCGCCGAGAGCGCGATTGAGCCAGCCGGATTCCACTTTGGCCGGCCGCGGGAGGCCACTTTCCAGCACATCCTGCCCGTCGAAATGCGAGCGTTCGCGATAAGGCGTCGCGGCGGCATGCACCACGATGGCCTGCCCAGCGCGATAGAGCCGGTGCAGATTCGGCATGGCGGGATTGAGCGCGTAGAACTCGTCCAGCGCCAGCGCCGAATTGCCTTCGGCCTTCAAGGCTTTGTCGCCGCGCAGCTTGATCCAGTCGGGATCGCCGACCGGCGCCACCGCCGCAAGCCCGTCAAGCGCGCCGCGCAGCACGATGGTCAAAAACCGCGGATCGCGGCCTTCGGCCCGCGCGAGTTTGGGCGCAAAAGCCCAGGCGAACAGCGCGCCCGACCCGGCGAGCAATTCGCGGCGTGTCGCTTGATGGATTGCCATTGTCACCTCCGTTGGAATTCAGGCGCCATCAACAGCAGCGTCAAAGCCTGCGGCTTGCTCTCGGCGCGCGCCACGGCCTGGCGCGTTTCGGCCGATGCCAACGGCCCCAGCGCGATTTCGAGCAGATCCTTGGGATCGACCCGCTCGGCATTGGTCTGCGCAAACGCATTGGCAGTATCCAACCGATGGGACAGATTTTCGAGCCAGGCCCCGTTGTCGTCGGGAAATCCCTTCGGCGAAGGCGGCCGGCCCGGCGGCTCGCCAAGGCGGTTCAAAGTGGGAACGAGAGTCCGAGGATCGACCATATTGAAGCCCTCGGCCCGCAGATAGGACATGACCCATTCGCTCGGACGCTTGATCTTGGCCCGCTCCGGCGCCACTGCTTCGGGCGCCGTCACCAGCGCCTTCGATACCTTCCAAAGGTCGCCATCGGTCTCAATGAACGTCTTGGTCAGCGTCTCGACCAGCGCCCGCGGCGGATCATCAGCGATGAAATGGCGCGCGAGCTTCACCGCGATATGCTTCGCGGTCGCCGGATGGCGGGCGAGATCGGCCAGCACGGCGCGGCCCTGCGTGAGCCCAGTATCGCGATAGTCCTTGCCCAGGACCGTTTGCGGTCCGGGTTCGTGCAACCGCGGATGGAACAGAAATTCGCCGCCGAACTCCGGATCAAAGCCGGAATTACGTATTGTCCAGCCGGTGATAACTTTCGCAAAATTTGTCACATCTTGCTGGTCATAGCCGGTGCGTACGCCGAGCGTATGCAGTTCGAGAATTTCGCGAGCGAGATTTTCATTAAGACCGCGCGATTGGATGACGCCGGCGATCGACATCGGCCCCATCGAGGTCACGTTGTCGAGATAGAGCAGCATCGCCGGATGACTTTCGACGGCCTGCAACAGGTCGGCGAAACGACCGAGCACGTGCGGCCTGATGGCCTCGCGTAGGTATGCGCCGGCCGCGACGGTTGCATCGACGTTGACGCAGAAATGGTTCGCCCAGAACCACACCAGCCGCTCCACAAAGCCGGTCTCGGCGCGCAGAGCCGCATCGAAATGCGCCTTCGCCTCGGCATAAAGGTTTTGCAGCATCGGGGTTTCGGGCTGCGGCAATTGCGGATTTGGCGTCTTGACGGCGGCCTCCATCGCGCCCGCTTCGCCGGCCATCTGGCCGGTCGCCGCGGCTGCCTGAGCGGCCGCCTTCGCCTCCTCCTTACGTCGCGTTTCTAAGCGCTCCTTAGCCAGACGCTCGGCATTGAACTGAACTGTGGCGCGATTGATCGCGCCGCTGCTCAGCAAGCCGCCAGAGGAAATCTCGCCGGCATTGGGCCGATCGAGATCGGCGATGAGCGCAGCAGTCGGATCAGTCGCAATGGCCGCGATCGATCCGGGTCGTGGTCCGAAGCCGAATCGATGCAACGCGAGTGCCGCTCCCCGGGGATCGAGCGCCATGACATCAATTCCTTTAGAATTTGAATTTCAGCTGCGAGCTTTCCCACTCCCTACCCTGGTAGGGAGGAGGGCACGCTACGCCACTCGCCGACTGTTTCTTATTCTACGCCGGGATGGGACTTCGGGCAATGAGGGTGCTGTCACGAGGCGGCCCGAAGCGATCTCGCCTCGGGTGAAATCCGTCGCAGTGTGATGGCCGTCACAACGCCGGGGCAATTCAGTCTTCTGTCGGCCACGCCGATCACCGGCCGCACCCACACGAATTCTCCGATGCGGGGCCAAGCGCCAGTTTGATATGTTTAGGCGCCAAGCCAACGACGGCCCTGATCATGGCCACACCAACGTCGCGATGCATTTGCGCTGCAGTAGCCTTGGCGATGGGGAGCCTCACTGCGATTTCAACTGCGGCGGCCGAGGACTATCCGGTCCGTCCGGTGCGGATCATCATTGGCTTCGGTCCCGGCGCATCAGGCGATATCGCCGCAAGGGTCCTTGCGCAAAAATTCAGCACGCTCTTCGGCCAGCAATTCGTGGTCGAAAACCGCACGGGCGCTGGGAGCAACATTGCGACCAATTATGTCGCCCATGCCCCGAAGGACGGCTACACGCTGCTGCAGGGCACCGTCGCCAACACCATCAACCCGGCGATTACACCGAACCTGACCTACGACTTTGTCAGGGACTTCGTGCCGATTTCGTTGTTTACGACGCTGCCGAACATTCTGGTCGTCCATCCCGCGGTCGAGGCCAGAAGCGTCGAAGAGCTGATCAAGCTTGCGCGGTCGCGGCCGGAGGAATTATCGTTTGGATCGGCAGGCGTCGGCTCCGGCTCGCACTTCGCCGGCGAACTCTTTAACGTCATGGCGGGCGTCAAGCTCTTGCACATTCCCTATGCGGGCACCGCGCAGGCCGCCACGGATCTCTTGGGGGGACGCCTGCAGGTGATGTTCTCGCCAGCGTCGACCGTGCTGCAGTTCATTGCCGAGGGCAAGCTCGTGGCGCTCGCCTCAACCGGGTTGCGCCGCGCGAGTGCGGCGCCAAACTTGCCGACGATTGCGGAAGCAGGACTTCCCCGATTCGATACCTCCGGTTGGTTCGGGCTGCTCGCGCCCGCGGGAGCGCCGCGCGAAATCATTGAACGTCTGGCCGCTGCCACCAACGAAGCCGTGAAATCACCGGACGTGATCGCGGCACTCGCGCCGCAAGGCTTCGACATGGAGGGCGGTACCCCGGAGGAGTTCGCCGCTTTCATCGCCGAGGACCTTGCGAAATGGTCGCGCGTCGCCGCCGCGGCCGGCATCAAACGGTAATGGCTTGGACGGATGCCCCTAAGTCAGTGGACAATCCCGCCTAAGCAAATCAAGTCACCTCAAAAGGCAAAAGCGCACCAGCGGCGCGCTTTTGAGGACTTGCCACTGCGGTCAAGCTCTATTTCGGCGGCGTTCCACCCTGGCTTTCGAGTTTCTTACGCAACTCGTCAGCGCGCTTCTGCAAATCTTCCTGCAGTTTCTTTTGCTGCTCCTCGAATACCTTGGGGTCGGTGGGCGGACCTTCGTTGGCCTTCAGGAAGCTGTTGCCTGAGTTGTCGGCGAGCGGCAACGGGAAGGTGATCGCAGCGGCGGCAAGGTTGATCGCCTGGATCTGGAGCATCTGGCCTTTCTTGAGCTTACCGACCAGTTCGGGCGTGGCCTCATAGTCGGCCATGCAGCCATTGGCGAAGCAGGTGAAGAACGCGCCGCTGATCGGCGCCTCCTTGTCGATGACGATGCGGGTGCCGTATTGCAGCTGGAGCGGGCTCGGCAGGGTCACGCGGAACAGCTTCTTGGGCTCGCCTTCCGGCTCGATCAGTGCCGCAGCCACGACCGGTTGACCGGCCTCGGTGCGGGCGTCCTTGCCGGTGAAGCAGACCTCCTTGGCGCCCGGGTCATTGCCTTTGCCGCAGAATTTCGCCCACGGCGAATAGATGAGCTGCGGCATTTCGGGTGCCGCCGCCTGCGCCTGACCTGGCGGCGCGACAGGCGGTTTTTGCGCGGCAGGCGCCCCTGGCTTTTGAGTAGCCGGAGGTGCTGGGGCGGGAGCGGCCGGGCGCGGCGGAGCCGCCGGACGCGGCGGGGTAGCTGGCGGTTGCGGTTGCTGAGCGACCGCCGTATCGACGTTAAAGCCAGTCGCCGACAGCAGCGTCGCCGCAATCGTCGAAACGGCTATCCTGCGCGCATTTGAAATCGGTGCGGACAGTTTGCGATCGGTCATCACGAATCCTCTATGTCTCGCAAGTTGCGGCCTCAATGCGATCACGTGGGTGTCGTTTGCCCCCGCTGTGTCTGCGTCAAATGCGGCGGGAACGTGGCCTCCCCACAGGCCTGATAGCCTAATCGCGCGCCTTGCGGAAGCCTCGTTTTTGAACGTCGTCGCCCATGTCGAGCGCAAAGCAGAAATGCATTTCCCCCACCGTTAATACTTTGTCGTCGCAACGGTGTACATCGCTGCGGCGATTGGAAACTATGCGCGACTTGTGTTGTTCTGTTAATATTGTGAGCGACATGTAGTGCTCTGCGCAAAGCCTCTGCTGCAGTGCGCAGTTTTTTACTTCCAGTCTATATTTGCGGCGCCTTGCTCCGTTTCAGATTGGGAGCGGCACTCATTGCCCGCATTGCGGCCAGGTCGCAAAACTATTCGGATCCGCGACGCGATGGCGACATTCGGTATGTGTGCGGCTGCCGTGAAAGGAAAAACGGCGCCGGAATCGGCGACGTAGCCGAGATGACGAGGTTGGAGCGATTCGAAATGAGTTCGCATAGTGAACGTGGTCAGTCCGCGCGAGACCGTGCCGACCCCCACCCTACCCACCACTGCTTGCGTGGGAGCGTAGGGTGGCGGTCCAGCCCGGCGGCCTTCTTTGCGGTCCTCATGGCTGCCTGCGGCCTCATTCTTGGCCCTGCCTGCGCGGCAAACGCGAACCATGCGATCGCGATGCATGGGGAGCCGGCGCTGCCGCCGGGCTTTGCGGCGTTCCGCTACGTCAACCCGGATGCGCCGAAAGGCGGACAGTTCACTCAAGGGATTCTCGGCACCTTCGACAGTCTCAATCCGTTCAACGGCAAGGGGCTGCCGTTGCCGGAGTCGCAGGTCCGCGGATGGGTGATCGAAAGCCTGATGACGCGCGGTTACGACGAACCGTTCACGCTCTACGGCCTTCTCGCCCGCTCAATCGAGACCGACGCCGATCGCAGCTATGTCACCTTCGAGCTCAATCCCAGGGCGGCCTTCGCGGACGGCGCGCCGGTCACCGCTGCCGACGTCATTTTCTCGTGGCAATTGCTGCGCGATCACGGCCACCCCATGAAGCACCGTAACTATTACGCCAAGGTGAAGGCGGCGACGGCCCTGAGCCCGCGCATTGTCCGCTTCGATCTTGCCGGCGACGGCGACCGCGAAATGCCGCTCATCCTCGGCCTCATGCCGATCCTGGCGCAGCATGCCGTCGATGCCGAACGGTTTGAGGAAACCTCGCTCGCCCCGCTGGTGGGTAGCGGGCCCTACGTGGTGGCCGAGGTCGATGCCGGACGCAGCGTGACGCTGCGCCGCAATCCGGCCTATTGGGGCCGCGATCTCGCCGTCAACCGGGGCATGTGGAACTTCGACACGGTGCGGCTCGATTTCTATCGCGACGCCAACAGCCATTTCGAGGCGTTCAAGAAGGGCCTTTATGATGTGCGCGAAGAGGCGGACCCGGGCCGCTGGGAAACCGGTTACGACTTTCCGGCCGCGCATGACGGTCGCGTCGTGAAAGAGGAGTTCGCTTACGGCCTGCCGAAGATCACGAGGGCGCTGGTGTTCAACACGCGCCGCACCATGTTTGCGGACGCGCGGGTGCGAGAGGCGATCTCGATGCTGTTTGATTTCGAATGGATCAATCGCAGCTTCTTCTTCGGCCGCTACCGCCGCACTGCGAGCTTTTTCGAAGACAGTGAGTTGTCTGCGCGCGGGCGGCCCGCCGACGCGGCCGAGCGCGCCCTGCTGGCGCCGTTCCCGGGAGCGGTGCGCGACGACGTGCTCGCCGGCACCTGGTCGCCGCCTGTTTCGGATGGCTCCGGACGCGACCGCGACACGCTGCGTCGCGCCCTGGCGCTGTTCCGCGAGGCTGGCTACGAGCTCGGCGGAACAGTGCTCCGCCGGCGTGACACCCACGAGCCGCTCGCCTTCGAGATTCTGGTGGCCGACAAGGACCAGGAGCGGCTGGCAATCGCGTTTTCGCAAAATCTCAGGCGCGCCGGCGTCGAACTGCGTATCCGCACGGTCGACGCAGTGCAGTACGAACAGCGTCGCATCAATTTCGATTTCGACATGATCCAGAGCCGCTGGGACCAGTCGTTGTCGCCAGGCAATGAGCAAGCGCTCTATTGGAGCTCGGCTGCGGCCGATGCTCCCGGCTCCCGCAATTACATGGGTACGCGCAGCGTTGCAGCGGATGCCATGATCAGCGCTCTCTTGAACGCGCGCGAGCGCGGCGCCTTCGTCGCCGCCGTACGGGCGCTTGATCGTGTGCTGATGTCGGGTATCTACGTCATTCCGCTCTACCATCTGCCGACCCAGTGGGTAGCGCGATGGTCCGCGGTCGGCCATCCGCGCGCGACATCGCTGTCCGGCTACCTGCCCGAGACGTGGTGGCGCGAGCCTGCCTCGCCTTGAGTCGCGTAGCTGTCAGTCGCCCGCTGTAGGGGCGACCCTTGTGGTCGCCCGGCTTGCGCACCCTCCTCCCCTGACCGGATTGGTTAAACTGTCTGTGCCGTCCGCCGGGAACAGGGCGACCACAAGGGTCGCCCCTACATCATCCTCGCCGCCGCCCTTTTTGCCGCGCACCGCGAGGTTGCGATAACCTCCTGACCTCCCTATTATCCAGGCCTTGAAATCGTCGGCTTTCGACGAACCCGGCGCCGCCTCCCTCCCCTCCCCCGCTCGCCGGGAAGGGTAAGGAGGGGGCGCCGCTCCCATTCACTCAAAACTTAAGACACGCTCATGCTTCGAGGTCTGCGAAAAGCCTCTTCCAATTGGCTCGGCAAGGTCGTCATGGCGGCGGTGGTCGGGTTTCTGGTCATCAGCTTCGCGATTTGGGGCATCGGCGATATTTTCCGCGGTTTCGGGGTCTCCACTGTTGCCAAGGTCGGCCGCACCGAGATTTCAATGGAGCAGTTCCGCGTGCGCTACAACGAGCAGTTGCAGCAGCTCGGGCGCCAGTTGGGCCGGCCGATCACGCCGGACCAGGCGCAGGCCTTCGGCCTCGAGCAGCGAACGCTCGGCCAGATGATCGCATCCGCAGCGCTCGATGAGCGCGCGCGCCAATTCCGGCTCGGCATTTCGGACGCCGAGGTGGTGAAGCAGATCACCTCGGATCCGGCCTTCCGCGGCTTCAATGGCGAGTTCGACCATGCCACGTTCCTCCAGCGCATCCGCGATATCGGTTACACCGAGCAGCGCTTCGTTTTCGAGCAGCGCCAGACCACGCTGCGCCGCCAGATCGCCGAGGCAGTCGGCGCCGGAGTGACGCCGCCGAAGGCCGCGGCGGAGGCGATCGACCACTATCGCGACGAGGAACGCAGCATCGAGTACCTGACGCTCGACGGCAGCAAGGTGGACGACGTTCCAGCGCCGACGCCGGAACAGCTTGCGGCCTATTTCGAGGAGCGCAAGGTCGCGTTCCGCGCCCCCGAATATCGCAAGATCCAGCTCATCACGGTATCGCAGCAGGAGATCGCGGGCACCATCGAAATCAGCGACGAAGAGGCCAAGCGCGTCTACCAGGATCGGCTCAAGCTCTACGAGACGCCGGAGCGTCGGCATATCGTGCAGATTTCGTTTGCCAATGCGGAGGACGCCAAGCGCGCGTCCGAGCGCGTCACCGCCGGGCTGGCATTTGACGATCTCGCCAAAGAACCTGAGACTGCCGATAGATTGGTCGATCTCGGCACTGTGACGAAGGCCGACGTCATTGATCCAACTGTGGCCAGCGCGGCCTTCGACCTCCCCGAAGGGGCCGTCAGCGGCCCGGTCAGCGGACGATTCGGCACCGTCATGTTGCGGGTGCTCAAGATCGAGCCGGCCTCGACAAAATCATTCGCCGAGGTCGAATCAGACCTTAAACGCGACATCGCGAACGATCGCGCCAAGGCCGAGGTGAACAAGATCAGGGACAAGATCGACGAGGAGCTCGGCGGCGGCGCCCAGCTCGAAGAGATCGCCAAGAAGCTCAATCTGAAGCTGCGCACCATCGAGGCGGTCGATCGCTCCGGGCGGACACCCGTGGGCGAGCCGGTCGCCGATCTGCCGACTGGAGTCGATGTGGTCAGCAGTGCTTTTAACACCGAGATCGGCAACGAGAACGAGGCGCTTCAACTCGCGGGCGGCGGATTCGTCTGGTACGACGTGGTCAATGTCACGCCGTCGCGCGAGCGCAAGCTCGACGAGGTCAAGGACCGGGTCGAGGCGCGCTTTCGCGAGGATGAGACGATCAAACGCGTTAATGCCAAGACCACAGAAATCACCAGTAAGCTTAAGTCCGGCGCCTCGCTTGCTGAGGTCGCGGCGGCCGAGGGGCTAATGGTCGAGGCCAAATCTGGCCTGAGGCGCCAGGGCGGCGCGCAACCGCCTCCTCGCGTCATCACCGAAGTCTTCCGCACTGCGAAGGACCAGGTTGGCAGCGCCGAGGGCCAGAATGCCACGGACCGTGTGATCTTCCGCGTCGCCGACATCAAAATGCCGACCTTCGACGCCAATTCCGCAGACGCGAAGCGATTGATCGACCAGCTCAAGGACGCCTACAACGACGATCTCTTGAGCCAGTACGTGGCACGGCTGGAAAGCGATATTGGCACCGACGTCAATCAGAACGCCCTCGCCCAGGCCGTTGGCCGGGCGCCGAATCAGAGTGGCTTCTGATGAAACTCGTGAAATCCGCTTTGCGACATCATGCCGGCAAAGAGGCACCCCGCCGCATCACGCGGCGGGGAGGTTGGCGACCAGGCTTGGACAAGCCCGGCCATGACTCCAGGGCGTGCCGTCACCGGATTCGATGGCGTATGACTTAAACCTCCCCCAAAATTCCGCTCTCGCCTCCCATGCAGATCGAACCTCCCGCCGGCGCGTTCGCCACGACCTATGCACGCGGTGCCACGCAGGTCGCGTGGACCACGCTGGTGGCCGACCTTGAGACGCCGGTCTCGGCCTTTCTCAAGACCGGCGTCGACAAGCCGCTGAGCTTCCTTCTCGAATCCGTCGAGGGCGGAGCGGTGCGTGGGCGCTATTCGATCATCGGGCTCGATCCCGACGTGGTGTGGCGTGCTCGCGGCGATAAAGTCGAGATCAACCGTGCCGCGCGGCAGGATAAAGGCGCGTTCCATCCCTGCAGCGAGCCGCCGTTAGCGGCGTTGCGCGCCTTTATCAACGAAAGCCGGTTCGTACTGCCAGACAGCCTGCCGCCCATGGCGGCCGGGGTGTTCGGCTATCTGAGCTACGACATGGTCCGGCTCATGGAGGAGCTGCCGTCGCCCAACCCTGACCCGATCGGGATTCCGGACGCCATCCTGGTGCGGCCCACCGTCGTGATCATCTTTGATTCCGTGCTCGATACGCTCACGCTGGTGACGCCGGTACGCCCGGCCAAGGGAGTAACGGCCGAGGCAGCACTGGCCCGTGCCGTCGACCGGCTGACGGCCGTGGTCGATGCGCTCGACAGGCCCCTTGCCAAGGAGGCTGCAGGCTCGCCGGCCGAGGGACTGAAGATCGCGCCGGCCTCGAACACGACGGCGGCGGAGTTCCGCGCCATGGTGGCTCGGGCGAAGGAATACATCGTGGCGGGCGACATCTTCCAGGTGGTTCTGGCGCAGCGCTTCGAAACGCCGTTCACGCTGCCGCCGTTCGCTCTCTATCGGGCGCTGCGCCGGGTCAATCCGGCGCCGTTCTTGTTCTATCTCGACTACGGGGGATTTGCGGTGGCCGGCTCGAGCCCGGAGATTCTGGTGCGCACCCGAGGCGACAAGGTGACGATCCGGCCGATCGCCGGCACCAAACCGCGCGGGCTTACGCCCCACGAGGACAAGGCTCTTGAAGAGGAGCTGCTGGCCGACCCGAAGGAGCGGGCCGAGCACCTCATGTTGCTCGACCTCGGGCGCAACGATGTCGGCCGGGTCGCCGCCATCGGCACCGTCACGGTCACCGACCAGTTCTTCATCGAGCGATACAGCCAAGTGATGCATATCGTATCCAACGTGGAGGGCAAGCTCGACCCCCGCTACGACGCCCTCGACGCGCTTGCCGCAGGGTTTCCGGCCGGCACCGTGTCGGGCGCCCCGAAGGTGCGCGCCATGGAAATCATCGACGAGCTGGAGAAGGAAAAACGGGGCCTCTACGCCGGCTGTGTCGGCTATTTCTCCGCCGCCGGCGAGATGGACAGTTGCATCGTGCTGCGCACCGCACTCGTCAAGGACGGCAAGATGTACGTGCAGGCAGGCGCCGGCATAGTGGCGGACTCCGATCCAGACAGCGAGCAGCAGGAATGCATCAACAAGGCCAAGGCGCTGTTCCGCGCGGCCGAGGAGGCACGCAGATTTGCGAGCGGGGCCGGCAAAGGACAGTAAATGTCGTGCGATATGTTCCCCGGCGATATGTCGAGCGGCTTCTCGCACCAATTGACGGCCTGATAGTTCCAGAGGCTACGTTGAGATCATTGCATGGCGCCGCAAAATAACGGACGCGCGGTGGCATGGCTCGCGCTTGCGGCCATCATTTTTCTTTCGCTGGTTCCGCCTGGTGTGCGGCCGACGACATTTTTGCCCCACAAGATAGAGCACGCTGGCATATTTCTCTTCGACGGATTGGCCTTCGGGATCGCCTATCTCGGCTACGAATGGCTAATGGCTGTTGAGCGTCTCGGCGGTGATATTTTGCGCCGGCATCGAGCTTGCCCAACTGATGATTCCCGGTCGACACGCGCGGTTCAGCGATTTTGTCGTCGACGCGACCGCTGTCTGCGTCGGTATTTTTGCCGGCTCAACGCTGACCCGGATGAGAGGACGCCGCTACCAGTGAAAAGCGATCATGCCCTCCTGCTTTGCAAAGTGGCCCCGGCCTCCCGCGGCAATTGGGGACGGGAGACCGGGACCGTTGCTCTCACAATAGAGAGCCAACCAAACTTAGCTGCGTTGAGCGTGCTCCAATATGAGGTGGATCACATTGTGACATCGTCAGATCAGCAAAACGACGAGCGCGACCAATGCAAAGCCGCCGACGAGCATCATCCAGTCCCCTGAATCGAGACCGAAAAGTCGACCCTCGGCCGTGATACGCAAGCCCACATTCTGTGACATGTGCGTCCCTTGGTTCAAACCATCGTTCACTTAGTGCGGCGCCCGCCCCAAAAGGTTCAATCTCTTGCCTTGATCCCCCGATCACCCGAGCGCCATCTGCCCTCGCCCGTCATCGGTGGGCTGGAGCCGCCGGTTCAGGGAGATGGATCGCCGAGATCAATCTGCCTCCCCCACCCCTCCTCTGCTTGCAGGGGAGGGTGGGGAGGGGGATTTACGTTGGCTGAATGTCGGCGGAATGCGCCCTATCAGAGGCTGAAACGACACTTGACACGCGAACCGCGACATAGGACGCTCCCGTGGAAATTGACTCGTCTTCGTCGTGTAATTTTCTAAGTAGGTAAGCCGGGATGTCCTGTCGCGAGATCGAGGAGGAGAGGCCCCTCGAGAGTGGCAATGTATGTAATGTCGTGCAGTTGCAACCCGCTGGCGGAAATGGACCGCGGGGCGCCCCGACAGCCGCCGCAGGGGCGCCTGCCCTGGACATCGTGCCGTTTGCGCCGGACGCACTCACCCGCGATGGCCTTGATCTCATGAAGGCCTTCTTTGCCATTGACGATGCGGCTGCGCGCGCCGCGTTGGTGCTCCTGGCGCAACGGATCGCCGCACACTCCCCTAAGAAAATGAAATAAGGACGCCTCCGGAGGCGACGCCTTGAGCGTGTTCCGGTGATTCGGGGGCGAGTAGCCCGGATTGAGCCACCGGGTCCGGCCTTCGGCCGGCCCGATGACAAACTCCGCGAAATCCGGGATCGGCTTATCAACACGGCAACGCTATTAGCCCGGATATCTCACACTAAGAAAGCGCATCGGGGCGCCGAATCAGCGAAAGTTGTTTTGCGAGAACGACTTTTGACTGATCCGAGGAACCGCCCCGATGCCGACAGAGTGTAACCCGGACCTGTTTGGATTCGCAGCTGTCGCCCGCCGCGAAGTTGTGGGAAGTTTTGATGGCGGGTCGATCACATCGGACGCTGGAGCGCTTCTGCTGAGGCAGACGGACCAGGTCATTGGATTGAGCAAACGGCTCGCGGCCT
>WNFR01000613.1_pt1 | contig 36554 bp, 27 predicted proteins | sample 5400221 | NCBI WGS metagenome assembly WNFR01 (sample SAMN13153357, study PRJNA577476) | soil metagenome | isolation source: 40 cm soil under Madrone tree | place: USA:California | collected 2016-06-14 | reverse complement strand
CTCGGAAAAGCTTAGTTTTGGCTGAAACGCCAGCTGGAAAGCGGGATAACCGCGGCTCGCGAAGCGCTCGCCGCGGTGCAGACGGCAGACCTCTGATTGCGGTGTGGCAGAAGGCGGGCGGCGATGGGTCGGACGAATCGGTTCGAGCGCAACCTCTATGATGACGGCTTGCGGCGCCGGACTTCTGTAGGCGCGACGACATTGCGCTCGTATTGCGGGTCGAGCGCGAGCTCGCCGGGCGGTGGCGGCATGAGCTGCCGTTTCCGCCGCCGGCTGCGCATCATCCGGGCATCACCCTCAACCTGGGTAAGCGCAGCGCCTCGGTCTCGGTCGGGTGCGCGGTGCCCATGTCACCTACGGCCGCCGCGGCCGCCGCGCGACGATTACCCCGATCCGGGCTCAGCTGGACCGATTATCAGCGCCTACCCCGACCACAGCGCACCGCCCGGGGACGTCGTCGCGCGGCTTGCCGCTTATCCTCTTCCTCGCGGCGGCCGGGCTGATCATCGCGTTGCTGCTCGCCTCGTAGCGGCATCGCGCGGCGCCTGGCCCTGCATCGACTAGGCCTGGGGACCGTTTCCCGGCGCTTGCACCCCGCCCGCTAGGTGAACTATATGACAGCTGCTGACTTTCGGTGTTCCCGGCCGGGCGTGTGTAATTCCCGTGTAATCCGGCAGGGAAAACCCGGGGTAAGCGGGATGGCTTTGGACGAGGAGTTACCGCCTAGAGGATTGAAATTGCAGGAATAGCGACTATTCGGGATCGCTCGAAAAATGGCCCCGGGTAGACTGCAATCCTCGTACAGCGGTTCGATTCTGCTTCCGGCCCCCAGGGGACCCGCGCCCGTGACCTCGGGCGCTCTGATCCCCGGTAGCTCAGTTGGTAGAGCGAGCGGCTGTTAACCGCTTTGTCGCTGGTTCGAGTCCGGCCCGGGGAGCCAATAACTCAGAGGGTTAGATCTAAAATTCTAACCCTCTGATCGCCCAAGTCGGTTTGGGGCAAATTGGGGGCAACATCGTGCACCGTTCGTGCGGCGTGCCGGGGACTCGGGCCCACCGATCCTGTTGGATTGTCACTGGCACCCCGGCCAGCAGCGGCTGCGGCGCTGCCTGAAGTATGAGGAGGTGTAGCTGCACACCTATCCGCGCGTTGCCGAAGCAACGGCCGGAATCGGCAGCTGGTTGCGCTTGTAGAACGAGGAACGGCAGCACCAGAGCGTCGGCTACCGCACGCCGCAGCAGATCTATGCCGCCCAATGCCCTGTGGAGAATAACCAGTACCTCGGCGGCGATCGGAGCCGACATCGAAATCGGCCGGGTTACACCTTAAGACCGGCTGCACTTAAAGAGGCGACTCGGGCGGTAAGAAGCGGCTCCGGCTGTGCCACGTTCGGGGTCCACCTGGGGCGACACAATCGCCGAGTGCGCGAGGGGTTGGGTTCCTGGGCGGGCCGGGTTACCCGGCGATCAGCACAAAGCTTTGATGGCCCCGATCGGTGACGCGGGGCGAGACCGGGCATCGCCGCATCAGGGTGATCGACCCGCTTCCCGGATGGCGCAGGTCTGCGCGTTTTGATGTGCCGATCAGTGAGATTTACTGTCGGTGCTGCCTGCTCCGACTCGCGGCACCAGACTGTCGCGTCTCACCATGTCGTACCGCAATGTTGGGTAGGCGGCCGGTGCTGGCGGCGATGGGCCTCTCTCGGCCTCTCTCGCTTTATCTGGGAATTAGATGCACATTCTCCTGCAATACGCGCCTAGTAGTTGCAAAATATCGAAGCACAACCCGCTTAAATTGGAACAGAAAAGGATGGACGAAACCCGCAAAGCGTGTTCTCTTCTCCCGATAGCTCATCCTTTGGTCGTACTAACCAGTGCGACAGCATCTTCTGAGGGAGTGGGGATATGGCATCTATTCCGGGTGGTCAGTATAACGTGTTTGCCCAGGGGGGCCAACAACTCAACGTCGTCACGACATCGGACGGGAACAACCTTCCGCCGCCCATCCTCGGTCAATTTAACCTGGAGGTAATCACCGGCGGGAGCATCCCACCCGGCATACCAGCCGGGTATCAAGGCGTCGCAGTGCTGTCCGACAACGGCAAGACCATCAATATGGCGTATGGCGACTGGGCTTTGCAGGTGACCGGAGATCCGACGGTCATTGGGGGAGCAGGTCACGACACGATTTACGGCGGCGACGCCCCGACTTTGATCATTGGCGGTTCGGGTCCCGACCTGATCTATGGCGGCAGCGGTCCTGATACGATCATGGGCGGCTCGGGCCCCGATACGATTTTTGCCGGCACCGGCGATGAGCTCATCTTCGGCGCTAGCGGCTCGGCCCTCATCTTTGGGGGCGACGGCCGTGCCACGATACAGGGCGGCAGCGGCCCCGAGACGATTTACGGCGGCAATGGTCAGGATGTCATTACCGCCGGCAGCGGCCCCACCGTGATTTATGGCGGCAACGGCAAGGATACGATAACTGGCGGCAGCGGCCCCGACACGATCTATGCCGGTCATGGCGGCGATGTGATCATGGGCGGCAGCGGAGAGACTTCGATCTTTGCCGGAGACGGGCCGGACACGATCATCGGCAGCAGCGGCACAACTGCCATTTACGGCGGGTTGGGCTCTGCGACAATCACCGGCGGCAGCGGTCCGACCACGATTTATGGCGGCAGCGGCCAGGACGTCATCACCGCCGGCAGCGGCCCGACCATGATTGTCGGCGGAGACGGCAAGGATACGATCACCGGCGGCAGTGGCCCCGATACGATTTTTGCCGGTCACGGCGGCGACCTGATCCTTGGCGGCAGCGGCTCTGACCTGATCTTTGGCGGCGATGGCCGCGACACGATCTTTGGCGGCGGCGGCTCGGACACAATCTATGGCGGGGCGGGACGCCTCTTGGTTCACGGCGGCTCTGGCCCCGATCTAATCGTCGGCGGCGACGCAAACGACACAGTCTTTGGCGGCAGCGGGGCCAATACGATCGATGGCGGGGCGGGCGACAACCTGATCTACGCCGGGAGCGGCGGTACCGTGGTCCAGGACAGCGGGGTCAGTGGGCAGGATACCGTCGTCGGGTTCAACCAGGCGCACGGCGACGGGATCACCTTCTCGGGCCAGGATGCCGGCACAGTAGCTCATGTCGTTGCTACGGCGACTGTCAGCGGCGGCAGCACGACGATCACTCTGCCTGATGGCTCGACGATGACTCTGGTTGGAATTACGCACATCGACAATACCTTCTTCCACTGAGCGGGGGTGATCCCGGCTTATTCGGTCGATAATCCAGAGTTAGTAATTCGGGAAATACCCTGGTTAAACACAAAGTTTCAGAGGTCAAGATGGCATCGATAAAGAACCAAGGACTGGGAGAGGATCGCGGTGGGAGCCGCTCCGGAGATGATCGGGGTCGTGGAGGAGGAGACCATGGTCATGATCACGATCACGATCACGATCATGATCCGCCCTGTTACTGTCGTGGAACGTTAATCTTGACGGAACGCGGCGAGGTCAGGGTTGAGGATCTCGCTATCGGTGACATGGTGGTGACGATCTCGGGAGAGGCAAAGCCGATCAAGTGGATCGGCCGGCGCAGCTATGCCGGGCGGTTCATCGCCGGCAACCCCGGAGTGTTGCCGATCATGGTGCGCGCCGGTGCGCTGGCGCCCGAGATCCCGGTGCGCGATCTGTGGCTGTCGCCGGGGCATGCGCTGCTTCTCGACGGTGTCCTGGTCGCGGCCGAACACCTCGTCAATGCGCTGACCATCTTGCAGGCAGGCACGGTCGACCAGGTCGAGTATTTCCATCTCGAATTCGAGGCGCACGAAGTTATTCTGGCAGAGGGCGCGCCAGCCGAAAGTTATGTCGAGTGCAACAACCGGCAGGGCTTCCACAACGCCCATGAGTTCGCCGCGCTTTACCCAGACGATGCGCGGGTTTCGTTTGGCTATTGCCTGCCGCGGCTGGAGCCGGGGATGGCGGAGCTCGCTGCGATCCGCGTCGGGCTTCTCGAGCGGGCTGCGGTGCTTGGCCATCCGACCACCGCCGACCCCGATCTCCATCTGGTCGTCGATGGGACCGTCGTGGCGGCCCAATCGGTCGCCGATGGCCGCCACACCTTCCGGCTCGATGCCGTGGCGGATGAGGTCTGGCTCGCCTCGCGTTACGGCGTCCCGGCCGAGTTGAGCCCGCGGTCGAGCGACCGGCGATGCCTCGGCGTCTGCGTGGAGCAGCTCGTCTTGCGCGATGATCACCTGCGGCTCGAGATATCGCACTCCCATCCGTCGCTCTGCGACGGATTTCATGAAGACGAGGTAGGCGTGCGGCGCTGGACCACCGGTATGGGACGGGTTCCTGAGCGCTTCCTGCGCGCCTTTGCCGGCGGCTTCATCATCGAGGTGCACTGTCTGCCTGCCATGCCGCGCTATCTCATCCGTCCGCACATCGTAGCCATCCCTGAGCGGTTCGCCCGCTCGACAGCTTCGCCAGAGCGTGCCGCACGATTCCATTCGCGGCGGTCTCCAATCTCGGCAAAGAGTAACGGGAAGCCGCTGAGCAGCCGCCAGAGTTCACGCCGGCAGACAGTGGCCGCGGCCGTGTAGGCTCGTGCAGGCTCGTGCAGGGGCCAGTTGCGGTATGGAAAACCTCTGGAAGCCGACTCATCATCCAAGAGCCTGACCACGAATCTTAGTGGTCGTATTGAATAGTTGTGGTCATCTATTGCTTGTGAGTGGGTCGGGCAGGCTGCGTCACACGCGTGGATTCGTCGCCGTGCTTTTGCAAGCGCTGATGGTCATCCCCTCGGGCCTGGCGTCGGCCCAGGCGACGGGCGGGGCGGCCCATTTCTACAACAGTCTGCTCGGCGTTCACGTTGCCGGATATCAGGGCTGGTTCGCCTGCCCCGGCGATGGCGCTGTCGGCGTGGGGTGGGGCCACTGGTTCCGCGGCGGCAGCGATCCGAGGGACCCGAACTCGCTGGCGATCGACCTGTGGCCGGACACCTCCGAGCTCGACGCGGACGAACGGTGCCCGACCGACTTCCACTTGCCTTCCGGCGCGCCGGCCTTTCTGTTCTCGAACCAGAACGCGAAAACGGTCGCGCGCCATTTCGCCTGGATGAAGCAGTACCGCATCGACGGCGCCGCCATGCAGCGGTTCCTGACGAACATCGCCCATGCGGACCTAAAGTGGGATTTCGATACCGTTCTGGACAACGCGCGAGCAGCAGCCGAGGCCAACCGCCGCGGCTTTTTCGTCATGTACGACATTTCGGGCATGCACGGCGTCGCCGCGCTACAGGCGATAGAGCGGGATTGGCCGCACCTGACAGGTGACCTTCACCTGACCGACAGCCCGGCTTACATCTTCGACCGCGGCAAGCCGGTCGTCGCCGTTTGGGGATTGGGGTTCAAGGACCGCGATATAAGCCCCGACCAGGCGGCGGCGATCATCCGTTACTTTCGCACGGACAGTGTGCAGGCCACGGTCTTGGGTGGCGTTCCGGCCGCCTGGCGCAACCTCGGCAGTGACGGCTACTATCCCGATTCGCGCACCGACCCACAATGGGCCGCAGTCTACCGCTCGCTGGACGTCATCAGCCCATGGGCTGTCGGCAGGTTTCGCGACGACAACGGCGCCGACACCTTCGCGCGGCAGCGGCTGATCCCGGACATCGCCGAAACTCGCCAGCTCGGCATCGAATACATGCCCGTGGTGTTTCCCGGCTTCTCTTGGCACCACGGGGCTGGATGGGCGAGCAAATCGCCGCTCGACCTCATCCCGCGGCGCTGTAGCGCGTTCTATCAGCGCCAGATCGACAATGCGATCAAGGCGGGCACGCAGATGCTTTATACGGCCATGTTCGACGAGATCAACGAAGGCACGGCGATCTTCAAGCTTGCGATTGATCCAAGCCAGAAGCCGCTCGGCACGGATCTGCTGCTGCTCGGCGCCGATGGCTGCCGCACCGCGACCAGCGACATGTATCTCCACCTCGCGGGTCAAGCGAGCCGCGCGCTAGCGAAAGTGCGGTAGATTCGTCTAGAATTTAACAGCGTCCAGAATCAGCGATGTGTAATTTAGGGCGCCTTTGTTACGAGTGTCGAATTCCTTGGATCGCTGAATAAATCCGTCAACAGTTTGCCAGGGACGCTTATGAAACTGTCGGTCGGCGTCGAACCTTTCGAGCGGACGAGTCGCGAAGCCTACCGTTCGGAGTTCTGCAACCAAATCTTCCAATGACATCGCGGGGTGGTGCGGATCCATTCGCTGGTATTCTTCGTTGGGAAAATTCGCGTCACGAACAGCGATTCGGACACGTCCTCCCGGCGCTAGAATGTCGTGTAATTTTTGAATGCCAAAGTTCTTTCGTCAGCCGATAGCTTGTCAATCCAATGCTCTGTGACGATCGTGAGTGCCTTGCCGCATGGAGTATACTCATCTGCGAGACTCTCACCGCCCAAAGAAAGGAACTCCAATGGATTCAATGCGCTCCAGCCGAGCTGGGGAACGGTTGCTTCGCCAAGTGTGAATTTGTATGAGATAGGGAAATCCGACGGCTTCACTCCGTAGACAATCAAAGATGTAAATCGCAGCCGACCGCCAGGGTTGCGAGGATCACAATGGCGTGATCGCATGACAGCTCCGTTCTGCGGTGACCAAAAGCGCTCGTGAAAGTTGCCCGATTTATCGAAGAACTCTAGTGGTCTAACCTGAAAACCCTCGTCTCGCAGAAGCTCTGATAGGATGTCGATGTTGTACAATGTTAGATGACCAGGATAACGTCCGGTACTTACGTAATCTATATAGTTGGGATCCCGGAAATAACCGTCAGGCACTGCTATCCTCAAGCGCCCTCCTGGCGATAAAAACTCACGGCAGGTGCGAATTGCAACCCGGCCCTGATCAACTGTCAAATGCTCCCAAACATGCTCTGCCAGGATCGCCGAGACGCCGCCTTGCTCCAGCCACGCGCACCATTGGTGCGGTTTAAGGAGGTCGAGCGTGGATTGGTTCGTTGGAACCCAGTCAGCGAACTCAGTCGAAGCAGCGCCGATAACTAGGCGCACGGTCCCGCTGCGAGCTGCCTCGCGAAGGGCTCTGATTTCGTACGCCATTTCCAATTCGGGAAACGCATTAGAAACGGACGCGAGCTGTCGCAACTTCTTGCGCATTTCCTCCGGTCGCGAGAGCGCCGATATTTCTTCAAGCAATGCGTCGTCGGGATCACGCCCGAGGAAGACGCGCAACAGAAGGCTAATTGAGTTGTAACCAGCCACATGGATCTCCGTCTCGCCGCCCAAGCGGCCTATTGAAGAACCTACGGTATGCTTGGCTTCGTCGTGCGAAACCAGCGTGATCACGCCGCGATTCGACGGAAAAGCATCGTCTGCTCGGGGATATTGTATGTACCATAGGTATCGAGGCTATTAACAATAGCGAAATCGCGGCTCGCCATGAACAGCACTACTTGATGGAAAGAGAAGCTGTTTCTTGCTGTTTCAATTCCATATTGCTGGTTAACCCGCGGGGTAAAGCTGCCAGTCCGAGAGATAGGTAATCGATGTAGTATGACATACAAACTGGCCACTCTAGTGATATTTAGTAGAGCCAGCTCCCACGCTGGTACATGCTCCAATACCCCAGAAGCCAAGACGATCTCAAATGCTAAATCCGCAAACGAAAGCGCCGTCAGATTTTCGTTTTTCCACGTTACACCGGGGTGGCGTGCTTTAGCGCGTGCCACGGCACTCTCGGCAAAATCCGTTCCGGTATAGTCAATCTCGTGATCGGTTCGATGTTTGAGAACATCATAATAATAGCCAAGAGCACACGCGCAGTCCAGAAATGAGTACCGCTTTAGCTTCGGTATATACTCCATAATTGCAATGAAACTATCGAAGACGTCGACGGAATCGCCACGCCTCATCTTTTCAAGTTGTGGCTTTGCAATTTTCCACTGCTGATCAAATTCCGCATTCTGCCATGAGTAGTTGAGATCGTTTGACATTAGTAAGTCCCTACTAAACGAATCCTGAGGCAACCGCACGGCAGCTTGCGTGGGGGTAGGTCCGATATTGTCAAACTTTATTGAGCGCAGTGTCTTCGCGCCCTCACTGCGAGTGATGTCTACCCATTCGTCCAACATAGCGCTCGATGGGGTGCCGAATGAAGAAATCTCCTCGGAAAACATTGACGTCTGAGCGTATCGTTCATTTTGGTAAAGTCGAGAGTTTGAGTGCAAGCCGACTTCCCCAATATATTTCCCAAAGCAAGCAGCTGACATGATTTTGACTGTGCCGAGGACGCAGGAAGCAACATCCTTCATGGCGTCCTGGGAGGTACCATTGCTGCCAAATCCAAGTTTGTTGAAATATTGGCGAATTGCGACGTGATCTCGTGACCGATAATCGCTGCGTGCCAAAATCTCCACGTAAGGCGCCAGAATATCACGCTGTGCAAGCCATTGACGCCGCGTCAGGGCGAAGCCCCATTTGTGTCTCATCAGAATGAGTTTCTTCGCCGACAATTTCTGTTCGGCCAAGCTCACGCGATGATCGCCATAGGCAGCGACATAGGCGATCCGCTTCTCCTCAAGCGCAATCGCCGTCAATGCGTACAGCGGCGTCAAATAGTGCTGTGAAAGTACTAAATCATCCTCGAAAAAGAACGCCGCCTCTACTCCTAACTCCTCAAAGAAATAGTTTTCAGCACGCGCAAAATTAAAAGCCACACCAAGATTTTCTGCAGACGGAAACGTTCTGCTGCCGGGGAAAATGGTTTCAAATAACTCCATGCAGCGCTCAACACGACGGGGGTCAGTGAGATCCTGCCCATTTCGGGAGCGGTAGCCATCTTGAAATAAGAATATTTCGGTTGCGGCAATCGGCACCGTTTGTGCACTAAGGGAACGCAGGACTGACTCGAGATAGTGTGGCCTGTCGAAAGACATGACGGCAATCGGGTATCTGATTGACGGCTCCATCTTCACACCGCAACGTTAATTTGTGCTGTTCATGGTAACTTCAGGAGTCTGTTATACGGGCGCTGCCATGGTTCACAGCAACAGCGTGTACAGTATCTCGACCCGGGTCTTCAGATCGGTTTCTGGCACGACCACCAACCGCTCGAAGCCGATTGTCGGGATGCGCCCGTCAAACGCGGCGATCTGCGCCCGCGCTTCTGCGGACAGGTCGATCTCGGCGCGGATCAACAGCCGCCAGGCGCCGTCTGAGGCGGCCGGCTTGCGCACGCGAAGACCAATATTGCGTGAGCCCGGGCCGATGGCACCGTTCCATGCGCTCATGCCGTTTGCCAGGATCCGCACTGGCTGATCGACGAGGGGCCCGCTGACCCGCAAGCGGAGGAATACGTAGTAGAGCAGACTCTCGTTGGGGCCCAGCCCGAACACGACTTCGCCGCCCGAACGGCACGCCCACGTCCCCCAATCCTCCGGGGAGGCCCAATAGCCGCGCGACCGCAACTCCTCGCCCCACAGAAAGCTCTGCTCGTGTAGCGGGTTGAGCAGGAATGCGCCCCGCCGGCTCCCTTCGATGCGGGCCAACAGCATATCGCCGATAGTGTCGGTTTCGCGGTCCAGTCGGCCAAAGCTGATCTCCGACGAATAGGGGATCGTGGCGTAGGGATACGGCCCCTGCCACTCGGTGTGCGCCGCAGTCTGACACGCGGCGACCACGCTTTCGGCGACCGAGCGCCAGGTGACCGGCTGGTAGCCGCGGCGGATCTTCGCCTCCAGCCGGTTGCGGCCCTGCTTGTCGGCGATCAACCCGCGGATTGTCGCCAGCGACTGCTCGAAATTGTCGATGTCGATATACACGCCGAAATCGCCGGCGACCTCGGGGAGGGAGGCGCGATCGCTGCTGACGCAGATCTTGCCCATCGCCAGCGACTCGCCGACCGGCAATCCCCACCCTTCATAGAATGAGGGGCTCAGCGTGAACAGGCATCGGCTGTACAGCAGCCGCAAATCGGCATCGCAGATGTCGCGCAGCAGATGGATTCTGCCGCCGAGATAACCGGTTTCGACCACGGCGCTGACGAACGCGCTGGATTTCCAGCCCAATCGGCCGACGCAGATGAGATGCGGCGGATCGTCGCCGTCCTCGATCATGCGGCGCCAGATGTCGAGCATCAGCTGATGGTTTTTGCGGCCCTCGATCGTCGCGACGAACAGGACGAAGCACTCGGGCAGGCCGGTCAACGTGGTCGTGCCGGGACGGTCCCCGGTCGCCAAGAACTCGGCGAAGGACGAACCGTTCTTCGTTACCGTGATCGGCGGCTCGGGGATTTGCAGCGTGCGGGTATAGCGCTTGACGTCCTTCGCGGTGTTCTCCGACACGCTGAGAATATGGTCGACATGGCGCAATGCCCGGCGCATGAACTCCTCGAACACTCGCACGGTATCCTGGTCGCAGGTATCGCGCGCATAGATCGGGATCAGATCGTGCACGGTCATGACGAAGCGCGTGCCGAACTGCCGCTTCAACGCGAGCACGCGATAGATGTAGTCCTGGTTGACCCAGGCGGCGCCCAACAGGCACAGCACCGATAGCTTGCCGTCGTCGAGAACACCGGCGCCGGTGAACTCGCGGGCGCCCGGCAATATTCCATAGCGGGCTTCTTCCGCGGGGAAGGGCACCGCACGTTGTCCCTCCGGCAGAAACAAGCTCTGGAGCAGGGTGAACAAAAACCCAGTCGGGATCTCGACCCAGTTTCCGTTTCTGGCATTGTAGCTCAGGAAGACGAGGTCGGATTGCGGCAATAGCCCATGGGTTAGGACCGCTAGGACAATGCTCGATTGGACGCGCTGAATGCCGGTCAGATTTGGATGATGACCGACATAATAAACCAGGTCGGAAATATCGAACAATATCCGCGTACCGACGAGGGCCGCCGAGCGCGGGAGAGTCCTCGGCGCAGGCGATGCCGCCATGTCCGTCATTACGTCAGGTGGTTCGACGAGGCTAGTGTAGTCGAGAACGATTGGCGAGCCCGGCACGGTGGCGCCACTATCAGCGCAGCGGAGGTGCAGGGTATGGCGGCGGCCTTCCGCCAGCATTTCGTTCGGAAATTCGATACGGAACCCATGCCCGCCATCGCCAATGCCGAGTTTCACGAGTTCCGGCCGACGGTCACTCGCGGTCGTTGTGACCAGGAGGGTTTCGCCATCGACCAACTCGAGGCGGATCCGTTCCCCGGGCGTGTTTGGATCCCAAACCCAGCCGTTGACCGCAGCCCAATCCACTGCGTCGATATGACCTTGAAGCCTGCGGTGGGTTTGGAGTGGCGCTGCGGCGATCTCAGAGGGGGCCGCCTCTTCTCGGCCTGATAGATTGGCAATCGCTGAGCTTTCCCATGCCGCAAACGGCGTCTCCTGCTCAGCGGCCGCGGGATCTACATCGCGGTTCGCGCGGGCACCGTGGCCATTTAGGAGGAGCGGGCGCGGGCGGATGTTTCCGGCCATCCCCCGAGAGTCGCCAGTGCGCTCGGTCGACATTGGCGCCAATGCCGATATCGCCTCCACAGCCACGGCTTCGTGCACGGAGAACGTAGCTGGCCCGGCCGCCGCACGGCCCTGATCGGCTGCTGCTCCCGCCTTTCCCTGTCGCTTTCCGTACGGCGGATTTCGTGCCATCTAAACCTCTTCAAAGACTGACGGTGGATCACGATTAGACAATGACGGCAAGGAGTTATTCTGCTTTTCTCAGAGCAAGGTCGCTTTGCGTCAAACACACTGCAATGAGCCACGCCACGCCCCTCAACCCGGGGAGAGCTTCCGGCAAAATAGTGAAAATTTTTACAACGCAGAGAAGGCTTCGGCGGCCTCGCTCGCGGGATGCATGCATTGCATGGCAGAACTTGCCGACAAAGCGGGATTGGCCCATTTGGGATTGGGACATTGCGGTGCTGGTCCTGCCGCCCGACGGGCTGGTGGCTGGCGCAGTGTCGGAAAGGATCCGCAGGCGCAGTCACCGCCGGGGTTCCTTTCTCTACAGTAGCGCGGCTCGGCGCCTCAAAAAGGGCAGAGTTCCCCGGTATGATGACCCTCGTCTGGATTGATTTTATCGGATTCCGACGGGACGAGAAGATGGGTCTATTTCAGGTTCTCCTATGGTGCGCGGCCGTTGTGCTCAGGGGTTATTCCCGGTTCGGCGAATTTGATTCCCGATTATGCCCGAATAAATTCCCGTTTCCGCCGCTACGGGAATTGGCCAGCAGGGGATTGATTTGCCTGGCCGTTTTCGCCGCCAAAACCGCTGTTATCGGGAAAAATCGATAAAGTTCCCGGTTGCACGGGAATAACCGGGAATCTTGCCCCCAACGGCGGGGCGGGGCGCAGCTTCGTCCCGTCGGATCGGGCCGGCTCCTCACCTCAACGTTATCTGCCCTGCGCGATCGCCCGCAGTCTATCGAGATACCGCGCACCGACCGCGGTTGGGTCGTAGCATCGGCGTATCCGCTCGCACCCGGCGCAACCGAGTCGGTGACCCAATGACGTGTCGGCGCTGACGCGGCGCATCGCTGCCGCGGCTTGATCGATGTCGGGCTCCGCCCAGACCTGGCCACTCGCTCCGGGATATTCCTCGGCCCTTACCGGCACCAGCTCGTAATCGACGAGGAGCGCCGTCTCGGAGGTGGCGAAATCGCGGGTTCCGGAGTAGTCGGTCACGATCACCGGCTTGCCCAGCAGCATCGCCTCGGCGGGCCCGCGGCCAAAGCCCTCGGACCGGTGCAGCGACAGAAAGCAATCCGATAGCGCGAGCAGCGCAATCGCGCGAGGCCTGGTGAACTCGCGATCGATGAGCAGGATTCGTGGGTCGCCGTGTATCGCCTCCAACAGCCTGTCGCGCTCTTCCAGCATCCAATCGGAGCCGATCGTCTTGAGGAGCAGAGCCGCCGATTGGTTGCGGCGAGGAAAGGCGCGCCGGAAGGCCGCGACAGCAGCAAGCGGGTTCTTCCGGCTCGCGTAGGAGCGGAAGTCGAAGCTGAAATAGAATACGAACTGGTCCTCGGGCAGGCCGAAATCGGCGCGCCTCAGACCCGGCTCCGGCGGCGGAACCGCGACGGCCATCGGCATCAAGAGGACGGGCTTGGTGGTTTCCGGCGCAATCGAGTCGTAGGCAAATCGGCTCGACACCCAAACCTCCTGCACAAAGGCGAAGGAGGAATTCCACTCCTCAGGAAATTTGGCCAGTTCCCATGCCCAATAGCCGATCGTGTAGTTCCGCTCGAGCCCTCTTTCCCGCAAGAAGATGTAGTCGAAGAATGCGGTATCGGCATTCAGGTGTAGGAGGTTTATCTGGGGTGGCGCGGCAAATGCGCCGGCGGCGCAACCGTCCTCGGTGGTGATTGCTCCGGAGAGGCGATCCAGGACCGCGCATCCCCGGTGTTGCTGGCGCAGCGCGAGGGCGGTCATGCGCAGATCTTCGGCCCGGCCAGAGACCAGGTCGGCATATCCGACCAGGCACAAATCGCGCTTTACGGCCGGCTTGGTCACCGCCAATGCCGATCGCGTCGGCGGGGCATCGTGGAATGCCGGGAGATCGGACGCTAACGTGCAAACATCATCGAAATCCACGTCTCTCAGCCCTTTCTCGGTGTACCAGCTGAGCAACGCCGATCGGCCCTCATGCGTGCGTAGGTCGTACTGGGCCTGTAGATCCGAACGCATTGTCCACAACCCAAAAACGAGATTGTCGAGCGGCACGAAGGCGTCGGCCGCAGCCGGTGCGATGCTTGACAGCCACCGCAGTGGCCGACGCACAAAGCTTTCGGGCCAGCCTAAATGCCGGCGCAGCGCGCCGCATACCCATATCGTCACGCAGAGCCGCGCTTGCCGAGTGTGCGGGAAATGCCGAGCAATGTCGGGATAGGGCCCGTCATAGAGCGGTGCCATGATCCGCAGCAGCCGTGTGATCGGCGGCTCATCGGCGCAGTCCTGCCCTTCGGGTTCGGCGTCGGGCATATCGAGGAAGTGGGCCAACTCCGGCTCGGCCAGCTCCAGTGGAACGCATTGGTCCCGGACGCCCTGCGTCAGACACCAGGCGATATAAGTGAGGACATCCACTTGGGTCCGATTGGGAAAGTGCAGCCGCACATCCTGTCTCAGTTCCCACAGGAGTGCCAGTATCCGCGGCATCGGGATACCGCCGGGCTGCGCCCCGAGATCCCAGGCGATCGGCGCCGTCAGCCAGGCATCGACGCTCGCGTCGCAGCGCGTCATTGTCCGCCCGGCCTGCGAAGGCCACGGCGGCGGGATGCGAATGAGAGAGGTCCCCCGCCACGCGAAGGCGACGGCAGCCGCGACCGACCACTGGTCGAGGCCGAGGGACCTTCCCTCCTCCTTCAGCCAGAGCGCATAATCGCGGCGTTGCAGCGGATTTCTAAGGTCGAACCTGGCGATTAACCACGGATTTGCCAGCCACAGTTCGAACATCAGACGGGTGATGGCTGGCGGCCCGAGGATCGCGAGGCGAGGCTCGGGCTCGTCGAATTAAGATGCGCCACGCCCGAACAGATCAATCCCCTGGCGCTTGAAGTCTGCGACATTACGCTCGAAATAGGTGTGCATCGCAGGATGCACCCGTCGCCCGTCGGCGAACCTGAAATGGGTCACAGGGAGCGCGCCATCGTTGCTGTCGCCCATTGCAGCGGCTAAGCCCGTTCTCGGGTTCCATCGAAGAAAGATGGCGCAGACACACCCGCGCCGTCTGGCTGGGAGTGTCGGGCGCATTCCTTCATTCATCATTAACGCAGCATCAATACTCGCGCCGAACCCACAATGATCCAATCGCAAAGCTCGCCGCAGTTGGCAAAGATTTTTTTGAGTTCGACAATTTGGGCGAAAGAGCATCATCATGGAGTATCCCTTGCGCCCGGTCGGCAGCATTATTCCTATGAGATAGCACGCCGAAAATTCGAAATTGCACTGCACTATCTCGGCCTCGAAATCCATGACGTTCTGCGGCCGGAGATCTACGCAAGACCGGTTTCTCGACGATTCCTCAGTGGGAACTGTTGTCACTTGATTTTTAAGCCTGCCGAATGGATCCGCCTGCTCAAAGGGGTCAAAAACATTGCCTGTGTCGCCTGGGAATTCGACAGGCTCATCGCGCCCGACACGCGAGGCTCTTCTCACCCGTTCAAAGATATGCGGCGTATGCTGATGCTCCCAGATGAGGTTTGGACGCCGTGCGAATTTACCCGCCAGGTCTTTCAAGCCAACGGAATTCCGAACGTTCATCGCATTCCGGCGCCAATCTCGGTTCCGTCCGTCCCGGTACCAATCCAATTTCCCGAGATCCCACCCGATCTGGACAGAATCTCCTGGATCAATCTGCGCGTCGGATTTGGCCGCTATCGCGACCTCAATCGATCGGTACCGAGCCGACCCTACCGCCTTAGCGACATCATTTTAGATTATTACCAGGACCGGCAGCCGCAGATCTTTGTTTCGGTATTAAACCCGCATGATTTGCGGAAGAACCTTACATCTTTGATCGGCGGATTTTTTCAGAAAGCAGATGTTGAATACCGACGAGATCGTTGGCTTCCCCGAGCCGCGCGCCGAAAGGTCATCGTATCATGGCCCGGGAATGTCGAGCGCGAGCTTTGACCTCGTTGACGAGCTGCGACGGGTCAAGCGGACAGAGATTACACGAATTAGGGAAATTGCCGAGCGGCTGTTGATTCAGTTCGGACCCGTCATTGCCATCGGCTTTCTGTATTACGAGATGCTCGGGCGGCTACCCGATGATGCGGAGAGCGCCAGTCATATAGAGCGACTCCGTCGGGCACCATCCACTGTGCCCGGAGTTGTCGAGGAGCTCCGTGCCCTCGCGGACTCCGAACCACGGAATCCCGTCCAGCCACTGTAGACGCGCCGGGTCGCAGCGTTTCAGCACCTTCAATGCCAATTGTGAAGATCGTCAAAGGCCCTCACGGATCTGCAGCAACGAGCGGAGCAAATTCAGATAGGCGGGAAGACAGACCGAATTCAGTTCGTAACGTCCGATCACCGTCTGCCGAGCAGTCGCTCGGATGCGGTTATTGACGCTGCCGCCATCGCCCGCGAGCGCATTCGCAATGCGATCCGCCAGACCCTCCACGTCAAAGAAGTCGACCAGTCGCCCGTTCTCACCATCGCAAATCACCTCCTCGACTGGCGGTGAGCGAGAGCCGATGACGAGACATCCAGCCGCCATCGCCTCCAAGAGGGACCAGGAAAGCACAAACGGATAGGTGAGATACACGTGAACCGTGGAGATCTGCAGTACCGTGAGGTACTGCTGGTACGGAAGGTGCCCGAGAAAGTGCACCCGTTTCAAATCGACCTTCCCGCCCAGCTCGGCGAGCAGTTGTGCCGGGTAGCTGGCAGCTTTTTCGGGTCTGCGCCCATAGCTCACGCCGTCACCGCCGACGATCAGCACCTGCGCCTTCGGCCGTTGCTCGAGCACTCGCGGCAGAGCGCGCATGAAAATGTGAAACCCGCGATAAGGCTCGAGATTCCGCGCGCTATAGGTCACGATCTCGTCAGTCCGAGACAGGCAGCGGCCGCCGCTCAGCCAGAGACGTGCCGACGGGTCCGGCTTCACTATGGTGGTGTCGATCCCCTCGTGCACCACAGCGATCCGGTCGCGATGAATTTTCGGGTACTGAGATCGCTGCCATTCCGTCGGGCTCTGTCCCCAATCGACGGCATCGAGCCCCATTAGGTTTATCGCGTTGCGCGCACGCAGCCGCACCGGGGCATCCGCTTCCGGCGGGAATTCACCGTCGAAGTCGACGTCCGACCCGCTGGCCCGGTAGAAGAATTCAAAATAGCCGAGCAATGGGACGTGCGGCCAAACATCCTTGACGTAGAGGATTTCTCCCCAACCGTTGTGACCGATGACGATGTCCGGAACGAACCCGTCTCGGTTGAGCCATTCGCATAGTCGCGCCACGGCCAATCCGTTAGCCAGGCTGTTTTCCAGCTCGCGCAGATAAGGTTGCCCGCACGATTCAGGCACAGCGGGCTGGTATTCAAACTTGCAGACACCGTCGATTTCCGCACTGCGCGGTTGGGTGATGAAGCTCACCCGGTGCCCAGCTTGCGCCAGATAGCGCACGATATGGACATATTGGCCAGGAACATTTTGATGGATGAAGAGGAATTTCATCCCTTGACGCCGCTCGGCGTGGGTTTGTAGGCGGTTGCCCACAGATCGAACGAGCCGCCCTGGCGCAGCGTTATTTCGGCAAACCCCGCTTCGATTAGCACCTTGTGCAATGTCCGTGCGGTAAATCCGGTGCGGTGTGCCATGAAAGGGTTGCCGTGCGCCAACGAGGCCGTGTGCCCAAAGATCATGTCGAGCGGTGTGATCGGACCGCTCAACGACATGTATGCCTGATCCTCGAGGCGATCCTCCGCGACGAACTGCGCTACCTGCCGCAGATCGGGAAGGGTCAGAAGCAAAAGGCCGTGCGGCTTCAGCACGCGGATGAATTCCGCCAGCGCAAGCGGCACTTCGTGACGCTGCAGGTGCTCGAGATTATGCGAAGACCATATGGCATCGACCGAGGCGGATGCGACCGGGCTCATATCGATGATCGAGCACAGGATGTCGGGTTCGACGGCAGGGTCGAGGTCTAGCCTGATCTCCCGCCATTCGCGCCCATGAAAGTGCCGATGCAGTTTTTGCCGCAACCGATAGCCGCAGCCGACATTCAATACTGTCTTACTAGCCGGCAATACGGTCTTACCAGCGGGCGGCGACCCCGAATGCATAGGCGAAACTAGGTGGGGCTCTGGCCACAGAGGCGTGCCATCGCCGGGCGAACATGCGTCAGCCATTCGTCGAAATCGTCCGTTCGAACTGCGATCAACCGCTAGCGAGCAGCGCGGCGGATGATGCGCACGTTGATCGCCTCCAATGGATCATTGGCGATCGGCGGGATGCAGAGCTCGCCATTGCGGTTTGGGCCGACGATACCGCTTTCGAAGAAGGCGCCTTGGTAGACGACATCAAACCGCTCGCCGACATGCGGCACCAGACGCACGGCAAACCCGGTCAACGCCAACCCCTGCCCGCGCGTGCCGCAGAGCTTCGCGTCGGTAACCCAGGGCGTCTGCCTACGGTCCGGACCCAATGCCTTGAACTCGATATCGCGCGCCACCAGCGTATCGATCGGGCGGATGCTAAAGGCCTCGATGCGCAGCTTCTTGCCGCGATTGCCGATCCAGCCTTCCGCGGGAAAACGCCGATCGCCGAGCCGCTCGATGTGCAGAACAACTTCCGTCAGGATCTCCTCCGGCTCGCTGGCCCCTTTGATCGGCCGCACGCCGGCGCCATTCGATCGGGAACGATCGAGCCGCCGTACTTCGATATCGGGCACGGGAACGATTTGCGCGGGAAGACCATAGGCCGTCACAAACAAGTGCCCGCCACCGGGCGGCGATTTGACGACGACCGTACCGCCTTCATGCCCCAGCCATGTTTCGCCGCGTCGGGAAGCGTTGATGATCTCCACACACCAGTCGCGGCCGCCAGGTGGCGCCGACACCTGCACCGTTGGCACTTGCACGCCGGAGACCTGACCTCGCAGACACGCGGTCTCGCCGATCTCGAGTGCGTAAAGGCCCTCTTCGAGTTGTATGAGGGTAGCCATCGTAGAAGGGTGGTCGGGGCTCGGTAGCGTCTTCGCCGGAGCCGCTTGAGCTAACTCGAAGCGTTCAGGCGGCAAGTCGGAATCGCCGGCATCGGCAACCCAATCAATCGGATTTGGCCTGTTCTGCACTGTCTGGATCACGGTTCTCTCGGATCGGGAAAGGAGTCACGCAGATGCCCTTAAAGGAGCAGACCATCAACTAGCGTAAAAAACTGACGTGTTCGTTAATTCCACGACATATGTTGAGTCAACAGCTCACTGATTCATCAATCATTGATCACAAATTCTCAGACAACTAGAAGAAAATCCGATCCTTGAGAGGAAATTATGGTGAATGAATTGGTTTCGAACTATTTCTAGTTGTGTCCATTTGAAATAGCCTGTTATATCTGGTTACGGCATCAAACCAGGATCAACTCGGAATGAGCGGTGCGACGACCATAATATTCGCGCGGGAGGACCTGTCGATACCCGGGGCTGGAGAGCATGGCGGATCTGTGTCGCAGCAGCCTGATTTGGTCCAGGCCCTTTTTTTTGACCTGGTCGGCCGCAGCCAGCCTGATGTCATCGTTCTCGATTTCAGCAGCACGCCGGCGGCCGGTACCGACACGATCCTCACGATACGGCAGCGAACCGATATCCCGATCCTGATCGTGTGCGACCCCGAACAATCCCTGCTCGACGAATACCGGATTGCCGGCGCGGCCGGCTGTATCCCAGCGCCGGTCGACATCATCCGACTCAACCAGACGATACAGAAGATCATTCGGGTGCGCGGTCACGGCCGACCCTCTTTGAGTGGTGCTCCGGAAAATTTCATCTTCGCCGAAATGAGGTTTTACCCACGCCGCAATTTCCTCGCCGGCGAGAACGGCCCGACCGCGGACCTGACGAGTTCGGAGGGCCGTCTCCTGGCCCACTTTCTATCGAAGCCCTGGACCCTCTGTACACGCGATGAAATCGGGGAACTGCTTTATGGTCCCGAGCACACGGTCGGCGATCGGGCGATCGACGTCGTCGTCAATCGGCTTCGCAAAAAGCTCGTGTCGGTTGGCGGCGCCGACGCGGAGCGTCTGATCAAGACCGAGTTCCGCCGCGGTTATCTGCTGGTGGCCGACGTCGCAATGCTGCCGGCCCAGGCGTCAGCCCGATCGCACGCGGTTCTGGAACAGGCGGGCTGACGCCTTGGAACTCATGAGTCGCGGCGACGATGCGCTGTCCTCCGGAGAGGCTTTCGGCACGGCGGCTTCGCTGCTTGGCGCCCTGGTCATCGTGGCGCGGCATCGGGGAATTCATCTCAGCCAGACGCAATTGCGCCGTGATCACCGCCTCGCCACGGGCGAGCCTTCGCCGGAACAATTGCTTGACATAGCGCGTGCCAACGGCCTGCGGGCGCTGGCGACGCGGCTCAACTCGCGTGATCTGATGCAGATGGGACCGGCGCCGCCGGCCATCCTGCTGCTGAAGAATGGCATCGCAATGGTCCTCCTTCGGGTGGAGCGAAAGGCGCAGCCTCCGCATGTGGTCGTGCAGGACCCTGGTGCGGCCGACGACGCATTGCTGACCTTGGACGAGCAGCGGCTCGATTTGGGGTGGGACGGCGACATTGTCCTGCTCAAACGCGACTATCGTCTTCGCGACGAGGATCAACCTTTCGGTCTGCGCTTGATCGCGGCGCAGATCTTCCGCGACCGCCGCATTGCTCGCGACATCGCCGTGGCTGCGATAATGCTCAGCCTTCTGGCGCTCGGCCCCATCATGTTCTGGCGATTACTGATAGACAAGGTCCTGTATTACCACAGCATCGATACACTCGTTGTACTATGCGTGGCGATGCTGGTGCTCACCATATTCGAAACGATATTCGGCTATATGCGTCGCTTTCTCGTACTGCACATCACCGCCCGCATCGATGCCCAGCTGTCGACTTATATTTTCAACAAAGTATTGAATCTGCCTCTTGATTTCTTCGAGCGTTCATCGACTGGTGTGATCACGCGCGACATGAACGAAATATTTAAAATCCGTGGTTTCCTGACTGGCCAGGTATTCGGCACGGTGCTCGACGCCTTCGTGTTGCTGATATTCCTGCCGATCATGTTTTTCTTCAGCGCCATTTTGACGGCGGTGGTGCTGGGTTTCTGCGGGCTCATCTTTCTCTGGATCATCAAAATGCTGCCTGTGCTCCGCCGCAAAGGCGCCGCGGCGTTCCGCGCCGATGGCGTAAAGAACGCGTTCCTGGTCGAAAACCTGCAGGGTGTGCGGACGGTAAAATCGCTGGCGCTCGATGCGCGGCAGCGCCACGAATGGGATGTGCGCGTCGCTACGGCGGCGCGGCTGCGCCTTGAAGAGGGGCGGACAGCCAACGTTATTCAAACCGTCGTCACCCCGCTTGAACGGCTGATGGTGAGCGGCACCTTCGCGCTGGCCGTCTATCTCGCGATCAGCTCTAACGATCAGTTCTATATCGGCGCTCTCGTCGCCTTCATGATGCTGACGCAGCGGGTGGCCGCGCCGCTAGTCCAGCTGTCGCACCTGATGCAGCAGTATGACGAGGCCCAATTTGCCGTGAAGGCTATCTCGGCGCTGGTCAACCAGCCCGCCGAGGAGGGGCGGACGCGGGCGGGCATCCGCACCCCGCTCAAAGGCCGCATAGTGTTCGAAGATGTGCGGTTCCGCTACCTGGGCTCGACCGTGCCGGCGCTCGACGGCGTATCGTTCACCGCTCCGGAGGGCACCATTCTCGGGATAATGGGGCGCAGCGGCTCGGGCAAGACCACCGTCACCCGCCTGTTGCAAATGCTCCATGGCAACTACGAGGGGCTGATCAAGATCGATGGCAATGATTTGCGGGAAATTGACGTCGACCATCTGCGGTCCAGCCTGGGCGTGGTGCTGCAGGACAGTTTCCTGTTCAGCGGCACGATCCGCGAAGCGATCGCCGCGGCAAAGCCGGATGCGAGCTTTGAGGAAATCGTCTATGCCGCGCGGCTGGCGGGCGCGGAGGAGTTCATCGAACATCTGCCGCGCGGTTACGAGACCTACATCCAGGAGGGCTCCACCAATCTGTCGGGCGGTCAGCGCCAGCGTCTGGCGATCGCTCGTGCGCTGATTGGCGACCCGCGAATTCTGATCCTCGACGAGGCGACCAGTGCGCTCGACGCGGAAAGTGAGGCCATCGTCAATGCCAACCTTCTTCGGATCGCCAAAGGCCGCACTCTCGTTATGATTTCACATCGCTTGTCGGTGCTGGTACCTGCCGACGCGATTCTGGTGCTCGAACGCGGCCGGGTTTACGACACCGGTCGGCACGACGAGCTGCTCGCGCACTGCGATATCTATCGCGGGCTTTGGTACCAACAAAATCAGCATCTCCAATCAAGACCGACCCATGAGCTTGTCCCGCTTCGCGCCGGCACCGCGGCGTAACGCGTCGCCGGAGGCGTTGATCCGGACCTTTCAGTCCGAGACTGGCGAGATCCGGGAAGATCCGGAGCCGGCCCAGCTCCGGCTTACACTGCATGCGCTCGTCGGGTTGTTTGTCGCTGTGTTCGCGATCGCGGCCTTCATGCAGATGAATAGAGTGGTTACCTCCTCGGCGGGCCAGATCGTCACCACCGAACCGACGATCGTCCTGCAGGCGCTCGATGCCTCGATCATCAAGAGCCTCGATGTGCAGGAAGGCGACCGCGTCAAACGCGGTCAACTATTGGCAACGCTCGATCCGACCTTCGCCGCTGCCGATGTCAGCGCGGCGAGCTTGCAGATTGCCAGCCTCGAAGCGCAGATCGCGCGCGCCGAGGCCGAGCTGGCCAAGCGGAACTTCGATCCGCCACCCGGAACGACACCGGAAGCCGGGTATCTGGCATTGCAGAGGGCGTATTACGTCCAGCGCAAAGGCCAGTACGAGGCGCAGCTGCGCGCCTATGACGAGCAGATCTCGCAGAACAAGGCGACGATCCGCAAGCTCAAAGACGACCTCGCCCATTACGACGGGCGGGTAAAGATCTCCGAGGAGATCGAAAGCATGCGAGCCAGCTTGGCGGCCAGCCAGGTCGGCAGCCGTCTCAACCTGCTGGTGGCCACCGATCAGCGGCTCGAGATCCTCCGTACGCAAGATTTTGACCGCAATGGCCTTGCCGAAAGCGAGCATCAGCTCGCCTCGACGGCCGCCAACCGCGACGCCTTCGTCCAGCAGTGGTCAGGGCAAGTGAGCCAGGAGCTGGTGACCGCGCGCAACGCGCTCGACAGTGCCCGACAGCAGTTGGCAAAAGCGGCCAAGCACCGCGATCTGGTGCGCTTGGAGGCATCCGACGACGCGGTCGTCCTGAAGCTGGCGAAACTGTCCGTGGGTTCGGTACTGAAGGAGGGTGACCCATTTATTACTCTCGCCCCGATGCGCTCACCCGTAGAGGCTGAGGTGCACATTGCCACGCGCGATATCGGCTTTGTCCGACCCATCGACAGCGCCACAATGAAGCTCGATGCGTTCAGCTTCGTCGAGCACGGCACTGTGCCGGGGACCGTGCGCTGGATCAGCGAGGGAGCCTTTACGCAGGACGACAACGGCAGCCCGGTTGACCCGTACTACAAGGCGCGGATCGCCCTCGGCGATGTCAAGCTCGACGCGGTTCCGGACAGTTTCCGTCTGGTGCCAGGCATGACACTGACCGCCGACATCAGTGTCGGATCACGCCCAGTCTTCATGTACATATTGACGGGCGTAATCCGCGGTGTCCACGAGGCGATGCGTGAGCCGTGATCGGGCCTTGGCAATTTAGCTCCCGGCAGTCCGAATCTGCAGTGGAGCGGGGACGCGGCGCCTACGAGCGAGCGGATTACCCGGCGGCATTCAAGGAATGGTCTGCGGCGGCGTCGCTCTCAGATCCCGAGGCGCTCTATCGCCTGGGATTGCTCTATGCCCGCGGTCACGGAGTCCTCGCCAACCTCGCCGACGCCGCCGCCTGCTATCGGCGGGCTGCGGCGCTGGGACACGCCGAAGCGCAGCATCAGCTCAGTCTGCTGCATCTCAACGGCTATCGTGCCAGTCGGTCGACGAGCTTTGCGCGCTGGTACCAGGCGGCCGCCGGGCGCGACGGCGAGGCCGCCGAGCGCAATAGAAAGCTTCTCTTCCCGAACGGCCTCGACGTGCCGCAGGATCCCGTCGAGGCCCTGCGCTGGAGCCGGGCAGCGGCCGAGCGGGGGATTGTCGATGCGCAAGCAAATACTGGGCTGATCTACGCGCGCGGCCTCGGCCGCGAACCCGACTATCGAGAATCCCGGCGCTGGTACCAGCTCGCCGCCGAACAGGGCAGCGCCGCGGCCGAGCTCGGCCTCGGCATCCTTTACGCCAATGGTCACGGCGTCGAAATCGACCTCCCGACTGCTGCGAGCTGGTACGAGAAGGCTGCCGAGAAGGGCAACGATGCGGCCCAAGTGGCGCTCGGGCTGATGTATCTCGCTGGTCAGGGTGTCGGCCGCGATGACGAAACGGCTGCTGCATGGTTCGGCAAGGCCGCCGAGCAGGGCAACGCGCGCGCTCGGTACAATCTGGCGCTGCTCACCCTGGAAGGCGACGGAACCCAGCGCAATGAGTTCGCCGCCGAAACGCTGTTGCGCCAGGCGGCGCGGCAAGGGCTGGTCCCGGCGATGGTGCGCCTTGCCCATTGGTACGAGACCGGTCAAGCCTCGGTGCCCAACATGATCGAGGCGGCGAAATGGTATCGTGCCGCTGCAGAAACAGGAGATGCCGAGGCGCAGTTTCGTCTCGGGCGTCTCTTTGCGCGAGGAGAAGGGGTGCCTCAAGAACTCGGCGAAGCCGCCAAATGGTTCCAAAGGGCCGCGGAGCAGGGCATCGCGACCGCGCAGGTCAATATTGCCGCGTTCCACCTGCAAGGAGCCGGTGTCGCGCGTGACGCATGCAAGGCGGCAGACTGGTATCGGCGCGCGGCGGAGCAAGGGATGACGACCGCCCAGACCCGCCTCGGCTACCTTTACCTCAGTGGCGAGGGTGTGCCTCGCGACCCGGAAATCGGCTTGTTATGGTTGCGGCGAGCGGTTGAGGCCGGCGATCCGGAAGCCCAAACGGGTCTAGGTGTGCTTTACGCGCGGGGCGAAAGTGTCGACCAGGATTTTGCGCGCGCCAAATTATTGATCCGGCAAGCTGCGGAATCCGGACACCCGCCGGCCCTCGTCCAGCTCGGGCATCTCTATGCGCAAGGACATGTCGCCGAACCCAGCGAGGGCGCGGCGATGCGCTGTTACCGAGCGGCTGCGGAGGCGGGCCATCTCGAAGCGCAGCGCATTCTCGCATCCAATTATCTGAACGGCCGCGGCGTAGCGAGAGACACTGCAGCTGCCGCGCTGTGGTTTCGCAATGCAGCCGAACAAGGCGATGCCGGCGCGCAATTTCAGCTGGCGGCGATGTACTGCACCGGCGCGGGTGTCGTCCGCAATCTGGAGGAAGCCGTCAAATGGTACCGCCGCTCGGCCGAACAGGGAGACCGCTACGCCCAGTACAATCTCGCGGTCATGCTGCTGAAGGGCCAAGGCGCGTCGCAAGATGCCGAGCAGGCCTTCCAGTGGTGTGGCGCAGCAGCCGAGCAGGGCTTGGCTGAAGCCCAGCTTCAGCTGGGCGACCTTTATCGAGCGGGCTTGGGAGGAGGTGAGGACCTCGCAATCGCTCACGCCTGGTACGAAAGAGCAGCGGCGCAGGGCAACACCGAGGCCGCGACGAGGCTGCAAGTCTTGCGCGACAGCCGAGCCGGGTGAGCGGTGTCAGGGCACAGGGTTCAAGCGTTCGATGTCGAGCCGGAAGATCACCGGAAAAAACGGGTAACGCCACGGGATATGGCGCGCTCCCGCCTCGGAGACAGCCCAAAGCCGACCGGAAGCGTCGAAGGAGATGCCTTCAATGCCGCCGGGAGCCGGGTAGCGTTGCTCGATGAGACCGCTGGAGATGTCAAGCCTCTCGAAAGAACCCCAGGCGATCTCGCTACGTGAGATCCACAGCTTGCCGGAAGGTGTGGTGGCGGCTCCCTGCGCATAGCTCGGAATCGTCAGCCTCGCCGACGCCGACTGTTCGTTCACCACCGCCCCGTCGGCCAGGGCCTTCAGCACAGCCCGGTCATATTTGAAGATTCTGCCGGGCCGATCTTCTTCGTAGGTACCGATCCATATCTCGCCTCGGCCTGAAGCGGCGAGAGCGCCCCTCAACCCGGACCCGAGCGGGAAGGTTCGGAATGCCGGAGCGGGCGCGACGAAGGCGCTTTCCAGGTCGACCTCGAACAGGGTGTGGGTGTCCGTGATGTAGAGCGTCCCCCCGCCCGCATAGGCGAGACCTCCGGCGTGCCCGCAAGGTGGCGGAATGTCGAAACGGCCGGTTTCGCGGCCGGTCGCAGGATCGACGCGAAACACCCGGCAGGGCCCCCGATTCGTTCCGAAGCGATCGCTCCGGTAGGCCGATATCAGCAGCTTGTCGTCGACGACCGCCAGCCCTTGAGGGTTCCAGCCTTCATCGAGTCCCGGCATCCACAAGAGCGGACCCGCCGCCGACAGGTTGGGCACGGTGCTGACAGTCTCCGGCCCGTAGCTCGGCCGGGTTCCGCGGATGGCACGATCCACCGCATCGATGTCGCGAAAAACCGGCGAGATCCCGCCGGCTCCAAAGGCCGCGAATGCGAGGAATATCAGCGACAGCCGCAGCACGGCGCGCACGCCGTCCTCACCAGTGCAATCGGGTGACCAGTCCTACCACGACAACCAGTCCGGCCAACCACATCACCTCGAGCACCACCCACACGACGATTCGCCACCTCCCCTCGTCTTGCCGAGCAGCAAGACGGCGCATCTCGGCCTCGATCTCACGCTTCCACTCCCGGGCGATACGTTTGCTGTCGCGCTCCATCGAACCATTCCCGAGCCAGGGCCGGCCGCTGACGGATAGGAAAGCATATCACGAGAACACGCCTGCAGGGTCGCCACCTTGGGGGCGGGTAGAGAAGGCTCGGCGCATTTTCAACCAAAGAACCTGCAATTTATTGATGATTTCCACCCCCAACGTGGAGTTTTATAGATCCGTTAACAAATCTTAACCGGCTTCGAGCCGGGCACCACAGAAACCTGGGCCTTGCGGCCGTCATCAACCGGGGGAAGCTGCATGCGATCGAGGGGGATCTCATGCCTCTTTTGGGGCATTTGTTTGTTTGCGAGTCTTATTCTATCAACCCGGCCATCCTTGGCCGCCAATTGCGCGCTCTACGTCCGCGCCGAAACCGGTGTCGCCCTCTATGGCGCCGCCGGCAGGTGGTGGGACGAGGCCGAAGGGAGATACGCGCGCGGACACATGCCGGCGCCGGGCGCGATCGTCGTCTTCAAGCGAACCGGGCACATGCCCTCCGGTCATGTCGCGATCGTCACCAAGGTGGTCAGCACGGAGGAAATCCTGGTCGACCACGCCAACTGGCGCCATGGCACGGTCAGCCGCGGCATGTCGGTCATCGACACCTCATCCAATCATGACTGGACCCAGGTGGCAGTGATTGACCCGAGCTCCGGCAAGCACGGGCGCGACAACCCGACCTTCGGCTTTATCTATCTGGAGACGGGACCGCGCGAGATCGTCGACTATGTCGCCGATCAAGGACGGGCTCCGTCACGGGCTGGGCTCGTGCGCTTGGCGGTTGCCATCGAGTATCTCAACGGCGACGCGCCCAACACGGTGCTGATCGAAAGCCGTCACACGGCGCGCCGGTTCCGCACGGCCTGGGCCACGGGGACGCGCCTCAGTCACCGCTACTCGTCCGCCGATTGACACCTCCGGCGCGACCGGGCCTATGCTGCTGGTGTAATCAGCCGCCCGCGAGAGAAAGCCATGTCGTCGCGCAATACCGATCCGGCTCTGCTGCCGGCCCATGTCATGTCGGCCGAGATTGGCGCTCTCCGGCTGTCGCCGGTCGATCTCGTCGAGGTTGCGCTCGCGCGGATCGACGCGGCGGATGCAAAGCTACACGCCTTTGTCGAGGTGTACGCCGCGGAGGCCCGCCTCGCTGCGGAGGCAGCCGACAAGGCGATCCGATCGGGCCATGCCGTAGGCCCGCTGCACGGGATACCGATCGCGCTCAAGGATCTGATCGAGATCGAAGGGCGGGTCACGACCGGCGGCTCGCAGGTGTGGCGGGAGCGGCGGTCGACCTGTACCGCCACGCTCGCCCGGCGCCTGATCGCCGCCGGGCTGATCGTCATCGGCAAGACGCACACGGTCGAGTTCGCGATGGGCGGCTGGGGCACCAACCAGCACCGCGGGACGCCGTGGAACCCGTGGGACCCCGCGGTTGCCCGCACCCCCGGCGGGTCCAGCAGCGGCTCGGGGGTAGCGGTCGCCGCCGGGTTCGCACCCTGGGCAATCGGCACCGATACCGGCGGCTCGGTGCGGCTGCCGGCCTCGTGGTGTGGCCTGACCGGCCTCAAGACGACGATCGGCCGGGTGAGCACCTATGGGGTATTACCGCTCAGCCCGACCCTCGACACTCCGGGACCGATGGCGCGCTCCGTGACGGACGCCGCCTTGCTGTACGATGTGATGCAAGGCCCGGATCCGCTCGACCCGCGAACTCGCGGCATCGCACCGAGCGACGCGACGGCGATGCTGAAGCGCGGCGTGCGCGGGCTGCGGCTGGCTCGCATGCCCGAGGCGGAACGCGACGGCGTCACCGCCGAGGTCCTCGCCGCCTACGACGCGTCGGTCGATAAATTGGCGCAGCTCGGAGCCGAGATCGTTACGGTTGAGCTGCCGCGGCGGTTCACCGATTTTACCAACCTGACCGGCCGCATCATCGGCGCCGAGGGATATTTTCTGGTCGGCGATCTGGTCGACGACATGACCCTGCCGATCGACAATGCGGTGCGGCCGCGCATCGGCGCCGGCAGAGGCATTTCGGCACGGGATTATTTGCGGGCGCTGGGCGAGCGCGACACGGCAAAACAAGAATTCGCGGCAGCACTCGCCGATGTCGATGCGTTGCTGACACCGACCACCCAGACCGCGGCCATTCCCCTCGACAAGGTCGACCAGGCGTCGACCCCGGCGCATTTCACACGCTTTGTCAACGCGCTGGAACTCTGCGCCTTGGCATTGCCAAACGGCTTCACCGCGACGGGACTGCCGCTCTCGGTGCAGATCGTGTGCCGCGGCTATGACGAGGCGATGGCATTGCGGATCGGCTGGGCCTATCAGCAGGCAACCGATTGGCACGAGCGCCGGCCACCCGGCTTTGCTTGACCGGCGCCGATAGCCGATGACCCAACCCATTTTATTGGTGACCCGCCGGCTGCCTTCGGCTGTCGAGGCACGCGCGGTTCGCGATTACGACGCGCGTCTGAACCCCGATGACGTGCCGCGCAGCGGAGCGGATATCGTGCGTCTGGCGGAGGGCGCCGCGGCGATCTTGTGCTGCCCGGCGGAGCGGGTCGACGCCGGCACGATCGCGGCGCTGCCCGACAGCGTGCGGGTGATCGCCACGTTCAGCGTCGGTTACGACCATGTGGCGGTGGAGGCTGCAGCGGCCCGCGGCATCGCCGTCTGCAACACCCCGCGTGTGCTGTCGGCCGCAACGGCCGAGACCGCCATGCTGCTCATTCTGGCGGCCGCGCGGCGTGCTGGAGAGGGCGAGCGGCTGGTCCGCAGTGGCAAATGGCAAGGCTGGGCACCCACCCAGCTGATGGGCACGCAGGTTTCTGGCAAGCGGCTGGGGATCTTTGGCATGGGCCGCATCGGCCGCGAATTGGCGAGGCTGGCCCGCGCCTTCGAAATGCCGGTGCACTACCGCGACCAGCGGCGACTGCCTCCCGCGCTCGAGCAGGGAGCCATCTTCCACGACACCGACGAGAGCTTTCTTCCGACCTGCGAGGTGCTGTCGCTCAATGCGCCCGGCGACGACTCTACCCGTCACTGGCTCAATGCCCAGCGTATTGCTCTGCTGCCGAAGGGTGCAGTGGTCGTCAATGCCGCACGCGGCACGCTGGTGGACGACTCAGCACTAATTGCGGCACTACAGAGCGGTCGGCTCGGCTACGCCGGATTGGATGTCTATGACGGCGAGCCAAACCTGAACCCGGCCTATCTCGGGCTGGAGAATGTCGTGCTTCTGCCGCATCTCGGCAGCGCCACGATCGAGACACGGAACGCCATGGGGTTTCTGGCGCTCGACGGGATCGACGCCGTTTTGGCCGGACGGACACCCCCCAACCTGGTCACCTGACCTTTGGCTCCTCGCAGGCGACCCGTCGCCTGCGAGGAGTTGCCAGACTAGCCTCCCACCCTCCCATTATGCTACGGTCAAGCAGCGGGACGTTCGGCACCGGGCAACGCAGATTGGCGCCATTCTCGGGAAGCTGGGCATAGGTCTTTCCGCCAATGCGGGCGAAACTCCCGCTCTTTCCCGTCGAAAACGGCAAGCTCCCCAAAAGGCCGACCAGATGGAAAATGCCGGGACAAACTTCTTCCAATCGTGAGCTACGTCACATATCTCGACCGATGCCTCGAGCTATTTTCCGAGCTTGGGCGCATGGACCGCTATCCGGGAAATGTCGGATCAAATGTCACAACGCACCTGATCGTCTCGTTATGCCCCGTTGCGATTTTCCCGTGAACATGGAGCGAGAAAGGCTATGAAGCGAACCGAAGAAACGCTCACGCTGCTAGGCGCTTCGACGAGTGAACTGGTTTCCTATCGCAACCCGGACGGCCTGATCTTGTCGACCGGCAACCTCTACTTCACCTACCACGACGCCGCCACGGCCAGCGTCTGGAGAGCCGCCCAGAGCGCCCTCCCGGGTCAGGAGATCCTGCTCTACTCTGAGCCAGGCGCCCGCTTTGGCGACATCGTCTTCGCACAGGTCGACGGCGCATTTTGGGGATACTTTCTCTCGCATAACGGGGGAGCGACCGCGACCATCAAGCGCGTCCCTTTGACCGGGGGAGCGGCCACTGTCCTCGCCACAGTCACCGACGTCGACGTGGCCAACAGCCATCGCAACCTCGTCACCGACGGCGTGAACCTCTATTGGCAGGACGTACATTCCGTGCGGAAGATGCCGATCCGTGGGGGCGCCGTCACCGTGCTCGACGAGGCGAGCCCGAACACACCTACTGCGGGCCTCGCTTTGCAGAACGGCAACGTCGTCTACGCCTCAGTGGCCGCCATTCGCTTCGTACCGGTGAGCGGCGCCACGACCCCTCCGTCGGCTCGGACGATCGTCACCGCATCAGAACGGGTCACGGCGCTCCACGCCGTCCTCGGCTTCGTCTATTGGGGTGAGCAGAGCGGCGCAATCCGAGTGGTGACGAGCGGATCCGCGCCCGAGACGATCTCGACGATCGCAGATTTCGTCCCAACGTCGATTTCGACGAATGTGCACGGAGGCGTCTTTGCCCAAGCGTGGACGCAGTGTGACTCGCAGTCATGTCGGCTGCACTTTGACGTCCCCTCCGGGGAGGATTCGTTGTATGTCATTGACCGCAACGCTCTCGGCGTGTCCGTGGCATTGTCGGGCAATGTCTTTTGGGGCGACGCTACCGGCGTGCATCGGCATATCCCGCATTGACGGTCGGGCAACCAGACACCAACAATCCAGTTGAAATTGCCCGCTGGAGCGAGACTCCCGATTCCGCTGTCGCCTGCGCGACATCGCCGCCAAGGCCCAAATGCGCCGATCGGCGTCGAAACCAAAAATTAAGTCCTTTTGGCACAGCCAGTGTAAATCTGTGCCGCGCTACAGGGCGAAATTTGGGCCTGATGCTAACGGCGTTGCGTATAAGCCGGGCCGTCGCCACGGATCCAGCGAGTGCCTATAGCCTCCGGGCAGTTTCTTCAATCAGCCAATCGACGACGGCAGCAAGCGCGTCTCGGCGGCTTGCTCCTTCGGAGAGCGCACGGTCGAAGACTGCGAGCTGGCGGTGGGCGCTGGTTCCGCGGGCGAGGATTTCGCGCGCGTGCAGCACCTCGTCGAGGCAACCGAAATGACGCGCATCCTGATCGATCAGCGCCAGGATCTCCTCGAGGAGATCGGCGTACGGAACGATGGCGCCCTTGCCGAAATCGACGAGGCCCTGGTCGAAGCCGTAGCGCTGGGCCCGCCAGCGGTTCTCGTCGATCAACATTCGCGCGTAAAGACGCCAGCGCTGGTTCTCACGTTTCAAGCGCCATAGCATGCGCAAGAGGCAGCGGAACAGGGCCGTGATCGACAGCGAATCCTCCAGTGTCGTGCAGCTGTCGGCGATGCGCATTTCGAGCGTCGGAAAGCGGGCGCTTGGCCGCAGATCCCACCATAATTTGGTGGCGTCCTCGATCAGACCGGCGGCGACTAGGATGTCGACGTGCCTCCGATATTCGCCCCAGCTGGCGAACCGCTCGGGGGTTCCGGTACGCGGCATCTCGTCGAAAACGGCGATGCGGTACGATTTGAGCCCGGTATTTTCGCCACGCCAAAACGGCGACGAGGTCGACAGCGCGAGCAGGTGCGGCAGGAAATACGACGCTTGGTTTAACAAATCGATGCGCAGCTCGTCGTCGGGAATACCGATATGGACGTGCAGGCCGCAAATCGCGAGCCGCCGCCCGACGCCCTGCAAATCGGCCTCCAAGCTCCTGTAGCGGCCACGCTCGGTGGTCTTCTGGGCATCCCAGCGAGCGAATGGATGCGTCGCTGCGGCAATCGGCGCCATCCCGTGACCCGCCGCGACGGAGGCGATGGTACCGCGCAATCGCCGAAGATCGGCCCGCGCCTCGTCGAGGCTGGTGCAGACCCGCGTCCCGATCTCGATCTGCGAGCGCAGGAACTCCGGGCTCACCTGCCCGCCGAGCAGCGTCTCATATTCGGCAAGCATGGTGTCGGGCGGGTCGCCGACGACCTCGCGCGTCGCCCGGTCGACGAGAAAATACTCTTCCTCGATGCCGAGGGTGAATTCCGGTTCGGCAGTCACCGAACGCCGAGGATCGAGCCGGTGACCGAACGCGGGTCGCGGCGCTGCCAGCGCCCATTCTCGACCTGGTGGAAGAATTCGGCGCAGCCGCGATTGAAGAGATCAGGCTCTTCCAGGTTGAGCGCGTGCCCGGTGTTGGGGAAGACCACGAGTGCCGCGGTCGGGATCGAGCGCTTCATCAACAGGCCCGGCTCGAGGCACGGGTCGTCCTCGTCGCCGGTCATGATCAATGTCGGCACTTCGAGTTTGCCCATGCGGTCGGTCAGATCCCACAGCGAAGGCCGGCGCGCCTGGACGCCGCGCATCGTGTTGGCCGAGCCCAATGTCGAATGCTCGGCGAGATGGGCGGCAAACTCGGCCCAGCTGCGGGGATCCTTGTTCTGGAATTGGACGCGGGTAGGCCCGATGCCGTAGGTCTGAGCCGCGACTCTCATCCCGGCGCTCTCGATCAGCGCCGCGGTCTTTGCTGTTTCATCATGGAACTGCTGGCGCTTTCCTGGTTCGGCGCCGTAGCCGCAACCGGCGACGACCAGTGACAATGCGCGCTCGGGATAGGCGAGCCCGAAATGCAGCGTCGCAAAACCGCCCATCGAAATTCCGATGATATGGGCCTTCTGGATCGCGAGCGCGTCGAGCACGGCGCGGATGTCGTCGCGCGCTCGGTCCTGCGAATAGCGGGAGGGGTCCTCTGGCACCTCGGAAGGCGGGTAGCCACGAGCATTGTAGGCGATGCAGCGATAGCGCCGCGCGAAGTAGCGGATTTGCGGCTCGTATCCGCGATAATCATCGGCGAATTCGTGGACAAAGACAATCGGGGTTCCGGTGCCTGTCTCCTCGTAATAGAGGCGGACGCCGTCATCGGTGGTTAGGTGTGGCATCGCCATTCCCTTGGTAAAGCACGATTCGCCATCCTAGAAGCGCTCGCATGCAGTCGACAAGCCGCCAGCCCAAGGCGGTCAGCGGGTATTTTGCGGCGGCAACCGGCAGAGATTAGTCTGTGAGCGTGCGAGAGTGTGGGGGAGTTGCAGATGAATTCAGACAGGCAGAGGCGGATCGAGCAGCGGGCCTATGCCCTTTGGGAGGCAGAGGGGCAACCGTACGGGCGGGATGAGGAACATTGGCACCGCGCAGCACGCGAGATCGACGCCGAGGCGACCACGAGCGCAAAACTAAAGCGCACTTCGCAGCGGGCCTCCCAGCGGGGCGCGTCGCATTCGAACGGCCGCTCGCCGCCGCGACGGAAAGAAGCGACAGCTTAGCACTCCTTCGTCGCGGTGTTCGAGCTGGCACGATTCTTGTGAGTGACGTCGTCAGGTCCGGGCCCTTGCAGCGTGCGCGGGGGCCGATCCGGGCCGGGATCGCCGGATCGCATCCGGACCTCATTCCCGGACCAGCTTTCGCTGCTGCTCAACCACTAAGCATATGATCGGATTACGCGCGTTCTGCTGATGCCACCTTGAATAGGCACGACTGAGCGAAGATTACGGTTGCTTAATTTTAGCGAGCCTATAGCACCAATAATATGAGGTTTGATCTCGTTTTCGGAAATCGCATCTCACCAAGTCGACACTTCTGCAGAAAGTAATGGACATCGGGCGAATCGCTTTGCGGTCCCAGAACTGAGGTGTCATAGGCGACCGATTTCAATTCGAAACCGTCCGCGACAAAGTCGTACATGCTTTTGTTGGTAACAGCTTCCCATTTATGGGGCTGGCCTTCCGACAACTGCTGTGCATGAAGGGACCCCCCGTGATTCAGCAGTAAGCCTGCCGCAGTTGTCGCGAGCAGGGCACAGATAAATCGGCTCATAACCGGCGCCTCCAGTGCGAGCGAGCGCATGCTAGAAGGTCCCGGCGGAACAAAAGCGCCAGCTGCCGCCATCCTGCCCGTACAACAATGCGAGACGCTGGTCGCCGGCATGGGCGACAACGACAGTAAAACGTTGGCCGGTGCAAGACGAAGCGGGCGCTTCGGGTTTTGGCATCTTCTTAACGGCGGCACAGCTTGCGGCGGTCTCCGGCAGCTTGGCCGGAGCGGCAGCGATGCGTTTGCCACCTGTGGTTACGTAATAGTCGACCGGTGTTCCCTGCTTGACCTCGCCCCGCAATTCGAGCCGCCCATGGCGCGATTTGTACATGCCGGCCTGCTGCTCACCATCCGACATGCCCGGCGGGAGCGGCCGAAAAGTGATCGCTGCGCAAGTGGGCGCCGCCTTCCCGGGCGCCTTGGTCGCCGCACCAGCCGGAAAGACCGCCATGGCGAGCGCCAAGCAGATCCCGACCGTAATTGACTTTCTCATCGCGGCTTTCCTCGTCTCGGAGAAACGCTCGCTTTATACTCCGGTGATCCGCCCCTAAGTAGAGTGAACAGTGATTGCGCGCGAGGATTGCGACGGTCGGCCGCGCTCCCTGTCAGTCCCTATGCGGCTCGCCAATTTCTGCCTCGCAATGATCATAGCTTTGTATCTGAAAGCGGCATCGGCGGTGGGGGCTGGGCTCGCCCTGGTGCTCGCGATCGATGTCTCTGCGAGCGTAACGACGGATTCCTACGTGCTGCAGCGTAACGGGATCGCGCGCGCCTTCGAAAACCTGCGACTCGTCGATGCGATATCAGCCGTTCCCGGCGGGATCGAGGTGCTGGTCCTCGAATGGTCGGACCCCGACCGGATCAAGGTCGCCGTCGGGTGGCAGCGAGTTGGCGACCTCCGTGGTGCCGACGCCTTCGCCGCCGCAGTCCGCAGCACCAACCGAAGCTCGAACGGTCTCACAGCCATAGGCCCCGCGCTGCTGGCCGCCGCTTCTGCCTTCGACAGCCTGCCGGAGCCGGCGGGCCGGCTCATCATTGATATTTCAGGCGATGGAATGGCCAATTTCGGCTTGCCACCGAAGGTCGCGCGCGACCGGATAGTCGCCGCCGGGATCTCGATCAACGGTCTTGCGATCTTGACCGAGGAGTCGTGGCTCGAAGGCTATTATCGCAGCAACGTGATCGGCGGCCCCGGGGCCTTTGTTGTCGTCGCGCAGGATTTCGGCAGTTTCGCCGACGCAATTCTGAGAAAACTGGTGCAGGAGGTGGCCGGCACGGTGCCGGCCACCTCAAGCCGGGGTCAGAGCTCGGCTCCAATCGCCACTCGCCAAGGGGGAACAGCTCAGATGCAGTAAGTCCGAATCGGCGAGAAGCCGTTGAATCCTACCGATGCGTAGCTCGCGGTATAGGCGCCGGTCGACAGGATCTCGATCTTGTCGCCGACTTCGAGACCGAACGGCAGCCGGTATTCTGTTTGCTCGTAGAGAATATCGGCGCTGTCGCAGGTCGGCCCGGCAAGGATTACCGGACCAGACGACCCACCGCGACCAGGCGCCACGATCCGGTATTTGATGCTTTCGTCCATTGTCTCCGCGAGCCCATTGAACTTGCCGACGTCGAGATAGACCCAGCGCCTGTCGTCGTCGCCGCCTTTTTCCGAAATCAGCACGACTTCGCTCTGAATGACGCCGGCGTCACCGACCAGCGAGCGTCCCGGCTCAATGATGATTTCCGGCAGATCGTTGCCGAAATACCGGGTGATTGCCGCCATCACCGCCTGGGCATAACGGTCGATTTCCGGCACCTCGCCGCTGTAATGCGCCGGAAATCCGCCGCCGATATTGATCATCCGCAGATTGATGTCGGCCTCGGCGAGCAGCGAGAACATGCGCGCGGCAGTGCCGACCGCGCCATCCCACTGTCCGAGAACGGTCTGCTGCGAGCCGACGTGGAACGAGACGCCATACGGGTCGAGCCCGAGATCGCGAGCTTTGCGCAGAAGGTCAATTGCCATTTCGGGGGCGCAGCCGAATTTCCGAGAAAGCGGCCACTCCGCACCCTCGCAGGCAACGAGGATACGGCAA
>WNFR01002083.1_pt1 | contig 36609 bp, 38 predicted proteins | sample 5400221 | NCBI WGS metagenome assembly WNFR01 (sample SAMN13153357, study PRJNA577476) | soil metagenome | isolation source: 40 cm soil under Madrone tree | place: USA:California | collected 2016-06-14 | reverse complement strand
TCCTTGAATGGTCCGAGAAAGCACGTCGGGCCGCCAAGATTGCGGAATCAGCGACGGACGCCGCAGCACTGCTCGCGCGACAGCAGGATTTGAGACTTTTCCGGGCAAAGAGGAAATTTCAGGAGGCACAGAAACGATTGTCCAGATTGTTCACGAAATTTCCGAAGCATCGAAATTGAAAGCGAACTCGACGCACCACGCACGCTAAGAGTCTTGAAGGAGCCTCGCGTCCAGTGCGGCAGACGCGGCGTATAATTCGGCATGATTCCAGAGAAGAATTGGAGGCGCGAGTGAGAATCGAACTCACGCATAATGGTTTTGCAGACCACTCCCTTACCACTTGGGTATCGCGCCTCATGAAAAAATTATGCCCGAAATCTATGCCCAACTCTATGCCCACCGCACCCTATTTCCGCCTATTTACCCCTATTCAAGTCTTTGCAACCTATTGAAACCACGTAGACCCGCACGGGCGTAGGGGATTTGCAGACCTCTCCCTTACCACTTGGGTACCGCGCCGCCAACTTTTAAGTATATCGAAAACTCGGACGCTCTTACAGCCGAGACACCATAGCCATCTAAACTATTTTTTCGCTGGCGCTCCGATGCGCGCCTCGCGAAGGAACCGCGCGGACTCTTCTGGCGGCGTCGGATTGATATAAAAACCGGTGCCCCATTCGAATCCCGCCACTTTCGTCAGCTTCGGAATAATCTCCATGTGCCAATGATAATGATCGTTGATTTCTTCACCGATCGGGGAGGTGTGGATCATGAAGTTGTATGCCGGGCGGTCCAGCACCGCGTCCATACGCATCATCGTATCCTTCATCATCCGTGCCAGGCTCGCATACACGGAGCTCTGATTATTCTCAAACGACGAACCGTGCACCTTTGGGAGCAACCACATTTCGAACGGAAACCGCGACGCATAGGGTGACAACGTAATGAAATGATCGTTCTCGCCGATCACCCGTTCGCCGGTTTCCAGTTCTTGCCGGATAATGTCGCAAAAAATGCAGCGCTCTTTTTCATCATAATAATGCCAGCAGTTGTCCACTTCTTCCCGCACCCTGCGTGGCACGATCGGTAGCGCAATCAATTGGGAATGGGTGTGCTCCACGGTCGCGCCCGCCGCTTCTCCATGATTCTTGAAAATCAACACGTAGCGGAAGCGTTTGTCATTTTTCAAATCCAGCATGCGATCGCGATACGACCACAGCACGTCTTCCAGCGCGCGTTCCGAAAGCGTCGCCAGCGTCGCGGAATGGTCCGGTGACTCGATGATCACTTCGTGCGCGCCGATGCCGTTCATCTTGTCGAACAGACCTTCGCCTTCCTTATCCAGTTCTCCTTCGATTCCCAGCACCGGAAACTTGTTCGGTATCACGCGGATCGACCAGCCCGCGCTGTTCGGGCTGCCTCCATTCCTTCCATAAACGAGAACTTCGTTCGGCGTTTTCGTTTCATTGCCCGGACAAAACGGACAATTCTTCGGGTCCTTGGGAATCACGCTCTCGCGTAGAAAATCCATCGGCCGCTTTCCACGGTCCGTCGAAATAATCACCCATCGCCCGGTAATCGGGTCTTTTCGTAACTCCGGCAATTCCGCCTCCTAAAACGATTTTCCAGTGGTCCCGCAGCGAGCGCCGCGAACATTTATATTACCGCGTTCTGCTGCTTCCTGCGGATTTTCCAGCGAGGCTTCTTACATCCGCGGGTTAAAAGCCGTTCTTGTGCAGCTGTACCAGCGGCGCTTGACCCGGTGACTCTTCGATCGCCACCACATCAAACCGCACCGGACACTCTTTCACGTGCCGTTCCATCAGAAACCGCCGCGCGGTTCGGCCCACCAAATGCTGCTTCTCGGCGGTTACACTCACCTCGGGCAGCGCCGCCTGATCCACGCGCGCCGTCCGTGTCCGCACCTCGACGAACGCCAGCGTTTCCTCATCGTAGCCGACCAGGTCGATCTCGCCCTTCACTTCTCGCGGCACATAATTTCGCGCGACAAAAAACGCATCTATGCCGTCGCAAATACCAATACGCAAACGTTTCGCCGCGTACTCCACGCCGCCGCGCATCCTCTTTCATGTCACCAAGTGAAACCTCGCCACTCAGCCCTCGCCGCGCGCCACTTCACCGTCGCAAAAATTAGCCAAAAAAAATCGCCATAGCCTTGTCCTAGCGCGTTCACCGGTTTGTGACTCGCTCGCTCGATAGCCGCAAGTATAGACAAAAATCCCGCGGCTGCCATCCTTCGATTGCGCTGCCGCGGGATTTCCGCCACCGCATTACACTTTGCTGCGAACTCTGCGCCTCTGCGTTAAGTCTTTTTCTCTGCCTCTCGGATGCATTCTTCCAGCGTTCGCAGAGCAAAGTCCGCTTGTTCTTCATCAATCAACAACGGCGGTGAAAGCCGCAAGGAATTCTCTCCGGCGCCCAGCACCAGCAAACCCTTGTGAAACGCGGAATCCACAATCGCATTGCGCAAATCGCCTGCGCGTTCTTTAGTCCGCTGGTCGCGCACAAACTCAATGCCGACCATCAGACCTTTGCCGCGAACGTCACCAACGATCTTGAATTTGTTCGTCCAGTCGGCCGTGCGCCGGAAAATGTACTCTCCCATTTTCCGCGCATTCTCTATCATGCCGCCTTCCAGCAAATCCATCGTCGCCAGCGATGCCGCCAGACAGACCGGATTCCCGCCAAACGTCGTTCCATGCGAACCGGGCTTCCAAGTCATCACGCTCGATTTCGCAATGATCGCCCCGAGCGGCATGCCGCTGGCGATTCCCTTCGCACTCGTAATAATGTCCGGCTCGATTCCCGCGTGTTCGAACGCCCACCATTTTCCAGTGCGTCCCATGCCGGACTGCACTTCATCCACGATCAACATGATTCCGTGCTGCCGGCAGATTCGCTGCAGTTCTTGCAGAAAGAATTTCGGCGCAGGCACGTACCCACCCTCGCCCTGGATCGGCTCGATGATGATGCCCGCCACTTCCGTCGGATCGAACAAGCGCTTGAAGATCTGGTTCTCGAGCGTCTCCAGAATTTCCGCGCCGCACGTTTCTGCCGTGTGTCCAAGCGCGCAGCGATAGGCATAAGGATACGGAATGTGCTCCACGCCGCTCAGCAGTGCGCCAAATCCCTTGCGCTGCGTAGATTTCGACGCGGTCAACGACAGCGAACCCATCGTGCGCCCATGAAAGCCTCCGTAAAACGCGATCATCTTGTCGCGTTTCGTCGCATAACGCGCAAGCTTCATCGCGCCTTCAATGGCCTCAGTGCCGGAATTCGCGAAGAACACTTTCTTGTCTTCACTGCCCGGAACTGTTTTCCCGAGCCGCTCCGCCAGCTCTGGCAGGCTCTCATAGTAAAAATCCGTCCCGGACATATGAATCAGTTCCGCCGCCTGCTTCTGTATCGCCGCCACCACTTTTGGGTGACAATGTCCGGTCGAGCACACCGCGATCCCCGCCGCGAAATCCAGAAACACGTTTCCGTCAACGTCTTCCACCATCGCGCCATGTCCGCTCTTTGCCACCAGCGGATAATCCCGCGTGAACGAAGGCGACATGAACTTCGCGTCGCGCTCCACAATTTGTTTGGCTTTGGGCCCGGGCAATGCCGTCACTAGCTTGGGCGTTTTCATTTCGCTAGCCGTAATCATTTTATTTCTCCATTTTTCTCGCGTTGCTGGTCTCCAGACCGCGCGCGATCAGGTGTATTTGTGGACTCCGGCATTTCGCAGGCCGGCTTGTGTAGACGTGCAGGATTGCATGCGCGCAGACGGACTTCGTCCCGCGCTTCCTGTTTGTTTTTGAGGGGACTTAATCTACGCCGTAGAGGTTCGGCCGCAATTCAGAAGGAGATGCTTGAGCGGATCGCCGGTGGATGTTTTGTAGTCTCATTTGCGTTTCCAGCGGACGCTTCCGTCCCTGCTATCTTCAAGAATTATACCATGTTCCGCCAGTTCTTTGCGGATTTCATCGCTCTTGGCAAAATCTCGTCGCTGCCGTGCCGCCTGCCGTTCTGCAACTTTCCCTTCAACCCAGGCGTCCGTTACTCCTTGTTCCGCACTACCAAATCCCAGTTCTTTCAGTTTTTCCGCGTCGTTGTCTTTTACCACCGCAAATATCTGGTCGAACGCATCCAAAAATTCCTGCGCTGCCGCCACATCTTCCTGGCCGAACCCGCCGCTATCCATCGCGATGTTCGCCTCACGCACAAAATCAAACGTCGCTGCCAACGCCACCGCCGTATTCAAATCATCCGCCAGGCCCGCATCGAAATCATCCCGTGCCTTCGCCGCCCGCTTTTTCATATTCGACGGCGAGCCCGCCGGAAATTTTCCTTGCCGCAAACGATCCGCCAAATTCCGGATCCGCTCCACCGAACTGGCCGCCTGCTTCAATCCGTCAAAGGTAAAATTCAATTGCCGCCGGTACGGCACGCTAGCCAGCGCGTATCGCAGCGCGGACGGCTTGTAGCCTCTCCCGTACAAATCGCGCATAGTAAAGAAATTCCCCAGCGACTTGGACATCTTCTCGCCTTCCACCAGCAAATGCTCCGCGTGCAGCCAGTACCGCGCAAACGGTTTTCCCGTCGCGCCCTCGCTCTGCGCAATTTCATTCTCATGATGCGGAAATGCCAGATCAATTCCGCCGGTATGAATATCCAACGTTTCACCCAGATACTTCATGGCCATCGCCGAACACTCAATGTGCCAGCCCGGCCGTCCCGGCCCAATCTCCGTCTCCCAGAAATGTTCGCCCGGTTTCGGCGCTTTCCACAACGCAAAGTCCCGCGCGCTCTCTTTTTCGTAGCGGTCATTGTCCACCCGGGCACCCGCCTGGATCCCCGTCAAATCAATCTTGGAAAGCTTCCCGTACTCCGGAAATTTGCTGATGCGGTAATAAATCGATCCTTCGCTTGGATACGTGAATGTTTTCTTCTGCAGCCGCTCAATCAGTTGCACCATATCTGGAATATGATCTGTCGCGCGAATCCAATGTTCCGGAGCTTCCACGCTTAACGCCTTGCAATCCGCAAAAAATGCCTGCGCGTACTTATCCGTGTATTCGCGAATCCCCAATCCCGCCGCGGCAGCGTTGGCGATGATCCGGTCGTCTACATCGGTCAAGTTCATCGCGTGAGTCAGCTTCAGCCCACGCTGTTTCAAATACCGCCGCAAAATATCCTGAAATACAAACGTCCGGAAATTCCCGATGTGCGCATAGTCATACACCGTCGGCCCGCACGTATACATCCTCACTTCGCCCGCGCGCAGCGGTACGAACTCTTCGGCCTTTCCGCTCAACGTGTTATGCAATCGCAATTCGTGAATGGCCACCGGTTAGCCTTTTTCGCGCAAATGAGCCTCAGATTGTAGCCGACCCCCGCAAACGCCCGCAATCCGCCTCCAAATTCGTCTTCAGTCAAATCAAAAACCTATATCCCGCAAGTACCGGGCAAAAGGACAGGCTAACCACAACGTCACGCAACGCACAAAGGCTTCCCAATAATTCCCTTTTCGAATTTAACGTATTCTTAGCTCACCCTCGTAACCAGAACCATCAGATCTGCTTCAGGAGATGAATCAATCTTATGAGAAATTGCATCAGGACCACTTTGTTCTGGTCCATTTTATTGTCTTCCCTGCTTTTGGTCGGTATTCCCGCTAACGCGCAAATATCGGTTGGAATCCGTATTGGTGCGCCACCCGAACCACGTGTTGTCGCCGTCGTCCCTGCGCAACCCGGGCCCGAATTCGTCTGGATCGGCGGCTACTGGTATCCCGCCGGAGGTCACTATCGCTGGCATGAAGGCTATTGGAGCCTGCCACCCTATGAAGGTGCTCGCTGGGTCGGGCCTCGTCACGATGGCGAGCGCTTCTATAACGGCTATTGGGAAGGCTCACATGGCCGCGTCGAGCACAACCACAAATGGGATCACGATCACGAACGCGACCACGGCCGGTACAAGGACCACGACGATCATGATCATGGCCACGGTCACGGCCATGATCACGATGACCACTAAAACCACACGCGCGTAAACCAAGCGTTCGTATAGCAGTCCACATTACGGTCATGTGACAATGGGCAGTACAGACAAAAGTCTGCGCCGCCCATCTTTTCTTTCGTTTCTTGCTTCTTCATTCCGAGCGCCTCACGGCCGTCATTCCGAGCAAAGCGAGGAATCTCTCTTCGATTTGTGCCAAGTCACAAAATCATCCAAGCGCGCACATCTCATCTCCACTCCGTACAGCCTTTCCTCTATTGTCCGCGCTCCATGCCCTGCCTACGCTTTACTGACCCACGAAAGGAGATCAAAGAAAATGAAAAGCTTGCTGAGATTTATGCTCTTTGCCGCGGTTCTGTTGTTCGGCACCTACGGCGCAAGCGCGCAGATTGGCATTGGCATCAGGATTGGTCCTCCGCCCCCGCCTCGAGTGATCGTTACGCCACCTCCGCCTCCCGGCCCGGATTTTATGTGGGTTGAAGGCTACTGGTATCCCGCGCATAGACATTACCGCTGGCACGAAGGTTATTGGTCTCGTGCCCCGTATCCCGGCGCGCGCTGGGTTGGTCCACGCTTCGAAGGCGGTCTCTACTACAACGGCTATTGGGAGGGCGATCGCGGCCGCTTTGAGCACCGCCACGAATGGGATCGCGATCGGGACCGCGATTATGGCCGTTATCGCGAGCACGATGAGCATCGCGACGAGCATCACGACGACCGTCACTAAGTCTCTAGCCGACAGACCAATACGCCATGGAGCGGCTGCGCGAGGTGAAAACGCCCTTCGCAGTCGTTTTTTTCATGTTTTATTTCTTGAGTCACTACCCGCTCGCTGGCGTTGACGCTATTCCCTTCCGCAGTTACAGTCCTTTGTTCTCACCATTGGAGGATTTGTCATGCGGAGATTTCCCTTTTTCGCCGTCCTTTGCTGTTTTTTTCTTCTTAATGGCGTAATCTCCGCCCAACAATCCGCCGCGTCCCCTGCTAAGGCGCTCGCTCCCGAAGCGCTGCTCAACCTTCGTCATCTTTCGAGCCTCGAGTTTTCTCCCGACGGCACTCGCGTCGCCTTCGTCGTCGCCGAACCTGCCAAAGGCGATCAGCGCTCCAGCCATATCTGGCTCTTCGACACGTCCAACAGCTCATTCCGCCAACTCACGTACTTCGAAAAATCCGAATCCTCTCCCAAGTGGTCGCCCGACGGAAAATCGCTCGCTTTCCTTTCCAATCGCGACGCCAATCAGCAAATTTACCTTCTCTCCATGAGTGGTGGCGAATCCGCTCCGCTCACCAAAGGCAAACGCGACATCAGCCGCTTTGCATGGTCCGTCGACGGCAAAACCATCGCGTTTCTCGCTCCCGTTGCCAAGACCGAAGCGGAAGAAAAAAAGGAGAAAGACAAGGACGACGCGCGCGTCGCGGACCAAGACGACAAACGCGCTCGTCTTTGGCTCCTCTCGCTCTCCGACAAGTCCGAACGTTCCATTACTCCGGCAAATTATCAGCTCTCCGACCTTGCCTGGTTTCCCGACAACAGGCACCTCGCTGTGATCGCCACAGATCATCCGGAATCCGACCGGAACACGGAACGCATTTTTCTGGTACAGACCACAGGGCAAAAACCGGAAGAATCCATGGTTCAGGTTCTTGCTCCGAGCGGTCCCATTGGCGATATCAAAATCTCTCCATCCGGCGACAACATCAGTTTTATCGGATCTCGGGAAGATGGCCCCAGTCCTCACGATCTCTGGATTCTGCCCTTTGGCATGCCTGCGGCAAAAAACCTCACCGCTGGCAGTCTCGATCGCACCGTGTTTGCTTATCGTTGGAGCAAAGATCGCGGCGTGATTTTACTCGCCGCCGAGGGCTTCACTCGCAGGCTGGTTCGCTACACCTCCAGCGGAACGCGCGAAGATATCGCAATCCCTGAGTGCATGCCATCTTCATTCGCGTTCAGCGACAATGGCGCTATCGCCTTCGTTGGCGAAACTTTCACCGAACCGCAAGAAATCTGGTTTGCGCCCGAAGGCCAGCAACCCAAAAACTTTCCTGAATTCAACAAATCCTTCGACGCATCTGTCCTCACCAATCCCGAGCTCTACAAATACAAATCATTCGATGGCCTGGAAATCGAAGCCGCCCTGCTCAAACCTTCCAACCACGATGGAAAATCGAAACTTCCTCTCATTGCGCTGATCCACGGCGGACCAACCGGAGCCTGGGAATCTTCTATCGAAGCCTGGGGACAGCTTCTCGCCGCGCGCGGTTATGCGGTGTTCTATCCCAACATTCGCGGCTCGATCGGCTACGGCGAAAAATTCGTCGAGAGTAATCGTGCCGATTGGGGAGGCGGCGATTTCAAGGACGTCATGATGGGTATCGACGACCTTGCCAACAAAGGTATCGCTGATCTTGATCGTCTCGGTATCGGCGGCTGGTCTTACGGCGGCTACATGAGCGAATGGGCCATCACGCAAACGCCTCGCTTCAAAGCTGCGGTCTCAGGCGCAGGTATGGCCAATCTTGTTTCCGAATACGGCACCGAACAGCATCCTTCCTACGACGAGTGGTTTTGGGGCGTCCCATACGAAAAGCCGACTGGATTTCTCAACAGTTCGCCGTTCCTGCATGTGAAGAACGCAAAAACTCCGACGCTGATTTTGCAGGGTGACGCCGACACCGTTGATCCTCTCGGGCAAAGTCAGGAACTCTATCGCGGCTTAAAACGTTATGGGGTGGAAACAGAATTGGTGGTTTATCCGCGCGAGCCCCACGGCTTCCATGAAGAAAAGCATCTCCTCGACCGCTTGAATCGCATCGTCGCCTGGTACGACAAATATATGAAGTGAATGAAAGCTCGTCAGAGTGGAAGAAATTCTGCGTCTTATTTTTTCTTGCGGCTCCGCGCCGGCCGATTTCCGTTCGAAATCCGCGCCAGCGATTTCGTATACCCCGCGACCGTTTCCGGCACCGTGCGACTGTATACAAATTGCCCTTCCTTGCGGCACTCGATCAACTCCGCATCCGTCAGGATTTTCAGGTGATGCGAAATCGTCGCCGGCGTAACCCCCTGCATCGTCACCAGTTCGCTGCAGGTCAAGTTCTTCTGCGCCGCGATCATTTCGTAAATCCGCAGCCGGGTCTCGTCACCCAGCGCTTTCGAGATTTTCTCAATCTTTTTTGCGTCCATCGCCGACTCTAGTCTAAGTCTAGCGGAAAGCGTCATGCTGCACACAGAAAAGGCTGCTAACTACCGCCTTCTCAGTAGGATTGCCGTTTTTCCACTTCCAGCCAGTCATTTATTGTAACTTAATATTTAGACGTTCATCTAAGTATCGAAGTCGCGGGTGGCCGGTTAGGCCATTCCTTTGACTTCCACTCGGGTGCATCTGTCTTGGAGGATTTTATGAAACGCTTTACAGGTAAGGTCGCCGTAATCACCGGCGGCAACAGCGGCATCGGTCTCGCCACCGCCAAACGCTTTTCCGACGAAGGTGCGAAGGTCGCGATTTCCGGCCGCAGCCAGAAAACTCTCGACGAAGCAGTCAAGTACGTCGGCAACGGAATTCTCGCCGTGAAGTCCGACGTGGCAAAACTCGCCGATCTTGATCGCTTTTACGCTGCCGTTGCGCAAAAGTTCGGCAAGATCGACATTCTTTTCGTGAACGCGGGCGTCGCCAAATTCCGGCCGCTGGAAAATGCCGACGAAGCTCACTACGACGAAATTTTCGACATCAACGCCAAAGGCGCTTACTACACCATTCAAAAAGCGCTTCCCTATTTCAACGACGGCGGCTCCATCATCCTCAACACCAGCGTCGCCGGAATCAAAGGCAACGCCACAACATCCGTCTACTCCGCCACCAAGGCGGCCTTGCGGTCCTTCTCGCGCACCCTCGCCGCGGAGCTCGTTGGCCGCAACATCCGCGTTAATTCCGTTGCGCCTGGTCCCATCGAGACTCCCATCTTCGGGCGCCTCGACTTGCCCAAAGAAACCGCCGACGCCATGCTCGAGGGTTTTCTGGCGCATGTTCCCATGAAGCGCGTTGGCAGGCCCGAAGAAGTAGCCGGCACCGTGGCCTTCCTCGCGTCCGACGACGCCTCTTACATCACCGGAGTCGAGATCAACGTGGACGGCGGCATCGGCCAGATCTAAATCGGCGCCCGCGTCTGATCTTGCAACAGATTCGCGGCGGTCACCCGAATCTGCAAGGAGGGCGGCTCATTCGCCGCCCTGGCAATTTTTCCTGACCAATCTTTCTGACAAAGCTTTCTGATATTGCGCTTCACCGAGCATGTGACGTCAATCATCGTTGGGAAAGAAGGATTAAAACTCGCTGCTACGTTCACATCCGGATGTCATTTCCTCGCCGTGTCCGCCGCCGCGCAGCATTTCTTGTCCTCGCATAACCGCCGCACCGCCCTGTGGTCTCTTTCTCTCTGAACGAAACAGTTCAAACCAGTTTATTGCCCCGTCAGACGCACCTGCTCTATCATCGCTTCCTCGACGAACGATTCTAAATTGCGCCGCAAGAATATTTTCGGAGCGGAAGCCTCATGACTCGTAGTGCGGAAAACGTTGCCGTGGAGGCAGCCTCTGGTCCATCCCTGAACAATCTCTCGCGAAAACAATCTCATTGGACCGCTACTCTGGTCCTGATCTTCACATTCACCCTTGCTGCCCGTCTCCTGGCCCTGATCTCAGACTACGCGATCAACGTCTTTTTTATGGACCAGTGGGACTTCAACGACGCCACACTTTTTCAAAAACATTCCCTCTGGGAAATGTTCTGCTGGCAGAACGGTCCTCACCGGCAAGGCCTGGGCGCGATCCTCTCCTATCTTGTCGAACCACATTTTCAGTGGAACAGTCGGTCAGAATCGTTCCTGGTCGGGATGATCGTGATTTTCTGCACCATTTGTGCGCTTTGGCTCAAGACAAGACTCTTCGGCGCGATCGCCCTCTTCGACATTTGCATTCCCTTGATTCTTCTCAGCCCTCTGCAATATGAAACTCTCTTCATCACCGCTAATCTCGCGCACGGCCCGCTTCCAAGCCTCTTGATTATCCTTTACTGCCTGGCTTGGACAATCTCTAACATACCGTTGCGCTACAGTCTTATTCTGCTGATCAATTTCGTCACGATCTACACTGGCTTCGGCATCTTCCTCGGCGTTATAACACCTATTGCGCTCATCGCGGACTACTGGATAAATCAAAGAGATCGGCATCGAGGCGCTCTTTTTTCTTCCGTCGCCGTTATTCTTTCTCTGGCCTCACTCGCTTCATTTTTTATCCACTACGTTTATCAGACTTCCGTGGATTGCAAGCCAAATCTCGTTTCGTTGCCATGGGGCTACACTCAATTTCTTCTCCTGATGTTTGCAAATCTGCTTGGCGTCAAAGGCATAGGCATCTTCCCACTTCTGGTTGGCGGCATAATTCTCGGCGCGATGCTGACCGCGCTCATTCTGTCCCTGCGAAATTTTCGTGCGACGCAAAACTCGTTTCATCGCGCCGCCGGGATATCCGCTATTTTGCTCGGCTACTGCCTCCTGTTCGCTGCAAACGCCGCCTACGGTCGCTCGTGCCTGGGCAGCGATGTCGCCCAGATGTCCCGGTATGTCATTTACATGGAGCTCGGCTCGCTCGGCCTTTACTTCTTTCTGCTGACCATCCCTCGACAGACAACGCAAACCGTTCTGCTGTTGATTCTCACAGCGTCGCTGATCGCAACCATTCCCATCCGTCAACGCGATAAAAAGATCATGCAATTCTGCCGCAACGCGAAACTCAATTGGAAAGCCTGCTACATGAGCACGGAACAAATCCGGCCGTGTAATCACGCCGTTGGCTATGGCGTATATCCGCTCCCAACTCCAGAATTAAAGGCCAAGCTCGACTATCTCAAGCAGACAAAACAAAACCTTTACTCTGACTTGCCTTAAGTTTCGACTGGAACTCGCCGCGTCGCGTGCCATGCGGCATCTAAGTCCCGGTCAAGACTAGGTCTGCCTGTGGACGCGAGAGTGCTCTTCTGTCAGGCATTGTGCGTTCTAAAACATTTGGTCTTACCTTGCTTGAAGGCTGACGTCACCCGCATCTGCAAGCGAGGGCGGCTCATTCGTCTCCCTCGCAATTTTTTTCTGACTAATCCTTCTGATATTGCGCTTCACCGTTTCCGAAAGACCAATTTTCCCAGCTCACCTCAATCAAATTGATAAGCAAATCTTCCGGACGCAGCCCAGGCGACTTCGCCAACAATTCCGCCATTCGCTTAAATAACGCACGCTTCTGTCCCGGCTTCCTCCCGGTACTCAGCGTGATCTGCACAAACACAACCTCGTCGCTCCGCTTGACGTCCAAGTAATCCGCGTCGTAAATCAAATCACTCGCCTTATATTCCGTAATCACCTGAAATCGGTCCTTCGGTGGAACCGCGATCGCATCGATCATCGCTTGATGTACTCCTTCAGCGATCGCCTTTCGATATTTCGGATTCGTTCCTTCACGCAGTGAAATCTGCACCAATGGCATTTCGCCCTCCTCTTTTTTAGAGCTGCTCTCGCCTGAAACACCTTTTGCAAGATGCTTGGCAAATGTCCATCGTCACGTTTTACGCGAAAGTGTTTACTTAAAGGAGGGATTCGAGCTCGCCGCCACATTCATATCCAGGTGCCATTTCTTCGCCGCGTCCGCTGCAGCGTAACAATTCTCATCCGCCGCGTATCCGCTGCACTTCGCAGCCGTCTCTTTCTCCCGCGGCGAACGCACAAACTGCCACACTGTCGCATCCTTGACTCCGCTGGCCGAAGGCAGCGGCGGGTTCGAAACCGAAACGCATCCGGGTGACGGCGGGCACGCATCATTGAACACCCAATACGCAAAACTCCTCGGCGCTTCGTTCGAACGAATATCGTCGGCGGTCACAATCGTCACCCCGCCGCCTTCATCCACCGCCATCCCTGAGCAGTAAGCTCCTGGCCGAAATCCCTGCCTTACCAACTCATCCGCCCACGCCCGCAGGTACGCGTGATACTCCGCCGGGAGCCGCCCGCCATCCTCAATATCAATAAAAATGATCCGGCCCCCAGCAAACCCTTCTGCCTTTGCGCTACGTGCCGCCTCTCGGGCGTCCGCTACTCCCATTTTTCCCGCGGCCGCCGCGTTTCGAATCGCATTCCCTTCCCGACCGCGCACCAATAGCAAAAATCCATATCCCAGCGCTTCCATCTCTTTGCGCTTCCCGGTCCACAAGTTGGTCTTCACTCCCGGTGGCGGAGTCAGCCAATATCCCGCAAAGGCAAATTCCTTTCGCAGCTCACGCATCGCCGCGTCGCCCGGATAATCATTCCGGTCGAAACCTAAACTCCCCCGCCCTGCGCCCGCTTGCCCACCAAACGCACCGCCGCCCCCGCAGGCCAACGCTCCCGCCAGAACAAAGATGATTCGTTTGCTTTGCAGACACATCCTCAAAGTGCGCGTCACCACGCCACCTACGGCTACTGGTTCGGCTTGTTAGTCGAGTCTTTCACGGCCTGCTGGGCTTTGTCCGCAGCCTTTTTCGCTTCCGCTGCCGTCTTATCCGCGGCCTCTTTTATTTTCTCCGAGCCTTTCTGTGCCGCGTTTTTGGTCGCATCGACAGCGCCTGGTGCCTCTGCCCGAGCCTTGTCCGCAGCCTCTTGGGCGCTTCTGCGAGCCGCGTCAGCAGCATCGGTAGCCGTCTTCTGCATGGCTTCGCCCGTTTCCTTCGCGTCGCGCTTCAGCTTCTGCGAATCGGATCGGCTACAGCCAGCCAGTTCGACCCATCCCATCAGCCCCACTAGCGCCCCCAAAGCGATCCGTCCCTGTTTCCGAGTCTTCATATGGTGCCTCACTCTCCAAGCGATCATGTCCCAGTCCCATTACCACACGCCGCCCTGGCCGTTACCGGTTTCCCTCGCTTTGCCCCTGTCTCGAATTCTCGCACAGCTCAAAACTAGCGGAAATCTATTTCCGTTTTGACCATGACCTTTGCATGGTCCGCCCTCTCATCTCTGAGCTAGCACACCCTTTTCTTTGGACTGAGACAGGCTCTTCTTACAGGCTGGATGTAACTAAAGCGTCTCAGATCAAGGGCCACACCCAGTTCGGGGCTCATGATGGCGTCTATGAATTTAGCTGCAGTACGACCCCTTCAATCTTCGGTTACCCGGCTTCACTGCCCGGCCTAGCAGGACTTCGTTCAAAACTATCTCAACGGCGATAAGCCGGTAGTCATCACTGGCGCATTGGACGACTGGAAAGCCGCCACTGGACCCGCAATCCTTCGCCAGCCGCTTCCCCGACCTCCCCGTCGAAATCGACGGCAAAACGTACCTCATGCCCGAGTTCATCGACTTGGTTCTCCACTCCTCCGAACAAAACCCGGCGCCCTAGCCTGCCCAGCCGTTCGAATCAATCGCCGTCTGGCTTTGTCTTTACGCGAATTTAACCGGGATCTCCACGCTTCACAGCGGCTTCAACGCCTCAATCGCGGGAAACGGCTCTGCAGAAGTAAACGTATGCTCTGGCGGCGGGATCTGCGTCTCCAGCGCGCGCGTCATAAGCGCAATCGCCGTGCCGGCGCTCGGCGGAGTAATCACCGTGGCCGCCAGTTCACCAGCCCGCACCCAGGCTTGGCCCGTGCTGGGTACGCCATCGCAGCCTATCGCCGGAATTTTGGACAGAACGTCCCGGTCCATTTCGCTAGCCAAATCTTTTAGCGCCTTTCTTGCACCCATGGCCATCGCGTCGTTCTGCGCCGTGATCAAGTCAATGCGAAACCGGTGAGCGCTCATCAGCTTCATCCACGAGGCAACACTTTGGTAAGCGCTCTCTTTCGTCCAATCCCCGACCAGATTCACAAATTGCAAGTTCGCAGGAATCGTCTCACGCAACCCATGGTGCCGTTCAGTGCACACCGAACTCACCGACGGTCCTTGGATATACAAAACAGATCCGCCTCGGGGTAACAATTGCGCAACTTGCTTACCCTGTATTCGCCCCACCTCGACCTGATTTGTGCTTACAGAAAAAATCGGAGAACGATGCGCCTTGCGAAGTTCCGCCGTGTATTCCGCCTGACGGCTCACCACCGCCCACGCAATTCCGGCCGCGGCCGCCGCCGAAGCAACTCTCGGAAAGGTAGTCGCTCCCAGCGGCTCCACAATAATCCCCTGCGGCCGAAGCGACGGCTCCGCCTGGATCACTTTCAAAAGTTGGGTACTCTGTGTGATGGCATCATTCTCGGCATACACAATCTCGACCTCCACACCAAGTTCCTTGGCCGTCGCATTGGCCGACGCCGTTTGCTCCATCTGGTAATCGTTTTCTTTCGTGATCAAAGAAACCACAAAACGCAATTTCGCCATTTCTCTCCGCCAAAGTCCACCATCGCGATTTACTCCGTGCCCTGTGATTGCCAAAAAACAGCACCATCCTACAACCATCTAGCCAACAAGCAACAGCATCGAAAAATCTTCGTCCACATGCTTTCCAAGTCGCCAGCACCTACTCTTTCGTAGCGGCCGGCCTTTAGATCGGTTCTTGCTGCGAATTGGCTACTAGTCGAACGCCGCACGGTCGTCCACGGCACGTCCAGACTGGTCGCTGCGAGTTCATAATCGGCTTCGATGGCGAGGGCACGTTGCGTGAGACGTTCCCAGATTGCATTGTCGTTTGCCGCCTGAAGGGCAAAGGCGCCGCGCAGGGTGTCTGATGCTCTCGCAAACAGAAATCAGTTCGTCGCCGATCTCGTCGCGGCGCGCGAGGTCGTCGGGCACATCAATCAGCGGTGTATAGCTGGCGCCCTCACTCTCATCTTCAATATCGATGTCCAGATCGCCCTCGGGGCCGTCGTTGTCGGCTGCCGGCGCGGCCGTCAGATCGATATCGAGGCGGGCGGCGAGTGCTTCCGCCACGTCTGCCGATTTTTTTCCGAAGCTGAAGTTGAAGGCGTAAGCGCGATCGCCCAGTTTTTTCGAGCTGTCCTGTATCAGGAAGGCGAGACGGCGGCTGAGCTCCAGTTCCTCGCCGTTCTTGTTTTTCAGCAGGCGGGGCATATCCCCAAAAAGCTGCTTGGCGCCTTCGACGATGTCGTATTCCTCTGACTCCTTGCGCCATTCCTTGAGGTAAATTTCCGCGTGGGTCAGGGCCTGCAGCGCCATGTCCAGTTCCTGCGCGGTCTACATGCGCATATCGCGCATGATTTCCTCTTTGCTGAATCCGTTATCCATCAGATCCCTGATCGTGAGCGCTTCATTGACCCACGTATAGGGAAGCTTGGTCTCGGGCTGCATCTGCAGCCGGACCTCGATCTCCTTGATCTCCTTGTCGCTCACGCCGACCGGCAGTACCCGGCATCTCACATGGCTGAAACCCTGATAGGCGGGTTCCCCCGGCGCGTACAACTCGCGCATGGCGGCCAGTCGGCGGTTGCCGTTGACGACAACGCCGGCACTGGTAATTAGTATTTCGTCGGTCTGGCGTCCTTCCGCGAGAACGTCGGCGATCGGGATGATGGAGGCGGTTCCTTCTTTCGAGAATCGATCGAGGAGGTCGTGCTGCGCCTGCTGGGACTCCTGATTTTCCTGCCCGGCGCGAAAGAAATCGCTGGGCTTTTTGTGCTGGCGGATATATTTGAGCTGGTCTGTTCGTGTGCGCCCGTTCGCCATCCTGTAAATGGGCAGTTCGATCGGCAACCGGACGACGGGCAGGGGCTGCGTTGCATTCTGGTATTCATGAAACGCGGACATTTCGATCGGATTCTGGCAGGCAAGCGCAATCTGCGCTTCCCGCTCGTGCTTCGGAGTAACCTTGATCTTGTAAATCATCGCGACCTCATTCGAACGCAATTACTAAAATCGGTATGGTAACGATGCGGTCATAAAGCTGGAGTTCGCCGCACAGGCGCTCGAAATTGGCAATGTTGCTGCCAAGGCGTTGCGCGCCTGTCTTGGTCGGCACGGCAAGGCTCGCGGCTTCAATCTTGTTGCGATTGAACAGATACTGCAGTTTGAGCAAGTCATAGAACACGCGGCTGACATTGCCTGTCTGGATCTGGATCGCGAGATCATCCTTGAGGCTGAAAATAGTTACGCCTGTGAAGTGCGGGGCGATGGGGAGTTCGCCGGACCATCCTTGCTGCGTGAGTTCGTTGCGGACGTGGTCGCGGATGGCGTCGGTAGCGTGCGATTCAACGGTAATGGCGGGCGCGTTGAACACGTCGGTGATCCATTCATCGAGTTCTCTCTTTTCCCACTCAATGTTGCCATTGCGATGGGAATAACCTTCGACGAAATTCATTCAAGTATTCTCGGCGGGGGTTCGTACACAGGCTTGTTCATAGGCCTGACGCGAAGTTTGCCGGACTGAAGCTGCCGGATGCGTTGCCATGTCTGCTCGACGTATTCAGGAAGGATATCGCAGCCGTAGGCCTTTCTGTCATTCTTCAGCGCGGCGATGGCGCTTGAGCCGACGCCGAGATAAGGATCAAGCACGGCATCGCCTTTTTTTGTGAGCGCCAGCACAAGGCGCTCGACCAGGCCGACGGGAAACTGGCACGGGTGATCTGTTTTCTCGACGTGGTTGGCTTTGACATTGGGGATTTCCCACACGTCGGAAGGATTTTTGCCGAGAGGATTTCCCGACAGTTTGCCCTTGTTCGGTCCCTTGAAATGCTTTTTGTTCGGATATTTTGAGGCTACGCGCACTTCGTCGAGGTTGAAGGTATTAGTCTTCGGATTTTGTGAACCAGAGAATTGTCTCGTAGCGGCCGGAAAATCGCTTCTGGCAGTGCAGGCCGTGGCCGAAAGTCCAGATGATGCGGTTCCGGAGCTGCAGGCCGGCTTTCTTGAATATCGGATACAGGAGAATATCGAGCGGGAACACCTCGCCGCCGTCGACGTAATTGCCGATCTGCCAGCAAATCGAGCCGCTCGGGTGAAGCAGGCGGACGGCCTCCTGTATCATCTCGCGCTGCGCGGTTAAACAGTCGTCGAGCGAGCTCTTGGTTTCGTATTCCTTGCCAAGGTTGTATGGCGGCGATGTGACGATCAGTTTCATGCTGGCGTCCGGCAGCGAGCGCATGAAAACGAGATTGTCCTGGCATACGACAACCGCGTCCTTCTCCTTTGAATGCGCAGAGGAAGTCCGGGCGTCTTTTTTGGACACCGGCCGCAGGCGCCCCGCGGGCGCACGTTCAGTTGTCGGGGAAAACAGCTGTGCGGTTCCGCTCATGCTCCGCCTTTCGCAAATAGCGGCCACTGATCGGCGATATATTTTTCAGCGGCGTCGCGCACAACCCATGCAACGGAAACCTTCTTCTTCCGGGCGAGATCCTCAAGAACCTTGTAAATCTCCGGCGGGAATGTGACCGATGTTCGGGGTGAGCGCCGAGTCTTGGTACGGTGCGCCTTGCGCTTCAATCCGGACCTGGAAACCAAATTGTGGCTGTCCATAATGGCACCACAGTACACCACCGTGCTGCACCGGGGCAATAACCAAAGATTGGCGTTTGCATGAGCCTGCTTCAGGCCCATGCGTTCACGGAAGAGGGCGCCTTTCGGCCCGTTCCATGCGTGACGTCCGTCCTCTTCGATCCGCTGTTGCAGCGCGTTGCCAGCAATGTAATAGACGCTGTCCACTTCGAAGACCGTGATGAGGGTCGGCATGGGTAGTGGCGAGCAGGCCGCACGGTTCGCTTTTCGCGTGCACCACGTTCAGATGGGCGGCGTCACAGGCGGTGGAAGCAATACCTTTCCCGCAGCATCGTAACCGTGACGGTGCACCAGCGAGCCACATCATAAATTTATTGTATCGCTGGAGGCGAAGACAATGCGAAACTAATTTATGATTAAACGGCTTCGGTATAGTTTTCATACCGAAGCCGGACGCGCAACTGTTGCGAACGGCGATAACAATATGATGAACGACGTTGAAGGGACTAAACAGACCGGGAGATTTATCGTATCACCGACATCTATGGTGAACTCACACTGGCCGGAGCGAAGACTTCGCTTTAGCTACATGATAAGGAAGACTTCAACACACACGCCATCCCGACCAGTGTGTGAAAGGCATCCTGCACGATCTGACGAAGGTCACGTTAATGCAATCGCTTCTCGCACTTAGTCAAGAATTGGCATGAAGATACCAAACTTCTTCATTATCGGCGCGCCCAAGTGTGGAACGACAGCTCTAGTAAAGACCTCTCTCCCGCTAGTGGAATTTTCCTGTGGAGTGTTTTTACCGGATGCTTGCATTCGCCGCAGATGCGCTCAAATGCACTGCTTGCGGAGGGGAAGCGGCACGCTTGTTTAACGCGAGATGCGACACACAATCGTAATCAGGTCGTGCTGACTTTACGCAAAGGCCGCGAGGCTGCCCTTGTTGAGCCGGCCTGGATGTCGCGGTTTCGCACGCCTTTCAGGTAAACCATGGTCGATGCGATATCGCGGTGACCCATCCACTGCTACAGGGTGCGGATGTCGATACGCGCCTTCGCGCGTGGGGGAGATCGAAGAACGGTGGTGCGGGCGGTGGGAGTCGAACCCACATGAGGAAAAATCCCCGGAGGATTTTCACGCCGTCTACGGCTTTCGCCGCCCGGACGGAGCGTTTTGGAGCGCTCACGTCAGGTTTGCGGTCTGGACTATCCCTTCACCCTCCCCCGGAAGATCCGGGGCTTAGGTGCTGCCCGTCTAGTCTCTACACCTTCCCGGAGAAAGTTTCCCTCCGGGCTTGGCTCGGGATTGCCATTGCAGGTTTCCCCGAATTTGAGCAGTTCTGCATCGACGGTTTCCCGGCGAGCACTCAAGTTTCGCTCAAGTCCTCAGCGTCTGCCATTCCGCCACGCCCGCGCGGCTGGTCATTTGCAGTTTCCTATCATAGAGCAGGCTAAGTGAATTTACACGTCAGTTTCACGGATCGGAAGTTGCGGTTGCTTTCGCGTCATTGGCAGATTTTGTTTCTTTTTTGGCTTCGGTCTCATGATGTTGATCGCGGCGGCGGCGAGATTCGTCTTGATGTGCGCCGCGTAATACTTCTCGATCATCTCGACGCTGGTGCGGCAGTTTTTGGCGATCTGGTAGATGTCGGCACCTCCCATCAGGCGCAGACAGATGTATGTGTGCCGCAGGGCTGTAGGCCGTTCGCGGCCGGCCTTCGCGATCGACCTTTAAATTTTCCTCGTCCAGAATCGCGCTGAAAAGCTCGCGCTGCCATTTCGGAAAGAGGAGGTCTGTCGGTTGCGGAAGGCGCAATTCTGCGGACCCGTTGTTCATGATTTGCGGTCCCTTCCCTTCTTCGTGCGCTTCGTCCGCGCGAGGGGGACGGAGCCGGGCCTTCAGCCTCTCGAAGGGGCGGACAGCGCCGCTCATACTCTTGCAGTAGCCGACCCTCCTCTTCCCGCGCACCTCGATCTCAAGAATCGTCTGACCGCTCGCGTCGTCTTCAACGATTGTCACATCCCGGAATTGAAGGCGCCGCGCTTCGTCAGGCCGCAGGCCTGTGTTGGCCGAGAACAACACATAATCGTGAAGCTGTTCGCATTCCCATTTGAAGCGCGCCAGCTGGGGCTTGTGCGCGCGTTTTCTTGTAGCCTCGTAGAGCTTTTTGTATTCCTCGGGAGAGAACCACGCCCGGTGCGAAATTTTCGAGGATGATCTGTACCGCTCGGACAGATCGGGAAGGCGATCGAGCCAGCCGGCGAAGTGTATTCTCTTCTTTCGTTTACCTCCGAACGAGGAGAGGCGCGACGGCGACTGGCACTACAAATCTAACCAAGATGAAGTAGTTCCTGAAACAAAACACGGACTGCGCCGGGCCAACACGTTTCGTGCGCCATGGATCGCCCGCTCCGCGGCGAGCGCAACGGGTCAGTCGCTGCGGGTCGGGCGCAACAGATCGGGCGCATTCAATCGCTAAAGTAAGTGCCAGGGGCAATTCGAGGGTTCCCTGTATGGGCGGGAAACGCGCGGCGATGCTTCCATAAGGATCAATTGGGGAGGGATTTCCTTATGCAAGAAATACGAAAAATGCAGGTGCACCAGAGGATACTTGCGACGGCCGCGATGCTGTGTCTTGGCGTGATTCCGGCCGGGGCTTGCGCACTATTCGGGCAGAATTCTCAGAACAGGGATGAAGCACGGAGAAACCAGGATGCGAGCGCGCAGGACCGGGATTCGCGGCAGGACCGGAGCACGGCAAACTCTCCTGAGGAATCAGATACTGTAACATTACCGGCTGGTTATGTAATTCCGGTGCGGCTGGCGGATGAGGTGAATTCGAGTCAGGACAAGGCAGGAGACCTCTTTACCGGGACGGTTGATCCGTCGGTGCTGGTCCACGATCACGTGGTGATTCCGCGCGGGACAGAGGCCCATGTCCGCATGGTGGAAGCGAAAAAGGGTGGGCATGTGCACGGAAAAGCCAAAGTGCGGCTGGAATTGGTCAGCCTGATCATGAACGGCGAACGCCTGGGAGTTGACACAAACGCGCCAAAGAAGGAAAAAGGCTCGGGGTCGGCCAAGGCATCCGCGGAGGCGAAAAAAGCTCCGCAGGGCGCTGGTGTAATGGCTGGCAACCCGAGTGCGGCGGCGGGTCCGGTGATTGCGGCATTCGCTGCCGCAAAAGTTGCAGTGAAACCGGGCAGCCGCATTGAATTTACGCTGGAGTCGCCTTTTACGTTCGAACCGCCACCGCCTAATTCCGCACGGCAACAGGAAAACTAATGGCCTCAATCGCAACATACCTACTGGTGGAAAAGCCGAAACACTCCTCATCAACTTGAGGCTACCGAGAGTTTTGCACACGAAATCTTTGTTGGATCTTTCTTGGATTGCTCGCCGATCCGAACCCCGCTCACAGCAAAATGAATGCAAAGCCGCCCAAATTGGGCACGCAACGAACTTACGCCAAATCGCATGGCGAACAAAAAGCGAATGTGATAATTTGCTGCCATGCCAATTCGATCCTGCCGGGTAACGATCCAAGACATGGACGGTGTCACGCACACTGTGGAAGTGACGGCGGCGACGCTGTACGAAGCGGTGGCACAGGGCCTGGCGGCTATTCGCGGCAATGAATGGGTGACGGGGATCGCGCAGGGATTGAATGTGGTGAAGGTATCGGTGGCGGACGTACGGGTGGAGCATGAAGTGAAGCTGATGGAATTTACGAAATGGCTGGAAAGGGACGGTGGGTCGCCGCGCGAAACCGGCGATCGCCACCGGATTCGTTCAATTCTAGGAATGCCAACCTTGCAAGCAAAACGAGGCCTGAAATAGAAAAAAAACGAATACCCGCGACGAAAACCGCGGGCCTCCAGGTGCGAATTCGATACTAATATCAAAGGAAACCATAGGACTGTCGCACTCTTGCGCTTTGCGAAGTGAACCTGTATATAACGAGTCAGTTTAGAACTTGTAAGCACGACTTTGTTATTCTCGGGGTTTAGAAGTACAAACTCTGAGGCCCGAAGACCCGTACCCTTGACCGCTTTCTGCAAAGCTGACAAAGCTAGCGCGTCCCCGCAACGTTCTGGAGACCGATGGATAAGATTGTCATAAGCCCCAATGAAATCACAGAGATAAAGGAAGGTCCGGACGTTCCGGCGCGGATTGAGCCGAAGCTGCCGCCGGCGATTCCGTGGTGGGCGCGGCTGTCGGTGGGAATATTGGTTTTGTTCCTGCCGCTGTTGTGCCTGGTCACCATTATTATGCGGGTAGCGTTTCGCGGGCAGGCGCCCAGGATTCGCTATGCGTGGACCGCTTTTCTTTCGACACTTTTGATTATCAGCGGATTCTTGACCTCGGCAGCCACGGTGCTGCTTTTTTCGTTCGGCTCGGTCCCAGCGATTGTGGCCAGCGGACTTTCGGAACTGGACGAGCGGAACGAGTTCCCTGCCTTGCCAGCGAGTAAAGATTTGAACGGAGCGGACGCTTCGTCGGAGCTAAAGCCGCTGGTGGCGGTGATCGCGCCGACGGCGCAATCGTATTTCAGCAAACGCGAAGTGCTTTCGAACAGTTACGGAGCAGGACTTCTGCTCGATGCAAATGACAAAGGATACTTGTTTGCAACGGCGCGGCACGTGATTGGACTGGGGACATGGACAATTAAGGATAGACACCGTGCGATGATTTCCCTGTCCTCAGGAGTCTGGGCGGGTGCGGAAGTAGTCGCGCGGCACACGAATCTGGATTTAGTGCTGGTGTGGATGCCGCGACATTCCGGAGCTGGGGAGTTCGTGCAGCCCATTGCCACTCCCAAAGAGGGCGAAGCGATTTTTGTGATCGGGCATCCGGAAGGACTGAAGTACACGCTGAGCACAGGAATTATTTCGCGCATGGAAAACAGCACGCTGCAGATTTCCGCGCCGGTGAGTCCGGGAAACAGCGGCGGACCGGTGTATGACCAGCAGGGAAATCTGCTGGGAGTGGTGAGTTCGACGATGGACAAGAGCAATCAGCCGAACGCGGAGAATTTGAATTTCGCGGTGACGGCGCAGGCGTTCTTGAAGGAAAGCGGCTGGGAATTCGCGAAGGATGGGCAGGAACGATTGGAAACGTATTTGAGAGCATTGACGGCGCAGGAGAACAAGAAGAAGAAGTAGACGCCCGGGCAAGCTGGGGCGCAGCAGTGCTGCGCCTCTACACGATCGAGACTGACACCGAAAAAGGAAGATGCGGTGATTCAATTTACGGGGACCGGTAAACGATGGCCACGATCAATGTGACGGTGTACGACTCGACGGAAAATAAAAGAGTGCCGGTGGAATTGCCGGATGACGCTCCGTGCAACAAGATCATCGTGGTGCTGATCCAGAAATTGCGGCTGCCGACGAACGGGCCGGACGGCGCGCCATTGAGCTACAAATTCCACCACAAGAATTCCGGACGGCAGATTCAAGATTCGCAAACGCTTGGCGAGGCGGGAGTGAAGGATGGCGACATCCTGCGACTGCAGCCAGAAATCACGGCAGGCTGAGTATGACGCCGCCGATTCCCGTACGCATCGGCGAAGAGGAAGTGCATGAGGACCGGTACAGCCGGTTCCGGCTGATTCCGTGGTGGGATCAGAAGAAATTGCAGTCAGCGCGAGTCCTGGTGGTGGGCGCGGGCGCTCTGGGCAACGAAATCCTGAAAAATCTGGTGCTGCTGGGATTCGAACGGATCGTAGTGGTGGATCTGGACAAGATCGAGGAGTCGAATCTATCACGCACGATTTTGTACCGCAGCGGTGACGTGGGTTCGTACAAAGCGGAGGCCGCGGCGAGAAGTGTTTTGACGCTGGCGCCGAATGTGAAGGTGAAGCCGCTGGTGGCAAACGTGGTGCAGGACTGCGGCTTGGGAATTTTTGCGTGGAGCGATGTGATTATCGCGGGTCTGGACAATCGCGAAGCGCGGCTGTGGATCAATCGTTGTGCGTGGAAGATGAACCGGCCCTGGATTGATGGCGCGATTGAGGGAATCAATGGCGTGGCGCGAGTTTTTGTGGCGGGAGCCGCGCCGTGTTACGAATGCACATTGGGTGAAACGGACTGGAAATTACTGGAGCAGCGCATGTCCTGCAATTTGCTGCTGCGCGAGGCGAACACGGAAGGAAAAGTTGCGACGACGCCGACGATTTCTTCGGTGATTGCAGGGATTGAAGTACAGGAGGCGGTGAAACTGCTGCACGGAATGCCGACGTTGGCAGGAAGCGGTTTTGTTTTCGAAGGGCTGAATCACAGTTCGTACAAAGTGGACTACACGGCGAATCCCGACTGCATGAGTCACTTTACGTATGAAAATGTGACGGAGCTGCAGCGCAACTCGAGTGAATGGACGCTGGAAGATTTGCGGCTGCGTGGTGTGGAGGATTTGAGTGCTGCGGACGTGGTGGTGGAATTCAGCCGGGACATCGTGCATGGGTTGGAATGTCCGCAGTGCGGAACCAAGGAAGAAATTTTTGCTCCAGTGGGAAGCATTCAGTATGAACGAGGACGGTGTCCGCGCGATGGGCAGATGCGCGTGGTGAAGACGATTCACAGCTATGACGGCAGGGAGGATTTTGGCAAGCGGAGTTTGGATCAGCTGGGGCTGCCGCTGTTTGATGTGTTCACGGTTCGAACGGCGGAAAAGGAAAAGGCTTATTTGATGGCTGGTGACAAGGGCGTGGTGTTGGGAGAGGAATTGTAGGGCGTTGCAGAGAGATTCCTTCCGGCAAGGCCGGAGCCTTCGGTCGCTTCGCCCGGAATGACGGCCAGACTAGAAGATTTGCAAGCGTGGGAGAAATGGGTAAACGGAAACCGGATCAGCGACAGCCGCGAGTGATGATTGAGGGCGAAGTGCTTCGCCAGATCCGGCAGCACGCGCGTTCGAACAGCAAGACGGAAGTTTGCGGCGTGCTGATCGGAGAAGAAAACGGCAATGGCCTGAATATCAGCGCACGCATTCCGGGACTGAATGCGGCACAGGCGGGAACGTATGTGACGTTCACGCAGGATACCTGGGAGCATATTTATAAGATCAAGGATAAGGAATATCCGGAGGAGCGGATTGTGGGCTGGTATCACTCGCATCCGGGATTCGGCGTATTTCTATCGGATCACGATACGTTCATACACAAGAATTTTTTCTCGTCGGCGCTGCAGGTGGCGTGGGTGTACGACCCGCACAGCGACGAAGAAGGCTGCTTTGGCTGGTCGGGCGAGCGACTGGAACGCGTTTCTGAGATTCACGTGAAGGACGACAAAGGCGGCGAAGAAGCGGGAGAAACGGGCAAGCCGGAACCGGTGAGCGGAATCGAAGACGACGAGGAAATTGCCAAACGCAGCGAGGAAGGCGAAGCGGGACCGCCGGTGTGGTTGAAATGGATGCTGACGATCATTTCTTACGCGCTGATCCTAATGGTCGGTGCGATCGCCTCATGGATCTTTTTCCCTCACGAACTGATCTTGGTGATTGATCCGACTACCGGGATCGTGCGGCAAGGGCACGTTAGCCGCGATGGGACCACGCTGGAGGTACCCGGCATGCCGCCGATTGAAATCAGGCGCAGCGACAGCATGAGTTCGCCTGCCGTGCCGCAGAAGGCGCAGCCGCAACCCGCGTTGAGCAACGACGGCAGCACGAATTCCGGAAAAGATCCGAACGACCAGACAAAGCAAAAAGAGCAAAGGGATCAGAAGGATCAAAATGTCCCCAGAAAATAAGGACAAGTCGATCAAGATCACGCTGGATGACCTGGCGAACGTGTCGCTGCCTGACGCTGGTGCACTGGCCCCTGTGGCGCAAGGAGCGGGCGGGGCGAAAGTGTACGGGTCAATCAGCGAAACCTCCGACCCGCAAACCCAGATTGCGGAAGAAAAAGGCAATTTTCTGCTGCAGGGCTGGTTCTATCTGGGCGCCGCGGGATTGCTGGGCGCGCTGATCGGTTGGGCCATCTGCGAGCCACGCTTTGTAGACAGCGGGCAGCAAGGATCAAGCCGGTGGGGCAACTGGCTGCTGCTGCCAGCGATCGTGGCGCTGCTCTGCGCAGGATTCGGAATCGCGGAAAGCATCGTGGAGAGATCGCCGAAAAAAGCGCTGATCCGTGGCGCGATCTGCCTGCCGCTGGGAATTGTCCTGGGCTTTATGTTCGACTTCGTTGCGGAAATCGTCTACGCAATTGGAATGTCGATTTGCGCAGAGCTTGGCGCGCAGACCGTGCGAAATCCTTCGTTCTGGATTGCTCGCGGAATTGCCTGGATGGTTTTGGGTCTCGCCGGCGGCATTGTTTATGGCATTGCGGGCATGTCTTCGAAGAAAATGCTGTACGGGATGCTCGGTGGCGCGATCGGAGCCGGACTTGGCGGAATTGTTTTCAATCCGATCGCTATGCTGACGCATGGCGGTGCAGCCAGCCGGGCCGTGGGATTCGGGCTGCTTGGACTGGCAACCGGCGTCGCCGTGGGCCTGGTGGAAAGCGCGCTGAAAGATCGCTGGCTGTATGTGACGGCCGGGCCACTGGCGGGCAAACAATTTATTTTGTACAAGCCACGAACGATCGTGGGCAGCGACCAAAAGTGCGACATTTACCTTTTTAAGGACAACAACATTGCGAAAGAGCACGCCATCATTGATCTGGCGGGGTCGCGTATTATGCTGCGAGCGATCGGTGAAACTTACGTCAACGGGCAGCCGGTGCGGCAACAAGTATTGATGAGTGGTGCGGTGGTGCAGATCGGGCGCTACGCGTTCCGTTATCAAGAGAGGCAACGGAATTGAATCCGATTTGCCCGTATTGCCGAACGGAGGTGGGAGAAGCCGAGGGCGAACGCAAAGATTGCCCGGGCTGCGGCACGCCGCATCACGCGGACTGTTTCGCGGAGAACGGTGGCTGCACGGTGTTTGGCTGCGCGAATGCGCCGTCGGATGAAGCGAAGGTTACGGTCAGCGGAACGGACTTGATGGGAAATACGGTGACGCGGCAGGCGCCGGTAGTGACGCCGGTGATGCGTCCGGGAATTTCATTGGGTTCGGGATATACGACGTTTCGTGCGCCGGCGTTGGGGGGTGTAACGCAAGCGGCACCCGAGGCCGCGCCGGGAGGAAGTGGAGTGCTACCGCCGACTCCTCCGCCGCCGATGGCCGGAACAGGAGTTGCACCGCCTCCGCAATCCGGGCCGGGACCGCAAGCACAAAGGGCGCCGAGTTCGTTGGCGCACTACTATCCTGCCCCGCAGCCGAAGACGCGAGTGATATTTGTGCTGCTGGGAATTTTCCTGGGAGCTTTCGGGGTGCACAATTTTTATGCCGGATATGCGAAAAAGGGGGCGATTCAGCTTTGCGTGACGCTGCTCTCATGCTTATATGGAGCGGCAATCAGTTGGCCTTGGGCAATTATTGAAATTTGTACGGTGAACCAGGACGCTGAGGGAACGCAATTCGTGTAGCGGGACCGATGCTGCCGGGTGAGTGAGTTCACAATCGAAGAGAGATTCCTCATTTTGTTCGGAATGACGGCTCTGGCGCATTTCAACGATCTAGGAATTCAGTGCGATTGATTGCCGGTGTGTTGTGAAAGAGGAGCGACGAGATGAATTATTTCATTAAGCGCGATGTGAACGAGTACGGGCCGTACTCGTTGTCTGATTTGCAGAAGTATGTCGCTTCCGGAAATATTTTGCTGACGGATTTGTGCAGAAGCGAAGGGCTGACGGAATGGGTGCCGGTCTCGCAGGTGATCGGGAACATTCCTGTGCCTGCAGCACCGCAGCCAGCAGCGCCGCAACCCGGGGCGGGAACGGTTTATGGAGGTAGCGCGGGTGCGCCCGCATATGGAGCGCAAGCCGGCTACGCCGCGCCGGTTGGGCAACAGTACCCGCCTCCACCATCGCTGCATTGGGGAATCGTGCTGTTGCTCACTTTCCTGACGTGCGGAATTTTTTCCATGGTCTGGCTGGTGGTGGAGGTGCTGTGGATCAAGAAAGTGAAACCCGACGCAAAGAGCGTGACATACCTTACGATTGCGGTCGTCCTGTGGCTAACGGTGCTCGTATCTGGTTTCTATCAGGGTGTGATGTCCGCCGCGAGCGGGCACCCCTCACCTGGACTGCAAGGAGTCTCACTATTGCTGAACCTGGGTTACATCGTTATGTATCTATTCGCGGTTTTCACCATGAAGAGCGATCTCGAAGAGCACTTCAATTCGGCTGAGCCCATTGGCCTCAGCCTCAGCGGCGTCATGACATTTTTCTTCGCGGTCTTCTACTTCCAATATCACTTCAACCGAATTAATGAGATGAAACAGCGGCAGATGGGCGGTTACGCGTGATGATTTCAGCGCGAGCGGCGATGAATGCTGTCGCGGCCACAGGCCTGGCTGGCGCGGCATTTTTGTATCGTTATTCGCCGCAGGAACATTCGTTTTACCCGCGCTGCCCGTTCTATGCGCTGACGCATCATTACTGTCCGGGATGCGGCGCGACTCGTGCGGTGGCGGAACTTCTGCATGGGCATGTTGCGGCGGCGCTGCACTTCAATGCAGCGGTAACGGTCCTGATGCCGGTATTGTTGTGGCATTTTGCGAGGATGTATTGGACAGCGGTGCGAGAGGATCGTGTTGAGTGGCCGCAAGTTCCGGAATGGTCGTGGAGAGCTGCGCTCGCGTTTGTTTTGATTTTTGCCGTGGTGCGTGACATCGCGCCGGTATTTTTTTGAGGAGTATCGAAAACCCAGTCATGCTATCGCCGCGCATTCGAAGACTGAAGCTGGACCACGATCAGATGGTGCAGAAGTTTGCTGGCTGGCCGCTGATCCAAATTACGGGCACGGCTGGAATGCCGCCGGAAGTATATCGGTTCGCATATCACATCAAGGGATTGTTTGTGGCTTCGAACGGAGAAATTCAGGAGCGCGCGCAGCATTATCTGGAAGTGAATCTTTCACTGGGTTATCCTAGGCGAGCGCCGCAATGCCGTATGCTGACGCCGGTGTTTCACCCGAATTTTGATGATTCGACGGTGTGTATCGGCGATTTTTGGGCAGCTTCGGAAGGGCTGGACGACCTGATTGTCCGCATCGGGCGCATGATCGCTTATCAGGAATACAATACGAAGAGTCCTTTGAACGGACTCGCGGCGAAGTGGGCGGAGCAGCATGCGCAGCTTTTTCCGGTGGATGCGCGAGACATTGCGCCGCCGCTGGAAAAAGTTGCACCGGCAGGCGAAACGTCGCCCATTGCTGCTGCATCAATCGAGGGAACGGTTCGCAACGCGAGCGAACAAATTTCGACTACCGCCGCTTCAATCACTCCCGCGAGGGCTAGCGATGCTCCGAGAACCGGCGACGCCCATCCGGCAGCCGACCCGGAGCCTTGGACTGAGCGCATAAGCATCGAATAAGAACCTCTCATTCGATTATCTGTAACCGACATCGGTAACTTTCCGGAGGATTCTGCAATCGAAGGCCAGTTGACGTAGAATTCCTTTACCCGGAGCCTGCCCCGGAGCATCTAAATCCTGATTTTCCCTGCGGGAGCCCTCCTGCCCGCACAGGAGCTATCGTGAGCCAGCAGAGCGCAGTTATGAGCAAGCAAAACATCGATCAGCTTTGTATCAACACCATTCGAACGCTTTCCATGGATGCTGTGCAGCAGGCTAACTCCGGGCATCCCGGTGCGCCAATGGGCTTGGCACCGGTGGTGTATGAATTGTGGCAAAAATATTTGAAGTACGATCCAGCGAATCCGGTGTGGCCGAATCGCGACCGATTTGTGTTGTCCGCGGGGCATGCGTCAATGTTGTTGTACTCGACGCTACACTTGACCGGCGTGCGCGCTTACACGCTGGAAGGAGAAGTTTTGAAGGTGCCAGCGATCTCGATGGACGAGATCAAACGCTTCCGGCAGCTGGATAGCAAAACGCCGGGGCATCCTGAGTCGCACATCACCAGCGGAGTGGAGACGACAACCGGGCCGCTGGGGCAGGGCGCCGGGAACAGCGTGGGCATGGCGATCGCGAGTAAATGGCTGGCGGCGAACTACAACCAGCCTGGTTTTGAAATTTTTGATTTCAAGACATATGCGGTATGCGGTGATGGAGACTTGATGGAAGGGGTTGCTTCGGAAGCGGCTTCGCTGGCTGGCCACCTGCGGCTTGGAAACCTTTGCTGGATTTACGACAACAATCACGTAACGCTGGATGGGCCGGCATCGTGGTCGTTCAGCGAAGATGTAATGACGCGATTTTTGGGTTACGGATGGAACGTGACGCGCGTCGCTGATGCTAATGACTTGATGATGCTGGCGCGGGCGTACGAAACTTTCCTTAAGACCACCGACAGGCCGACTTTGATCGTGGTGGATAGCCACATTGGATATGGTTCCCCGCACAAACAGGATTCCTATGAAGCGCATGGCGAGCCGTTGGGCGCCGAGGAAGTGAAATTAACGAAAGACAATTATGAATGGCCGGATGATGCAAAATTTCTGGTCCCGGATGGCGTGTACCAGCATTTCAACGACGGCATCGGCAAGCGCGGCGGCGATGCGCACGCGCAGTGGGTAAAGCTGTGGGGAGACTACAAGGCCAAGTTTCCGGAATTGGCCAAGCAACTCGAATTGATACAGAAACGCGAGCTACCGGAAGGCTGGGACAAGAATTTACCGGAGTTCCCAGCGGATGCGAAGGGTATGGCGTCACGCGAGAGTGCCGGCAAAACGGTGAACGCTCTGGCGAAGAATATTCCGTGGCTGATCGGCGGCTCGGCGGATTTGGCGAAGTCCAACAAAACCAACCTGGAATTCCCGGGCGCGGGCGATTTTCTTCCCGGCGAGTACAAGGGACGAAATGTGCATTACGGCGTTCGTGAACATGCCATGGGCGCGGCGATGAACGGGATGGCGATCAGCAAGCTGCGGCCGTTCGGAGGAACATTTTTCAATTTCAGCGATTACGTAAAGCCGTCAATCCGTCTTGCGGCGCTGATGGAGCAGCCGGTCATTTACATGTTCACGCACGATTCGATCGGGCTGGGAGAAGACGGGCCGACACACCAGCCGATCGAGCAGTTGGCTGCGTTGCGCGCGATGCCGAATATTCTGGTGCTGCGTCCGGGCGATGCCAACGAAGTGGTGGAAGCCTGGAAGCTGGCTATCAGCCACATTCACGGGCCGACTGCGCTGGTGCTCTCACGGCAGGCTATGCCGACGCTGGACCGGACAAAATTCGCGGCTGCTTCTGGTGTGGCAAAAGGTGGCTATGTCTTGAGCGATGCTCCGGGCGGTAAGCCTGACTTAATCCTGATGGGCACCGGAACCGAACTTTCACTTTGTGTTGCCGCGCAGGAAAAGCTCGCTGCGGAAGGCGTCAAAGCTCGCGTGGTGAGCATCCCATCGTTTGAGTTATTCGAACGGCAGGATGCGGCCTACAAAGAAAGCGTTTTGCCGGCGTCGGTAACGGCGCGGGTGGGCGTTGAGATGGCTTCGACATTTGGCTGGGAACGCTACGTTGGGCCCAAGGGAAAAATGGTCGGCATGCACACCTTCGGGGCTTCCGCTCCGTTGAAGGACTTGCTGAAAAAGTTTGGCTTCACGGTTGAGAGCGTGGTTGCGGCTGCAAAAGAAGCGTTGGGAAAGTGAGCCGTGCGATGAAAATTGTGATTGGGTCGGACCACGCGGGTTTCCAATTGAAAAACGCCATGGGCGACGTGCTGCGCGGGCTGGGGCACGCGGTGCTGGACGTTGGAGCGTTCAACGAAAATCCGTCGGATTATCCGGATTTCGCCGAAGCTGTCGGGCGCGCGGTACTGGATGGCAAGGCGGAGCGCGGCGTGCTGATTTGCGGCAGTGGCGTCGGGGCAAGTGTGGCAGCGAACAAGCTCATCGGAATTCGCGCCGCGGTTTGTCATGACACGTACTCGGCGCACCAGGGCGTCGAGCACGACGATATGAATGTGCTGGTGCTGGGATCGCGAATCATAGGCGTGAAGCTGGCCGAAGACCTGGTGAAGGCGTACCTGGGAGCGAATTTCACGAACGAGGAGCGGCATAAGCGGCGCTTGGCGAAAATAGTTGCGCTGGAGCAGAAACGCGCTCTTTAAGGGATTCTTAACAGTTTGCTGTCACGCCTGTGTAACACCAGGATGAGCGCACGGGCGTAGAATGGAGTTTTGGGACCGGCCACATAGGAATCTGAGGAGAAAGACGATGACTACTACAACTACGATGCCCAACGTAAACGCGGTGCAGGGCGGAAATCCACTAAAAGGATTGTTGGCGTACGGACAATCTCCGTGGCTTGATTTTATCCGGCGAAATGTTTTGCTGAATGGCGATCTGAAGAAAATGATCGCCGACGATGGCTTGCGTGGCATGACATCGAATCCGGCGATTTTTGAAAAGGCCATCACCGCGGGCGACGACTACAAGGACATTATTAATGCCCCGGATGCGAAGTCTTCAACGGCGACGGAGCTCTACGAGAAAATCGCCATCCGTGATGTTCAGGACGCCACGGACATTTTCAAGACCGTGTACACGGAAACCAAAGGCCGCGACGGCTATGTCAGCCTCGAGGTTTCCCCGTACCTGGCATTTGATACGCAAGGCACGATTAACGAAGCCAGGCGGCTCTGGAAAGCCGTCAACCGCCCGAATGTCATGATCAAGATTCCCGCGACTCCGGAAGGACTGCCGGCAATCCGTCAGGCGCTCGAGGAAGGCATCAACATCAACATCACCCTGCTCTTCGCGCAATCCGCGTACGAAAAGGTTGCCGAAGCCTACATCGCAGGTCTTGAAGCACGAGCGGCCAAGGGTGAGGACGTTTCGCACATCGCCAGCGTCGCCAGCTTCTTTGTCAGCCGCATTGATTCGCTGGTGGACAGCAAGATCGATGCGATGCAGAAAAACGAGACGGACTCCAGCAAAAAGGCGCTTCTGGAATCACTGCGCGGTAAGGTCGCCATCGCCAACGCGCGCCGGACGTACGCCAAGTACCAGGAACTGGTTGGCGGTCCGCGCTGGAAAGCGCTGGCTGCCAAGGGCGCCCAGACGCAGCGTCTTCTGTGGGCCAGCACCAGCACCAAGAACCCGAAATATCGCGACGTGCTCTATGTCGAAGAATTGATCGGCGCCGACACCGTGGACACCATTCCCCCGGCGACTTTTGACGCGTTCCGCGACCACGGCAAACTGCGCAACAGCCTCACGGAAAACGTCGCGGGCGCTCACAAGACGATGTCCGATCTGGAAGCCGCAGGCATATCGATGAAGGAAGTCACGGACAAGTTGATTGCCGACGCCGTGAAACTCTTTCAGGACCCCTTCAAGCAACTGCTCGATGCCATAGCAAAACATGCCGGGGTGCGTGCGTGAGCATAAATCGCCTGGCCTACAAACTGCCAAAAGAGTTGAGCGCCGCCGTCGCCGCTTCGCTGGACGACTGGAAGAATAATAATAAAGTGGCGCGGCTGTGGCAGAAAGACGCCTTGTTGTGGAGCAATACCGACGAAAATAAATGGCTGGGCTGGCTGACGATTACAGAACAGCAGCTTGCGAATCTTGGGGCATTAAAACGACTCGCGGTTGAAGTGAAAAACGCAAAGTTCAAACATGTGCTGCTGCTGGGCATGGGCGGATCGAGTTTGTGCCCGGAAGTGCTGCGCATGACATTTGGGAAAATCGCCGGCTTTCCCGAGCTGCACGTACTGGACTCGACGGACCCGACGCAAATCAAGGCCATCGAGAAGAAGCTGGACCTCAAAAAAACGCTTTGCATCGTGTCCAGCAAATCCGGCAGCACGCTTGAACCGAATATTTTTAAACAATATTTTTTCGAGCGCGGGAAAAAAGCAGTCGGCGAAAAACTAGTTGGCAGCCGGTTCATCACGGTGACCGATCCCGGCTCGAAAATGCAGCAAGTGGCGGAGGCTGACAAGTTCTGGAAGATTTTCGCCGGTGATCCCAGCATCGGCGGCCGCTACTCCGCCCTTTCGAATTTCGGGATGGTGCCAGGGGCGGCGATGGGGCTGGACCTCGGCAAATTTCTGAAAACTACGCAGGAAATGGTGAAAGCCTGCGGGCCGAATTCGGCTGCGGACAGCAATCCAGGCGTGATCCTGGGCACGATCATGGGCGTCGCGGCAACTCACGGCCGTGACAAAATTACTATTATCACTTCGCCGGGAATTTTTGATTTGGGTGCGTGGCTGGAACAGCTGATTGCGGAATCCACTGGAAAAATCGGTAAGGGAATTATTCCGGTGGACCGCGAGAAACTCGCCAAGCCTGACGTTTATGGAAACGACAGGCTCTTCGCTTATTTGCGTTTGGCGAACAAGCCAAACAAGGCGCAGGACGAAGCGGTCGCGGCCATCGAAAAAGCCGGTCATCCTGTGATTCGAATCACTCTTCCGAACAGCTATGCGCTCGGGCAGGAATTCTTCCGCTGGGAAATCGCCACCGCCGTGGCGGGATCGATCATCGGCATCAACGCGTTCAACCAGCCGGACGTGGAAGCTAGCAAAATCGAAACCAAGAAACTCACCAGCCAGTACGAAGCAACGGGCAGCCTTCCGCCGGAATCGCCGTTTTTTGTTGCGAAGGACGCCAAACTGTTTGCCGACGACAAGAATGCGGCTGCGCTTTCCGGCGGAAAGACGCTCGGCGAAATATTGAAAACGCATCTTTCGCGCATCGGCGCCGGCGATTACTTCGCGGTTCTCGGCTACATTCCGATGAACGCTGAAAACGAAAAAGCGCTGCAAGCCATTCGCATGTCCGTGCGCGACGCAAAAAAAGTTGCGACATGCCTGGGCTTCGGCCCGCGCTTTCTACATTCCACCGGACAAGCCTATAAAGGCGGTCCAAACAGCGGCGTATTCCTGCAGATCACTTGCGACGATGCATCCGATCTCGCCGTGCCTGGACAAAAATATACTTTTGGCGTGGTAAAGGCTGCGCAAGCACGCGGAGATTTCGCGGTGCTGGCGGAACGCGGCCGCCGCGCGCTACGCGTGCATCTGGGCAAAAATCTGAAGTCGGGACTAAATACGCTCGCAAAAGCTGTGACACAAAGTCTATAAACGCTTTTCGCTGCGCGGCGATTTTCTTTTCACAACTTGGTTTACAGGAGCAGACGGAATGCAACTCGGAATGATCGGTCTGGGGCGGATGGGTGCCAACATGGTTCGGCGGCTGCAGAAAAATGGCCACAGCTGCGTGGTTTTTGACCGCAGCGCGGAAACAGTGAAGCAACTTGCCGGAGAAGGCGCGACCGGAGCGAACTCGCTCGATGATTTCATAGAAAAGTTGCAGAAGCCGCGCGCGATCTGGCTGATGGTGCCGGCGGGCGTGGTGGATGCGTCGATTAAAGATTTAGTGCCGAAGCTGGATTCCGGCGATATTTTGATCGACGGGGGAAATTCCTACTACATAGACGATATTCGGCGCGCCAAAGAACTGCAGCCGAAAGGCATCCACTACGTTGACGTGGGAACCAGTGGCGGAGTGTGGGGACTCGAGCGCGGCTATTGCCAGATGATCGGCGGCGAAAACGCAGTGGTGAAGCACCTGGACCCTATTTTCAGAACGCTGGCGCCGGGCCGTGGCTCGATTGATCGCACGCCAGGTCGCGAAAAAGCTGGCGGCACTGCCGAAGAAGGCTATCTGCACTGCGGACCAAACGGCGCCGGACACTTCGTGAAAATGATTCACAACGGCATCGAGTACGGCCTAATGGCCGCGTACGCTGAGGGCTTTAACATCTTGAAACACGCAAATGTTGGCAAGCAGCGCCGCGAAACCGACGCGGAAACCACACCGCTGCGCGAGCCTGACCATTATCAATACGATTTCGATCTTGCCGACGTAGCGGAAGTTTGGCGGCGCGGCAGCGTTGTCGCGTCGTGGCTTCTGGATTTGACGGCTATTTCGTTTCTCGAACAGCCGGCGCTGGAACGTTTCTCCGGCCGCGTATCGGATTCCGGAGAAGGCCGCTGGACCGTTTTGGCGGCAATCGAGTCCACCACTCCCGCTCCGGTACTCACCGCCTCGCTTTATCAGCGCTTTACTTCGCGTGGCGAAGACGATTTCGCCGG
>WNFR01000609.1_pt1 | contig 36625 bp, 36 predicted proteins | sample 5400221 | NCBI WGS metagenome assembly WNFR01 (sample SAMN13153357, study PRJNA577476) | soil metagenome | isolation source: 40 cm soil under Madrone tree | place: USA:California | collected 2016-06-14 | reverse complement strand
GCGGTCCCAGTGAAGAGGTTGTGTGGTCAAGCGAAACGTCACCTGCTAAAGATGGCCAGGGATTCAACCGGCTTTGCTTAGACCGTGTGCTATACTGCACGGTCTAATTTGGCCCGGTGATTCCCCATAGACATACCGGGCTTCTCTGGAGATAACAACCAAAGGTGAGTAGTGTCTTAGAGATCATCCCGCTCGGCGGTATCGGCGAGTTTGGGATGAACTGCATGGCTCTGCGCTATGGCGACGAGATGTTGATACTCGACGCCGGGATGGGCTTTCCGGAAGAAACTGCCTACGGCGTTGACGTTTGCGTTCCCAACTTTGAATTCCTGGAGGAGTATCGCGACCAGATCACGGCGATAATACTCACTCATGGCCACGAAGATCATCTCGGCGCCCTGCCTTACCTCCTGAAGAGATTTAACGTTCCCGTTTATTGTTCGCACTTCACCGCCGGCCTGGCAGAAAGCAAACTGGAAGAGCACGACTTGCTTGGAGATATTTTGCTCCACCGCGTCGAGCCGCGTGACGTAGTCGATCTCGGCTCTTTTAGTGTTGAATTCATTCGCGTCTCTCACTCGCTCGTCGATTGCTTTTCGTTGGCTATCAGAACACCCGTTGGGACCATCATCCATACCGGTGACTACAAAGTGGACGAAACGCCGGTAATTGGCGAGCCGATTGATTTGCGCTCGTTCAGACGTTACGGGCAAGAGGGTGTGCTGGCGCTGCTTTCTGATTCAACAAACGCGACCGTACCAGGTCGCACTCCTTCAGAACGCGCAGTAATACCAGCCTTTGAAGAAATCTTTGCCGAAGCCAAAGGACGTATAATCGTTGCCGCTTTCGCCTCCTCGATTCACAGACTCCAGATTGTTCTCGACGTCGCGCAGCAGTTCAATCGCCGCGTGTGCGTACTGGGTCGCTCAATGCAGAAGAATGTCGAGGTAGCAGACCGGCTGGGTTATCTCGACGTTCCGGATGGCTTGCTGGTTTCGCTCAATCAGGCTAAGCAAATGAGCGACGACGAAATTGTTTTTCTGGTAACAGGGTCGCAGGGTGAGACACGCGCCGCACTGTCGCAAATGTCGACGCAGAGCTATAAAGGGCTGATGGTTGAAGAGGGCGATACTGTTGTGCTTTCCGCGCGCATAATACCTGGCAACGAGCGCGTGATTTCGCGAATGATTGGATTCATCTACAAACGTGGCGCGAACATCATTGAAGAGAAACGACGACTAGTACACGTTAGCGGTCACGCTTCGCAGGAAGACATTCGCATTATGACCGAAGCCGTGCGGCCCAAGTTCGTCGTGCCTATTCACGGTGAATACCGCATGCTTTTCCGGCACAAGGAGTTTGTGAAGAACCATCTCGGCTACGCTGAAGAGAACATTATTCTGATCGAGAACGGCGACGTGCTCGAACTCGACGGTGAGCGCGCTGCTGTGATCGACAAACGCGAAATAGGACGCACCTTTATCGACGACAGCGGATTTGAGGAGATCGGAAGCGAGACCGTGCGGGAGCGCAAGCAACTGGCGTATGAGGGAACAATCAGCCTGATTGTAACGATCGACTCGGATACCGGAGAGCTCCACGGGGATCCGCAAATCATCGCTCGCGGCGTGCGTGGGCTCAGTTCATCTAATGGATTTGCTCCGACTCAAGGACGGAATGGCGTCGCTCCCGTGCATAGCTCTCCTGCGGACGATGAGTTTATGAAAGATGCGAGGCGCGTGGTTGCTGCGGCAGTGACCGGAGCCTCGCGGCAAACCCTTGAAGACGAGACGTTGTTAAAGGAGCACATACGCGTGGAGCTAAAACGTTTCATTCAGAAGCAAACGGGAGGGAGACCGGTGATTCTCCCGGTAGTCGTGCGGATCTAGCCCTCCGATTTAGAGACTGTTTGACCGAACCCAGTACGAATTGACACGAGATCTCGTTACGGCTTTCGACGAAACTGCTCTTGAATTACTTCAAAGATAAGGTCGTGATGATCACTGGCGCCTCGTCTGGAATCGGACGGGGGCTGGCACTGGAGTTGTCACGGCGCGGAGCAAGGCTGGGGCTTGTCGCGCGTCGAGCAGCAGTGCTGGATGAAATCGTCGGCGAGATTGGCTCCGGTGGTGGAAAGGCACTTGCTCTTGCAGCAGATGTACAGGACGCGACTGCACTACGAGGAGCCGCAGATCGCTTGCGCGCTGAGTTTGGCCAGATCGACCTGCTTATTGCGAATGCCGGCATTGGGTTAACCGCGGAGGCTGCAAAAATGGAGCCTGCCGATCTTGCCAGAGTGTTCAACGTAAATGTAATCGGAGCGGCCAACAGTGTGGCGGCGGTGGTCCCAGAAATGCTCGCCCAGGGCAGCGGACAAATCGCCGCGATTTCGAGTCTCGCCGCTTATCGGGGCCTCCCAAAATCCGCTGCTTATTGTGCAAGCAAAGCTGCAGTGTCAGCATTCTTTGAAAGTGTCCGGCTCGACCTGAAAGGTAAGGGAATCGCTGTTACGATTATTCACCCCGGCTTTATCAAGACGCCCTTAACTGAGGGACGTCATGCAGACATGCCTTTCCTGATGGAACTCCAGGATGCTGTGCGACTAATTGCGGGTGCGATAGAAAGACGAAAAAAGTCCTACGCCTTTCCCTGGCAGCTCGCTAGTATTGTGCGCCTGGGAATGATCATGCCGAATTTTATGTACGATTGGATTGCGGTTAGAAATTCATTCCGCGAATAGGAACGGTCTTTAGCCTTTGGGCTTTGGTCTTTTAATAGGACCTCGCTTGAATCTATCGATAAGCAAAGATCAAAGACCGAAGACCGAAGGCCAAAGACCGAAAACCAAAGACCAACCCCAAAAAGAAAACCAATGACTCTCTTCCAGGCTATCATCCTGGGCATCGTCCAGGGGCTGACTGAGTTCATTCCAGTTAGCTCTACGGCCCATCTCATTTTTGCTTCACGCGCGATTGGATTGTATACAGGCCTCAATAAGACGCTGCAGGCCGAGCAGACGACTGCTACTATTGCCGTGATCCAACTCGGCACGCTGCTGGCGGTCCTGATCTACTTCGCACGCGATATCGTCAACATTTCGAAAGCCTTCATAGTTGACCATCTAGCGTTGTTACGACGGACAGATTCCAGTGACGGACGGAAGGCTGGCGGACTGTCCAACGATGCCTGGCTCGGCTGGCTGATAATTATAGGCTCGGTGCCTGTCGGAATTGTGGGACTGCTCTTTAAGAAGCAGATCGAAGGAACATTCACAAAGAACCTGTGGGTAATCGCGACAATGATGATAGTGGTCGCGATTCTATTGGCCATTGCCGAACTCGTGGGAAAACGCAATCGGGGTATGGACCAGCTGGGTGTCGGCGACGCGCTCGCCGTCGGATCTGCACAGGTGTTGGCTCTCATTCCCGGTTCGAGCCGCTCGGGCTCGACGATCATGGCCGGTCTGTTTGCGGGCGAGATGCGCGAGACGGCGGCGAGGTTTTCGTTCCTGCTCTCTATTCCGGCTATCGGCGCCAGCGGATTGCTCGAGTTGAAGCAGGCAATGACAAAACTCCCCCACGGAAGCTATGGCTCACTGGCGGTTGCGACGGCTATGTCCGGAATCGTTGGGTACGCCTCAATCTGGTTTTTGTTGAGGTTTCTCCGCAGACATTCGACCGGCGTCTTCATTGTCTACCGCGTGATTGTTGGCGGACTGATTCTGGTTGCCCTGTGGGCCGGTTACCTTTCAGCGAGTATTTAGCGCCCCTATCAATAATTTCCCTAATTCGGTAAACTACCTGTGCCCTTCCTCTCCGGCGCCGAGCCTAGCTCGCCCCCGACGTATTGCCAATTAAAAAGGGCGGTGATTTTGATGAACCAGAAAGACCGGCGAGGAGCGGCTGCTGCCTCGCAACGGCCGCGAAGTCCACGAGTACCTGTCGAATTTGACCTGGAAATAGCGGGTAGCGACCAGTCCGGCAAGCCTTTTCACGTCAAGGGCAAGGCCATTAAGATTAGCCGCGGTGGAGCTACAATTGTTCTTGATGTCGAGGTCCCGGTTGGTTCGGTTGTCAAGCTGATGCCACCATTTGGACGGAAACTCGATGCCCAGGTCAATGGTGCCTGGACCGATGAAATCGATGGCCACAAGCGCATAGGTGTTAAGCTGCTTGACGCTGATGGATGGTTTGCCGAATAAACGGAAAAAACCATGACAGCCAGATGAAAGCGAAAAGCTGAACTTGTGCGAGGGCAACGTGCGGAAAGAGCTGCCTCGCGCACGCTTTGGATGTCTCACCGATCCTGGCTGGACTTCTGATCACCGGCGGTTGTGACAATGAGCGCACCGCTCGGGCGTTTCTCACTCCTTCTTACGATCAACTCCGCGATCCATATCTCATTTAGGGAATCTAGCGAACCATATCTCATGTTAGGCATCTGGCAGGAATAGTGGGAGAAACCGGGACCCTTTTGGTGCCTGGTTTTGAAAGACCCGGCCAAACCGTCGAATCCTGGATTCGCGCCTTGATCGAGCTCGCTGGTTGCGGAGACGGCGAGGGCATGACAGCATACGACCTTGGTTTCCAGCTGGAGCCAAGGATAAACGCTGTGGGGTTGAAATCAGGCAGAATGGTCTTTGGCCTTTGGCCTTTGGTCTTGGGTCTTCGGATTTTTTCGCTTCGGGCTTGCTTGGTCGCAGCGACGCAAGACCAAAGACCGAAAGCCTAAGGCCAAAGGCCAAAGGCCAAAGACCAAGTATTTTCATGATGCAAGAACTAACACGAAAGAAAGCAAATGCTATTGGCTTGCGGTCGCGTGTGCCGTTGCTCGCGCGTATCGCTGCGCTTGTGTTGCTCGCGTCGGGATTGGCGTTCGTTTCGATCTCGTATTACAAACTGCGCAACAACAGTCGTTTCATAATGAAGCCGAAGAGTCCCGAGCTGTCTAAAGAGATCACCGGGAAAGTCGAAGGTTACGAGCAACAAATCACCAAAGACAATCGCTTGTATCTGCTCGTAAAGGCGACTCGCGATATCACTTTCTCAGACAATCATCACGAACTGGAAAATGTGAACCTCGCAATTTATCCGCCGGTCGGTGAGAAGCCCGATCAAATAACGGCGACAAAAGCCATCTATGACCCGACCGCATCCATCATTTCCTTTCTGGGCAACGTGAAGATCAACACGAAGGATGCGCTGAAGGTCAATACCGAAGCCCTGGCATTTGATCAAAACAGCGAAGTCGCCGAAACGGATTCACCCGTTTGGTTCGAACACGAAAACATTTCGGGTAAATCGACCGGGGCTATCGTCTATCAAAAAACGAAAAAATTTGAACTGAAGAGGGACGTTGAAGTGACTGTTGCGCCTCGCGCCGCCGCCGGTTCATCCCCACAGCCATCTCTTCGGTCGCGCCCCGTAACGATTAAAGCGGGGCACGGTGTTTTTGAGCAGGAGTTGCTTAAGTTAAATTTTATGGGGGGCGTCACCGCCGAGCAGGAACGAGACGTCATGAGTGGCGACGCATTTTATGCGACGCTCAATAATGAGAAGCGGATCGAGAAACTGGAGGTTCGTGGCAACTCATACCTACGTGCAATGGACGAAGGTCGCGCCGCCGAAGTCCATTCTGTTGACATGGACTTTTTCTTCGACAAGGACCAGCGGCTGGAGCACGCCGTCGCGATGAAAGATACCGTAGCCCGCAGTCTTGATGCAGACTCGGACATGCAACTGAGCGGCGCGAATGCGCTTGACGTGAAGTTTCAAGCTCAGGATCAACGCAGCTTGTTAAAAGAGATGCTTGCCGATGGTCGCTCAGTGGTCACACTCTCCGCTCCCAAGTCGAAGGCCAACGATCCGCGAGCCGCAAATAAACGTTTGACGGCGGATAAAGTAAAACTAAGCTGGCACAGCTCGGGGCGTGATCTCGAGAAAGCCGAGGCGACTGGCAATGCGGAGTTGTACGTTGAACCGGTAGTAGCTAACGCGAAGGCAGATAAGAAGACCATCACTGCGCCACAGTTTGACTGCGACTTTTTCGAGACCGGAAATCTAGCCAGAACGTTCACCGCAACGGGCGGTGCAAAGGCGGTTCTCGAGCCGCTACAACCTACGCCAAACAAAGGTACACGCACGTTGACGTCGCAGAAGATGGCGGCCGTCTTTGTAAGAGAAACGCAGGACATTGATCGACTTGATGCGCAGGGCGATGGGAAGTTCAACGAGAACGATCGCAACGGGGTAGCTGCGACTGTTTCCTATGTGGCGGCTGACGAGATGGTGTATCTGAGGGGCGGAGAGCCGACAGTTTGGGATTCCCGCGGCCGAACCAGGGCAATAGAACTTGACTCGGATTTGCGTAACGACGTCTCCTACAGCCGTGGGAAAACGGCGACAACGTACTACAGTCAGGGACAGACGAACGGGGCGACACCGTTTTCGAACGTCAAGAGTCCGGTCTATGTCGTCAGCGATCGCGGCGAATTTCATCATGAGAGCGGTTTGGCAACTTATACGGGCAACGCGAGGGCATGGCAGGACGACAATTTCGTGCGCGGCGACAAGCTCAATATTTACATGAACGACAAGAAAATGGACGCTATCGGACACGTTCAGAGTGGGCTTTATAATTCCAAGCGGCGTGTAGATAACAATGTGACGGTCATCCCAGTATTTGGCTCGTCTGATTCGATGTACTACTCGGATCCCAACCGCGTGATTCAGTACGAAGGGGACGTAGACATCCGGCAAGGTACTGACAGAATCACCGGTGGCGTTGCAGATGTTTATCTGTCCAAGGAAACAAACGAGATGGAAAAAACCATCGCGGAAAAAAATGTCGTGCTGACCCAGCCAACCCGAAAAGGCACCGGCGAGTGGATGCAATATACGCCGGGTGATGAGGTGGCAATCCTGAAGGGGAATCCGGCGCGAATAGACGATAGTGAAAAAGGAAACACCGAGGGAAGTCGTTTGACGCTCTACGTGCGAGACAGTAGAGTGATCGCTGACGACACGCGTGGACCACTATCTCCGGCCCGGGTGCGGTCAACCCACAAGATTCGAAAACCATAGGCTATGATCCGCAGTGATCAGGTAACGATGCAAGCAGAAGATTTGCAAATACTGGAAAGGCGTCAGGAAGACGTCGAAAGCATTCAACGCGGTTCGCCGCGAGTGGCCGATTCGCGGTCCGCTTCGGCGCTTGGTACTTCGCATCTTGTCAAAAATTATGGCAGACGGCGCGTTGTGGAAAATGTTAGCTTGTATGTGGACAAGGGGGAAGTGGTTGGTTTGTTGGGTGCAAACGGAGCTGGAAAGACTACCACCTTCTATATGATTGTGGGACTCGAACGACCTGACGCCGGCACCGTTAATTTGGGAGACAGGGATGTCACCGGATTACCCATGTACTTGCGCGCTCGACTCGGTATCGGCTATTTGCCGCAGGAGCCTTCGGTGTTTCGGAAGATGACCACGGCGCAGAACATTCTTGCCGTGCTCGAAACGATGGGCCTGCGCCGGCGGGAACAACTGAAACGGCTCGAAGAGTTGTTAGAAGAATTTGGTATCGCACACGTTCGCAATACCCGCGGCGATGCGCTCTCCGGCGGCGAGAGACGCCGAACTGAAATTGCGCGAGCGCTCGCAACTGAGCCGCAATACATCCTGCTCGATGAGCCATTCGCGGGCATTGACCCAAAGGCGGTCGATGACATTCAAAACGTTATACTCTACCTGCGCAATCGCGGCATCGGTATTCTCATCACCGATCACAACGTTCGCGAAACTCTCGGGGTGACTGATCGGGCCTACATCATGGCCGAAGGCCGCATCTTTCGAGCGGGCAAGCCGAGAGACTTGACAGAAGACGCAGAAGTTCGAAAGCTCTATTTGGGCGAAAAATTCCGCATGTGAACTGACGCGCAAAAGCCGCCTGATCGGTTATAATCTTTCCCGCGTAGCCAGGCGCAATCAACAGAAATAAAGCTGAATTTGATCCAGGAATGTCCCTAAAACTAACTACCAGCCTCTCCCAACGACTCGTACTGACGCCCCAGTTGCGCCAACGTATCGAGATGTTGCAGATGACTACGCTTGAGCTGACGGATCTCATACAGCAACAGTTGTTGGAGAACCCCGTGCTCGAGGAAGTCGCTACCCAGGAGGAGGCGCAGGAGCTCGCTGAGAAGATCCTTGACCATCTTGCCAGCTCCGATTCTGAAACGCCTTTTGAGCAATCGCCAGGCGAGGCCGCCGATCTTGAAGCCGGCAGTCCCGCTTCAAATGGTTCAGGTGACGCGGACATTTTATCTACGCTGCCTTCCCCCGGTGATATCGAGAGTGGTGAAACTATCTCGGGGACAGAAGGCGCCGAGGAGACTGTTGGGGACGAAAACTCCGTTGAAGAACTCGCTCGCGATGCATTTGAGGAGATAGATTTTGGACGCGAATTCCAGGACTACCTGGATCCCGGCTACAAGACGCAGGAGATCGAATATAAAGAAGACGCACCTACTTTCGAACAGTTCTTGACCAGACCGCAGTCACTTGCAGATCATCTCGAGTGGCAGCTTCACATGAGTCCAATCGAAAATGAAGTTTGCGATGCGGCGATCTGCGTAATCGGAAACCTGAATGCCGACGGCCGCCTGAATGCCACCAATGAAGAAATGGCGGCCATGGGTGAGTGGTCTGAGGCGGTTGTCGAACAGGCGCGCCAGGCTGTAATGCGTCTGGATCCAGTAGGCTGCGGCGCCCGAGACGTGCGCGAATCTTTGCTGGTCCAACTCGAAGTGCTGGGTGAAAGTGAACGACTCGCTGCCAGGTTGATTAGCGATCATCTTCAGGATCTCCAGCAGCACAAGTTGCCACACCTGTCAAAGCAGATCGGTATTGACGTTGACACTCTGCTAAAAGAATTGCAGTTCATTCGCACGCTTGACCCCTATCCGGGCCGGCGCTACTCCTCAGAAGAACCGATACTGATTAGCCCGGAGATTTATATCGAGAAGCTCGACGAGAATGATGACGACTATGTGATCTATTTTGCCGATGACGGCAGTCCCAGACTTCGCGTGAGCCAGCAATATCAGCAGATGCTCGGTCAAACGAGTGTGAGCAATGAGACAAAGAGCTTTATCCGGGAGAAGATGCGCTCGGCAGTGGACCTGTTAAGAAATATCGAACATCGCCGGCAAACAATTTATAAGGTTGTCGAGTCGATAGTTCAGCGTCAGCGTGATTTTCTCGATCATGGGGTACAACACATCAAGCCGATGATGTTGAAGGACATTGCGGAAGACATTGGCATGCATCTTTCTACTGTTTCCAGAGTGGTGAACCGAAAATATGCTCACACACCCCAGGGCGTAATTGAGTTGCGCAGATTTTTTACTGAAGGAATGATGAACGAAGACGGCGAGGAAGTCTCCACGCGTATTATTAAGCTGCAGATTAAGAAACTAATCGAAGAAGAAGATTCTCACAATCCGATTACAGACGATCAGGTCGTTAAGATCCTGGCAAAAGACGGAATAAAATTATCGCGCCGGACAGTCGCCAAGTATCGAGATCAAATGCAGATTCCCGGCTCGCGCGAGCGTCGCGCTGTAGTTTAGAGCCCTCAAAGTACGACGCCGAATTTCAGGTTTTAGTAGTCATGATTATCGCGATCTGCCCAGGCCCGGTTGAGGTCTGGCCGCGCATTGCTTTATTTCCAGTAGACCGAGGAGGGAATTTGCGTAATGAAATTTGAATACACCGGCCGCCACGTTGAGGTTTCACCGGCTATTCGCCGCCACGTGGAAGAGCACTTCAAGAAACTGGACCATATTTTTAAGGATTCAACCGTAAGCACTCATGTAATTATCGATGTCGAAAAAAATCGGCAGATAGCCGAGATTCTCGTGCACTGGCGCGATCACACCTTAACGGCTAAGGATACAAACGCTGACATGTACATGGCCCTGACTCGGGCAATGGCAAAAATTGAAAAACAGGCACTGAAACTCAAGAAGAAGATCATTGATCGAAAACAGGGCGGGCAGCGGACCGCGGCGGTGGCTCCCCAACCGGACGGGCATCTCGAGGCTACACCCCGGCCACCTCGAATCCTTGCCGCACGGCGCTATTCAGTTAAGCCTATGACTGCGGAAGAAGCGGCGCTTCGTCTATCTGGCGAGTCCGACCAATTTGTGGTCTTTCGCGATGCGGACACTGATCGGCTGGGAGTCCTTTATAAACGCAAAGACGGCAACTATGGTTTGATTGAGCCGTAAGTTCAAATGCGAACAATCAAAGAGCAGAGTTCGCAAAAAAGCGGCACAGTGCCCGACATCGTAATCATAACCGGCCTGAGCGGGTCAGGTATGTCGTCGGCGACTAACGCGTTTCAGGATCTTGGATACTTCTGCGTCGACAACCTTCCCACCACAATGTTGCAAACGTTTTCCCGGCTGGTTACGTCGGACGAGGACGATAAAGGCATACGTCGAGCCGCCCTGGTGATCGACATTCGCGAGGGAGATTTTCTCGCCGACTTCGAAAAGCAGTTGGCAGCGTTGCGCGAAGCAGGCTTGAGAGTAAGTGTTCTTTTCTTTGAAGCTTCCGACGACGTGTTGCAGCACCGATTTAGCGAGACCAGGCGCCCACACCCCGCTGATAAGGGCCTCGGGCTCTTGCCCGCAATCCGAGCGGAGCGGCAAGCCATGGCCATTATCCGCTCGCTAGCAGATCAAATCATCGATACTTCAGAACACACTGTTCACTCCCTGCGCAGTTTCCTGCTGGAACGTTTCAGTCCAGACCGCCAGGGTGCTCCGATGCGGGTACAGATCCTGAGCTTCGGACACAAGTATGGCAATCCGGGTGATATGGAATTGTTGTTTGACGTCAGGCACCTGCCAAACCCACATTTTATTGCCGATCTAAAAAGGCTTTCAGGACACGACAGTCGAGTGGTTAAGTACCTGCGGTCTCATGCGGAGGTCGGGGAGACACTGCAGCGCTTTACAGAGATGCTCACTTACCTTTTGCCTCTCTACAAAAGAGAGGGCAAGTCGTATGTCACCGTCGGGATTGGTTGCACTGGAGGCCGCCATAGATCGGTAATGGTGGCAAACGCGCTTGCCCGTTCATTGCGACGTGCCGGCTTCGATGCGCATGCCGTGCATCGCGACGTGAGAAAAGCAAACCGCTGATCGCGGTTGCAGAAAAGTGCGGAATGGCGCTTACTGTTATCAGTATGTCCGATATGCTTCAGCTTGTCGTTAACTCTCTTGAAGAAGACTCCGTTGCCAGATAACGACAAGCTAAAGCATATCGGACATACTAACTCAGTGGCGATAAAGAAACCTGAGCAGCGTCGTAATTCTCAGGTCCGTTAGGAGGCATCGATGAGTAACAATCCTCAGCCGCCTTCGTCTCAGCCTGGAGAAACAAAAAAAATTGCCGGGGTAATTGTCACGCATGGGCATCTTGCGGGTGAATTGCTTGCGGCCGCGGAGATGATTGTTGGCCCCATCTCACATATCGCTGCAGTCTCCATCGGTTGGCATGACGACGTCGACGCCGCCCGCGACGAAGTACAACGCGCGATCACGCGTGTGTCGCAGGACAATGGTGTTCTGTTGCTTACCGACATGTTTGGCGGTACGCCAACAAACATCGCCTCAATGTTTTTAGACGAGGGAGTCGTCGAAGTTGTGACTGGTGTGAACCTCCCGATGGTCATCAAGCTGGCTACCTACAACGGTCAAGACTCTCTTGCCGAGCTCGCACCCAGAATTTGCGATCAGGGTCGACAGGGAATCTACCTGGCGGGTGCGTTGCTGGCCCCTCCCGGGAAAGGCGGAGCTGATTGAAGTGGTTGAACGGACACTCCGCGTAACCAGTCGTCTTGGACTGCATGCTCGTGCCGCTGCAAATCTCGTTCGTGTTGCGAGCCAGTTCAAAAGTAGCCTCACTCTCGAGCGTCTCAATGCCGGTGTTAGAGCCGACGCCAAATCAATTCTAAGTGTTCTAATGCTGGCTGCCAGTCGCGGTACCGATCTGCGTGTCATTGCAGACGGCGTTGACGAAAAAGAGGGGCTGGCCGCTGTAGTCAGCCTCTTTGCCAGCGATTTTGATGAGACCGGAAGAGCCACTGAAGCTCGGTCTCAGCCTGCCTCAGAAGAAATTCGATGCGAGGGATTAGGGGTGTCAGACGGTATAGTTGTTGGGCGTGTCCTGCGCATGCAGGATGGCACGCGAAATGTTTATCGAGCGCAAATCGAGGAGGCCGATATTGAGCGTGAACGGAGGCGTTTTCGCGCAGCCGTCCGGCTCTCCCGGCGTCAACTGGAAACCATCAAAGAGCGCGCGGAAAAGGAACTCGGCAGAGGTCATGCCTATATTTTTGATGCTCATCTGCTTTTTCTGGAAGATGCCAAACTGACCCGAGATGTTGAAGCTTACATAGTTCGCGAACAGGCAAATGCGGAGTGGGCCGCAAAAGTTGTTGGCGACCGGCTCTTGTCGATCTACACGCAGATCAATGACGACTACCTTCGCGAGCGAGGGTCAGATATTGAAGACGTGATTCAACGTTTGCTCGCAAACCTGACCGGCAAAGGTCGAAAATATCGCAACCTTTCAGAGGATGCAGTTATTGTTTCGCAGGATCTGCTTCCTTCTACCATAGCGGAGTTGGATCTAAATCATGTGAAAGGTGTAGCTACTGACACAGGCGGTTGGACATCTCACATGGCGATCATCGCGAGAGGTCTGGGTATCTCAGCTGTAGTTGGTTTGCGCGACTTCTATCACCGCACACGCACCGGAGACCAAATTATCGTGGATGGACGCAGGGGAGAGGTTATTCTTCATCCTGCACCTACCACAATCGAACAGTACGAATTCCGGGCTGAAGGGCCGGTGGTCATTGCCATGCCCATCGGATCCGTCAACGAAAGCGGACCGGTAACAACAAAAGACGGTGTTGCGGTTTCGTTACGCGCTAATGTGGAATTGCCTGCAGAATTTGAGGCCGTAAGAAAATTCGGCGCTTGTGGAGTCGGTCTCTTTCGTTCGGAGTTCCTTCTGTCGCGACCGGGCGTGAGGGTCTCGGAAGAAGAACAATACGTAGCCTATTGCGCGCTGGCCCAAGCTGCCGGAACCGATGGTGCCATAGTCCGGCTGTTTGACGTGGGTGGCGAGCGAGGCGACGAACCAATGGAACGAGCAGAAAAGAATCCGGCCCTCGGGTTGCGCGCGATTCGTTTCGACCTCCGACATAAAGACGTGATGCGCACTCAAGTGCGCGCCATCTTGCGGGCCGCTGCAGTCGGTCATCTGGAACTCGTGATTCCAATGGTCGCCGACGTCGGCGATGTCAGGATGGCAAAGCAGGTGGTGGTCGAAGAGCAAGCTCGACTCGAAGCGGAGGGAACCAAATTTGGTCCGATACGAATAGGTGCGATGATTGAAGTTCCTTCAGCCGTGCTGACAGCGGAGAGAATTGCTGCCGAAGTGGAGTTCTTCGAGTTGGGGACTAATGATCTGGTGCAATACACGCTGGCAGTAGATCGCGGTAACGATGATGTTTCCGAATGGTTTCGCACTCTTCATCCCGCTGTACTTTATGGTATTCAGCGTACGTTGAGAGCAGCCAAAGAGGCTGAGATACAGGCGATCGTTTGCGGAGAGATGGCCTCAACGCCGGCATATGCTGTCTTGCTCTTGGGTTTCGGGGCCACTGATTTGAGCATGACGCCAGCTGCGATCCCGCGGGTTAGGTCCATAGTATCGCAGATCGATTCCAGCGAGGCCCGTGTAGTTGCGACCAGGTGTGTTGATTGCGCGACTGCGGATGAAGTTGAAGAAATTGTCCGCCAGGAGTTTAGCAACCGCTGGCCTCAACTTTTCTCAGCGAAAGCCCTGCCTGCGAGACGGTCTGATAGCTAACCAAAGATATGAAAAGATCGTCCACGAAGCTGATCAATCTACTGATTAGCAAATCGATTTTGGAAACGGTACTGGTAGGCACATTAGCAGTCGGGTTCTACATTAGGGTCTTTCCTCCCTATTTCCATGGTTGGGGCGAAGCGACTACGCATTCAATCGCCGGTTGGGTCGTGAATAAAGCAGCGCCCTGGGATCGGGTTCAGGTGCAGCTTTTCATCGATGGAAAGTTCATCGGCACCGAGGCAGCCAATCTTGCTCGACCGGATGTGCTAGCCGCGGGATGGTCGCGCGACGAGTGGCATGGTTACAGCTTTGGAGTTTCTCGATTGCCCGAAGGTTTCCACGAAGCGCGCGTTTACGCGCTGCACGAAAGCGGTGGCGGCGCACGCTATACCTTACAGCTTTTGGGCGATCCGATTCGTTTTGTGGCGAATGTCGATGGCAGTCTGACTGATGTCTCAAACAGGAAACCGCTCCAGCCTTAAATTCTCGAAGCTTTCAAATGCACCCAAAGGAACGTGAAGCACAATTAATCGGGCAGCGCACCCTGGCTTTTTGGGAAATCGCATCAGTACTTACTTCCTGTTTGATTGCGGAGTGGGTCGTTCTATCGTTCTTTGGAAGAAACCGAACATTAGTAATTCTACCGGTGCTCCTCGCCCTGATACTGATGATTGTTTCGCACCGAACTTACGACGAGGATCTGCGGGAACTTGGGTTTCGTGTCGACAACTTTTTTGCCGCGATGCGCCTGCTGGTGTTACCCACGGTGACTGTTTTAGCAGTCATAATCGCCGTTGCCTGGTTCATGCCCGGCTCTCACTTTGTAGCGCGGCTCTTGAAACCCCGATTCTTGTTGATTCCCCTGTGGGCGCTGTTTCAGCAGTATGCACTTCAGGGTTATATCAATCGCCGAGCTCAAATCGTGTTCGGAGAGGGAGCAATTAGCATACTTGTGACCGCCCTGCTGTTTAGCCTCATACATTTGCCCAATCCAATGCTCAGCGCTCTGACATTCATAGGAGGTGTGGTGTGGGCCGCAGTCTACCAGCGGCAGCCAAATCTCTTCGCACTTGCCATTTCACACACTATTTCGTCGATCACAGTGGCGGTGGCCGTTCCGCCTGAGGTTATGAATAGTTTACGAGTGGGCTTCAAATACTTTGGGTAAGCCTGGGCATGCAATCGGAAGTTTAAAGTCTTCTGCCTGCGTACTATACCCGTTGAACACTGGTTTGCTATAATTCGTCGGCCTTGCAAAGGAGAACAGGTCGGGCGGTCGCTGCCGGAAAATCTCAGATTTGAATATTTATCAGATCAGGAAGTAACCGGGAGAGGAAAGTCCGAACACTACAGGGCAGCGAGCCCGCTAACGGCGGGGCGGCCGATAGTTAGGGATATCGGATCTCAAATTGGGATCTCTAAATCTGACGCTTCGGTTGACGACAAGTGCAACAGAGAATAGACCAGCCTGCTTTTTGAGCCGCCGTCTGCATTGCTGAAAGGTGGTGTGAGTTCGGAACGTCTTAGGCGGGTGATGGGTGAAACGGTGCGGCCCATTAAGGGCTTAATGTAAGAGCGCACCGGCGCGTGTGGTGACATGCGCGGCCAGGCAAACTCCTCGCAGTGCAAGACCAAATAGGGAGGCGTCAAAAGGGCTGCCCGCCCAAAGCAGTTTTTAAGGCTGCTACGACCTCCGGGTAGGTCGCTGGATCCAGTTGGCAACGGCTGGACTAGATGAATGATCGTCGCTTCGATCCCAGATTTGAGATCTGAGATCTTAAATCTGGGATCGAAGAACAGAATTCGGCTTATAGACCTGTTCCAATTTGCAAGGCTTTAGACGTTAATCAACTAAGGAAAGTAAACATCTCAGCATTTGAGAATAGATAACCCAAGAATCATTTTGCGGAACCCAAAGGAGAGGGCCCCGACACATGGCAAATCGTAAAGGCGTTTTCATCGGTGCATATGTACCAAATCATTTGAAAGAGTCTCTGCGTCGTCGTGCAGCCGCCGAGCATCGAACACTCTCACAGGAGATCACACGAATTTTGGAGGAAGCCGTTCACGGTAAGGGACTACCGGCAGGAAGCATCGATCGGCGTGCCAGGGAATCGCAACCGCGCCGCCGCTCAACCGATCCGGCACCGCGCCGGCGGGCCAATGATGAGGCGTATAGCGCGGGCGGAAGCAAGTCAGGAGACGAAAAGAGCTAACGTGAATCGATTTCGGGTTCCCCTGCTAAGTCCGAATTACATTCGAGAATCCCAGACGTAGCTATCTTCTGAGTCTAACAACCATTGTTGAAATATCTAATCATTACGGTTCTGGTAAGCGTTCTTTTTCTGATTGTCTACTCACGCTTGCGACCCTACATTCAACTGGTACGGAAGGTCTTAACGGCTATAGGAGGCGCAGGTGCAACTGCGTCGGCCGTCTCTTCGCAACAGAGAAAGGCCAACGCCGAACACAAACTGATCCGGTGTGTTAGTTGTGGAACGTGGATACCAGCAGATCGCGCGATCACTCTGAGTTCAGGTTTCTCTGCATACTGCTCGCGCGAATGTTTGGAAAAGAAAGCTTCAGCGAAGGAACGAAAGCTCGCAGGATAATAAGGCTTACGCCCTCCCAGCCTCTTCCGGCACCAGATTACCTGCCTCATGAATCGCTCGGTCCGTGTCGGTGAACAACAGCACAATCAATCCCACGACAAAGAAGAATATTAGCGAAAGCAACGCCTGCCGGTAAGAACCAGTGCGCGCGATAACAATACTAAAAAGAAGCGGGCCCATCCACGACGTTCCGCGCTCCGAAACCTCATAAAGACCAAAGAATGAAGCTTCTTTGCCCGCAGGGATCATTCTAGAGAACAATGACCGAGAAAGTGCCTGCGATCCTCCCAGCACTATGGCGATCAAGGCGGCCATAATCCACGCTTCCCTTACGGTATGGAGGAAACGGTAGGCATAGATTACAACCCCGGCCCAAAGTATGAGTGAAACGAGAATCGCATTCTTGGTCTTTATTATGTAAGCCAGGCGTTCAAACAGAAGCGCTCCAAACACCGCGACAAATTGAACCATAAGAAAGATCTCCAGCAGAAAGGTGGGATTTCCATTCTTGAAAAGTTCCTGCTCGAGGAAAGCGCTGGAGGCAAAAATTACTGTCTGAATGCCATCGTTATAAATAAGGTAGCCGAATAGGTAGCGCAGGGTCAGGGGGAGTCGACGCAACTCGCGAAAAGTTGAGGCCAATTCCAGAAAGCCGGTGTTGAGATAACTTTTTCCGGGCGGAAGTTTCTTTGTTTCCGGTCTTGTCTTCAGCAGGCGAAAAGTGATTATCGCGAAACCGCCCCACCAAATACCGGCGGAGAGTAACGACAGGCGAACGGCCAGACCCGTTGATATTCCAAGGCGCGAAGCGCCTAAAACCAGCACGAGATTGAGAGCCAGCAAAAGCCCGCCCCCCAGATAACCGTAAGCAAAACCCCGACTCGATACTTTGTCAGACTGATCCTCGGTCGTGATTTCGGGCAGAAACGAATTGTAAAAGACTATCGAAGCGCCGAAGCAGACGTTGGCAATGATAAAGAGCAGCCCGCCCCATAAATACAAACCATCTTGAATAAAGAACAACAGACAGTTGGCGGTCACTCCGATGTAACAAAACAACGCCATCAGTCGCTTTTTCAGGTTCGAGTAATCACCCAAGGCGCCTAGCACTGGCAATAGAAAGACTTGCGCACCAACAGAGATGGAAACGCAGAGGCTTGGCAGAGACTTTGCGGTAACTGCCCCAAGGAACCCGAGGTCGAGCACCACTCCGTTTTCTCCCACGGCACTTTGTGCAAGGCGGGTTAAATAAGGACTGAAGAGAGCACCCACCACAGTCGTGTAGAAAGCAGAGTTGGCCCAGTCATACATTTTCCAGCCGAAGATTTCGCGTGGGTCATTTTTGCCGGAACCGTCGCTATGCAGCGAGCGCGAAGCCTGAGATTTTGCGGCGCTCACAATTAGACTCCAGCTTTCCTCGTCAACGTATCAACGATGGCAGGCGTAATGTCAGCAAGCGTTTTGATGCGAGCTGCGATTTGCTTACGTTCTACGCCCCAGATAATAGTTGGCACCTGGTGTAGTGTGTGGTTGCGTGATGATAGATCTTCAATGTTGCCGTGATCGCTGGTGACTATAACTGTAGTCCGACGTAGATCAAGTCTTGTCAACAACTCCCTCGTGAATAAAGCCAGCCGAGTGAGCACCAATCTCGCTTCCTCCATGTCCTGAGAGTGGCCCACCTTGTCGGTGATGAAATACTCGTAAAGCGTGAAACGATTTTCCGCGGCAAGCTTGGCAAGCACCGTCGCGGCTTCGGCGGCACTTCGTTCGGCAATGTCTTCCCCTCGTTCGATTAGGACCCGGTTGGTAAAGTCCTGAAAGATGGCAGCGCCATTCTTGAGGTCTGCCAGAGTGCGAAACGACAAATCGGCGGCTTCAATTGCCGCGGTTGTGGCAGAGACCCACCTGGGTCGTTCTTCGAAGAAACGCGCCGTGTAGGCGTTTGCGAAAGTGATAGGACCGACTCCGGCCTTCACTAGCTGGCGAAAGATTGAGTGATCGCGAATGATTTCAAGTAGTGCCTTATTGGGAAACCCCTGCTTATGATGCCCGATAGCGGCGGGTGCATTGATCCCAGTGAGAATCGTAGTTTGTCCCGAGGCGCTTTGAGGGCGTCCTTCCACGCCCAGGCACGAATCTGTGGCAACCACAATTCCATCCAGATAAGGTTGCGGCTCTTCGTCCTGGAAAATGGCTAAGGGCTCCGCGCTTTCCAGCTTGTCGAAGGGATTGAGGGGGTCTCGCTCACCAATGCCCAGGCCATCGATGAAAAACAAGAGGACTGCAGGCTCAGTCGTCATGAATCAGGCCACGCTCACGGTAGAGATTTAATTTGTTATGAAGCGTTTTCAAGCTAATACCCAGCAGCTCGGCGGCTCGCGTTTTATTGTTCTTTGTCTTCTGTAGTGTTCGCATGATCATCTGCCGTTCGACTTCTTCCAGAGGAGTGCCCACCGGCAGCATGATGGTGTCCTCATTTCTCAGCCGCTCGCGTTGTTCAATAGGGTAGGGTGCAAAGTGATGTCTCTCGATTTGTTCGCCGGAACAGATAATGACAGCTCGCTCAATCACATTCCGTAATTCACGCACATTGCCGGGCCAGGCGTGAAATTGCAGGGCATCCAGTGCTGACGAGCTGAGAAACCGTGCCGGACGATGATGCTTTTCCGCTAGTTGAGTTACTAGATGTTGGGCCAGCAACGGCAGATCTTCTTTTCGCTCGCTTAATGAAGGCAGGTGGATACTGAAGACATTGAGCCGGTACAGTAGATCGCTTCTGAGTTTGCCGTCTGCCATTGCATCCTGTGGGTTCCTGTTTGTCGCCGCCAGCAGCCGAACGTCGACTTCAACTTCTTTTCGGCTGCCGAGCCGGCGCACTGCCCGCTCTTCGATAACGCGCAACAGTTTCGCTTGCAGGAGAGCAGGCATTTCCCCGATCTCATCCAGCAATAGCGTGCCAGAATCGGCCAGTTCGAAACACCCCTGTCTGCGGGAAGCCGCTCCAGTGAAAGCTCCTTTCTCGTGCCCGAAGAGTTCTGATTCCATCAACGTTTCCGGAATTGCGGAACAGTTGATCGCGACAAATGGTTTGTCTCTCCTCGGACTCATCTTGTGAAGCGTGCGTGCGACCAGTTCTTTGCCTGTGCCTGATTCGCCTGTGATCAAAACGGACGCAGACGAGGAAGCAACCTGTTCAATTAGTGTGTAGACCTGGCGCATGGAATCGGAATTACCGACCAACTCACCAAAGGCGCCGCGATCTCGAAGCTGCCGTTTCAGTAATTCATTTTCGCGTCTTGCGTCAGCAAGCTCGATGGCCCGATCCAGAACTAAACGGAGCCTGGTTGGGTCAAGCGGTTCTTCAAAATAGTGATAAACGCCCTCTTGCTGAATAACCTCGAAGGTGTTGTCCACCGTACCGTGGTTCGTGAGCAGGACCACTGGTAGGTCGACATCCTGGAGACGAATTGCTCGGACAAGAGCAAAATCCTCGGCAGACTGAGTCGAACTGCTGTCAACAACCAACGCCGGTTTTAGTTCACTGATTGCTTTTAAGCCTGCGGCAAGATCTACAGCAATTGTGGCTTGATAGCCCCACGTGGTAAGGAGGTCGTGCAACGAGGCACCGCGATCTCGGTCCCTTTCGAAGATGAGTACGCTTCGCGAAGACATTAGAAATCAGTTTAGCACAGCGGTTGTTCGCCCTAGGCTAGTGTTCAGTCCTACTGGGTATAGTGCTCCGCGATTGCTCGGGCTAAGGCGGGAACGGTCGCTTGGCTGGGTTGAATGTTAACTTGCAAGCCATACTCTGTAGCCGTCAACGCGGTTATATCGCCGATACAGGCCACTGCCAACCCCTTCAGGGTTTCTCCAAGATCGTGAGTATCAAAAAGCAGGGCCAAGTTCTTGACGGTTGACGAACTCGTAAAGGCGATGCAGTCTGCATTGCCGGCAAGCATGGCCTTTAATCGTCCGCGGTCGAGGTTTTCCGGGAGCACTGTACGATATGCGGGAACCACGTCAACTCGCGCACCAGCTTCCGCGAGAGCTTTTGGCAAATAGTCGCGAGCTGTCGCAGCGCGGGGCAAGAGCAGATTCAAACCATGAAGGCGTTCCCGACCGCCAACGAACCGCGTTAGCGCGGCGAATACGCCTTCAGCTTTGAATTTAACGGGAACAATATCGATATGTATGTGCGCCTGCCGAAGTCTTTCGGCTGTTGCTTCACCAATCGCACAAACTTTCACTTCGTCCAGCTCGCTTACTTCCCGACTGCGAGCCGCTAATCGACGCAGGAAAAAATCGACAGCGTTGATACTCGAAAATATCAACCAGTCGTAGCCATAGAGATGCTCTATGGCTTCGTCGAGTCGCTCATAACTTTCAGGATCCGTGATTTCTATTGTTGGACAGACGATAACGCCGGCTCCATAGCTCTCCAGTTCACTGACGAAGGCGCCGGCCTGAGCAGACGCCCGAGTTACAACTACCGTTCGTCCCGCAAGAGGCTGGTCCATAAGGGCTATTGATTTCGCAGGATGGAATCGGCTCCCTGCCTGATTAATTTAGAGGCGAGCTCGGCGCCAAGCTGTTCCGCGTCGCCGATTCGACCTGAAACCCAGTCACGCAGAATTTGCGAACCGTCAGGTTTTGCGACCACGCCTTCCAATCTCAACTCCTGGTTGTAGACGACTGCATGGGCGGCGATGGGAAACTGGCATCCGCCACCCAGCGTGCGCAACAGTGCCCGCTCGGCCAGGCAAGCGATCCTGGTTTCTTCATGATCGAGTTTGCTGACGATCGAAATCGCGAATTCATTGGTGGCCCGAGTTTCAATGGCCACAGCGCCCTGGCCCACCGCCGGCAACATCTCATCGGTCGAAATAGCTGCACTGATCCTCGCCTGCAAACCCAAGCGCCGTAAGCCGGCCGACGCCAGAATCAGCGCATCAAACTGACCTTCGTCAAGTTTGCGGAGGCGAGTATCGACGTTGCCGCGCACATCCTTCACGATGATATCCGGTCGCAAGACTTTCAGTTGGGCCAATCTTCGTTGGCTGGATGTGCCGACTACTGCTTTTTTGGGCAGACCGCCAAGAGACACGTTTGTAAATTCGAAGTGACTCCTGAGCACCAACGCGTCGCGTGGGTCCTCGCGTGCACATATCGCGCTGATTGTGAGTTCGTCGGGAAGATTTGTAGGTAGGTCTTTCAGCGAATGAACAGCGATGTCGATCCGACCGTCAAGAAGAGCGTCTTCCAACTCTTTGGTAAAAACACCCTTGCCTCCAATCACAGCCAACGGATCGGTCTTAACGTCTCCGGTCGTTTTGATTATCTCGATGCGTATAGCAAGAGCTGGGTTAAGCTCAGTCAAGCGGGCTTTGGCGTGTTCCGATTGTCGCAAGGCGAGCTTCGAACCGCGTGAACCAATTACGAGGGCATTAGTCATTCTTCGAGGACCAGATTCACTCTTCAAGACCAAAGATGTCACGCAACGCCTGCACTGCATCGGAGTCGCTGGTCTCGTAGGAACGTCGTAGTTGATTTAAGACGGGATGGGATATCTTGTTGACGGTGGACATCAGCAAAGCCTCGATCGCCGTTTCCTGTTCGGGAGTCAACGAGCCTAGCCGGTTACGCTGGCGCTCCATTTCGGCGCGCGCAAGTTCCTGCAGTTTTTGCCGCAGGGCACCAATAGTTGGCCCAATATCCATGGCGCGCAACGCCTGCTGAAACTGCATCACTTCTGACCGGACGATCAACTCCGCACGCTCTGCCTCTCGCTCTCGCTCACGTATGTTTGAAGAAATAACTGATTCCAGATCGTCAATGTCAAAGATAAACACATTGGGCAACCGTCCGACTGCGGGATCGATATTCCTTGGCACGCTGATATCAATGAAACATGTCGGCCTGTTGCGTCGGCGCTCTCGTACCTGACGCGTGAGCGGTTCTGTCACAATGTATTCAGGGGCGCCTGTCGAGCAAATAACTACATCCGCTTCCGGCAGAAACTCCGCCAATTGTTCAAAAGGAATTACTTCGCCACCAAATTCATTCGCCAGACGTCTGGCAGACTCCTCTGTCCTATTCGCGATCAGCACGCGCGACGCCCCGGCGTTCACCAAATGTCGGAGGGAGAGTTCAGCCATCTCACCCGCTCCTATCAACATCACGGTGTGGCCTTTCAACGAGTTGAATATCTTCTTGCCCAGTTCTACGGCCATATAGCTGATGGAAACAGCATTTGCCGCAATTCCGGTCTCTGTCCTGATCCTCTTGGCAACACGGAACGTATGGTGCACCAGCCTATTGAGAACGCGACCCGCCGTACCTGCTTCCACCGCCAAAGAGTAAGCTCGGCGGACCTGCCCGAGCACCTGGGGTTCTCCCAGCACCATGGAATCAAGGGAGGAAGCAACGCGAAAGAGATGACGCACAGCCTGGTCGTCAGTGTGGCTATATAGATGCTTGGCAAGAAAACCGGCTGGCAAACCGCGGGCACGATCAAGAAAGTCAGTGACGCGCTGGGCTCCCTGCTGCAGTTGATCTGCAGTCGTAGCGGTCAATATCTCCACTCGATTACATGTCGAGACGATTAGACCTTCGCGAATAATTTCGCCATCGACCAGGGTGCGAAGCCCTTCCGCGGAAGCTTCGTCAGAGAAAGCAAGGCGCTCCCGCACCTCAACGGGTGCGGTTTTGTGATTAACTCCGACTAAGACGATTGCCATAGCGTTAGAAACTACCAGGGTTTCAAAACAGTTACTTCAAACCAGGATTCGAGAGCCCAGAGAAGGTTGATTAACCAAATACGTGATACCCTCCCAACAGTCTGGTACCGAAGAAGGTACACAGTACCAGTGCAAAACCAACAACGCCTAGCCACGCCGCTCTGCGCCCGCGCCACTGCGAACTTGCGCGATAGATGATCAGCAGCAAATAGAGCAGCCAGGTCAGAACGGCAAAAATCTCCTTCGGGTCGTTATGCCAGAATTTTCCGTCGCGGGTCGAAGACCAAAGCATTCCTGTTGCTATGCCCACGGTTAACAGGGTCAGGCCAAGTGCAGCGGCCATTGTTGCCAACTCGTTGACGGTCGAAAGTGAGGGCAGACGGTGAAAAATGCCACTGAAAGTTTTTAGCTTGAGCTCACGTTCCTGCAGGAGGTACATGACGCTAGCCATGAAAACCACGAAGAAAGCCGCGTAAGAGAACAGCAGTAACGTGGTATGAACCGGGAATAGCCAGGTCGCGGCGACCCCGGTGGCTGCCGGTTCGCCTTCAGGCCCTGAACGAATGATGACGGCAATAAAAGTAAGAATTGAAATGAGCGGCATCGTGAAGGCGCCGAGCGCCTGTGCTCTATAACGGTAAAGCATCAGGCCGTATGCTGCCACGAGCGTCCAGGCAAGAAACGACAGAGTTTCGCGCAGATAGAACAGCGGGTAATGACCATTAATAGCCCAGTCGGCAATGAGCGCGGCGGTATGTAGTACGAAGCCTGCGGCGATCGAGAGTTCCGCGACGCGCTGCAGCGAACGGCGCTTGTTTACAAACGCCAGTATCGAATGAATTGCAGCGTTTAGATAAGCCGCCAGAACTGCCAGTAGTAAGGATCTCATCAGGAGTTAGATTGCATTAGGGGGTTATTTTAGTTGATGCCGATTTGCGCAGCAAGCCAGCGGGCATTTTACTAGTGTCCTAATTTTAAGATTATATTGGCGGATTCTCAGTGTTCTCCGTGCCTCCGTGGTGATAAAAGCGCAGAAAACAATTTCACCACCGAGACACGGAGAACGCGGAGAAGCCCGTGGGACGTGAGCTTAGGACACTATCCCCCCGCAGCCAAAGTAGCCAGCAACAAAGCAAACGTTATGTTTGACCGAAACATCGTAGCAGCGGCATACCGTTCGGGGGAACCTTCTCAAGTCAGGTAATTGAGCTTACTGTTTGCGGTGAGGAGAACCAATGTTATCCCTTACTCTGCGTCTTTGTTTTGTTGTCCTGGCTTCCTCCATTATCTCACTGGCTGTCCTGGCGCAAACTCCGCGCGCGGGTCAGAAGCCGAAGACTGCTGAGAAAGCTGAAACCCCGGTCGAACCCCGGGCCGAGGAACAACAGGATGTCGAAACTCTAAAGATTGATACCGATCTGGTGACAGTTCCGGTGATTGCTACTGATACAACGGGTAATTACGTTCCCGACTTACGTCAGGAAGACTTCAATATTGCAGAAGACGGAGTGAAACAGGAGGTGGCCTTCTTCGGTAAGGTCGCGGCGCCTTTCCATGTGGTTCTGATGCTCGATACCAGTGCCAGCACGCAGGACAAGCTTAGGTTGATTCAACAAGCCGCCAACGCTTTTATTGATCAACTACAATCAGCGGATCGCGTGAAAGTAATTTCATTTGACGATGAGGTTCGCGATCGAAACGAGTTTACGAACGACAGGACAATTCTCAGCGCGGCGATTTATGGCACCCGGCCCGGCAAGGGAACAAAGGTCTACGACGCGATGGATCTTGCGCTGGCTGCGGTCAGAAAAATCCAAGGTCGTAAGGCGATCGTCATATTCACCGACGGAGTAGATTGGCATAGCGACCAGGCAACATTCGATGGCACAGTGCGTGGGCTTGATGAAGAAGGGGTGATTGTCTATCCGATTCGTTATGACACTAGAGAAGAAACGGAGCGAATTGCACGCGAGCAATCAGAGGAGTCGACGCCGCAATTGCCTACCATCGGCGTAATTCGTCGACCACCGAACGGCACAACTGCTCCCACTTTTCCGAGCGACGATCCGGATAGCGTGCCAACCTCCGGTAGCCCGCGAAGTAGCGGCCCACTTGGTTTGCCTCTGCCGGAAGACATATTGCGCCGTCGTCGTCAAACCGATCCGAACCGTCGTGACTCCGATCCAAATCGAAGGCCCGGAGAACTTCCTCCTGATATTGAAAGTTCACGTTTGCCTGCGCCAACCGGTCCCGCCGGCAGGCCGACAACATCCAGGAGCGACGACGATTCTATCCGCGCAATGCTCGATTTAGCGTATTCGACGGCCGACAGTTACCTCAATACTTTGGCAAACAAGTCGGGAGGGAAACTGCTGCGCGCCGACACCCTGGGCTCACTGCCGGATGCTTTCGCCAAAATTGCCGCAGAACTCCGGACGCAATATCTACTGGGCTATTATCCAATAAACAAAACAAGAGATGAACACTACCGAAGGATCAAAGTCACCACAGCTCGGAAGGGTGTTCTGATACGCGCTCGGCCGGGCTATCATGCGCTGAGTGCGCGATAAGTTGGGGTAGTGTCTACCCGCCCGTCTTGCTGGTCTCTTTCAGCCGTGCTAGTTTTGAGTTGCGTCGTTTAAGCAATACAAGTCAAGAAAACTGCTGGTCTATCTGCTCATGCCGGATCGAAGTGATGCCTGGGAATTGTTGTGTGAATACACCAAGGGCGACAGCCTGCGGAAGCATGCTTTGGCTGTTGAAGCGGCCATGCGCGCATCTGCAAAGCGCTATGGCTCAGTAGAATCGGATGAAGACGAATGGGGCATAGTTGGCCTGCTGCACGATTTTGACTACGAGATGTTTCCATCGGCCGACCAGCACCCATTTACCGGAGCGAATATTCTCTGCGGCCGTGGTTATTCAGATCGGATGATCCGGGCAATCATGGGCCATGCTACCTATACGGGTGTGCCACGCGACACGGACCTGGCACGCTCACTTTTTGCCACGGACGAGCTTTGCGGCTTTTTAGTCGCCTGCGCTCTCGTCAGACCGTCACGTAGTCTTGATGATCTCGAGGTCTCCTCGGTAAAAAAGAAACTGAAAGACAAGGCGTTTGCGCGTTCTGTTAACCGAGAAGATATCAGGCAGGGAGTTGAAGAATTGGGTGTCGATCTGGACCAGCATATTCGTTTTGTGATTGACGCTCTGCGCCCGCTGCAGCGGGAGATTGGACTGCATGTTGTCGAGCCCAAGTGAATAAGAAAGTTAGGATGCGATATGTGGTCCAACGGGCTGGGATGGTTCAGTGGGCAGTCGTCGAGAGCTAAGTATCGAAGCGATCACGAACAGGCAAAGGCTCAGTAAGGTAGCCAGAATTGCAGTAAGAAAGGCCTGTAGTTTTCGCCGGCGCGCGGTGTGGCGATATACGAAAATTGAGGCGAGCAGGACGGATGCGGTAGGCAGCAAAAAGGTCAAGCTGATTAGTAAGCCGGGACTGGAAATGGGTTTGAGAGAAGAGAAGACGGTCAGAATGATCGCGATGCACGAACCGGCTCCAACTAACGCCGCCAGCAATGCAGCAATCAATACGAGCTTCAGACGCATGGCATCTCTTCCTCTGTTTCTGGTTTGCTAAGAAGGCCCCTTAGCGTATGGCGCAAGAGGAGCGGCCAAGGATACCACAGGCCTTACCCGGCAGTTGGCCAAACGTATCGACTTACCCATCGGGTGACTAACCAGTCTAATGATAACCAGAAGCGCCTTGATATATCTGTCTCGCCAGGAGGGACTAAAGGATTTTGCGACGCGCTTTCGGCCCTTCAAAAAACTTACCACTCGCTTCGTTGCCGGCGAGACAATTGGCGAAACAATTCATTTCATCCGCGAAATTAATGCCGAAGGCTGTTCGGCGTCGTTCGATCATCTGAATGAATCGGTTACAAGCGCCGCAGAAGCGAGTGCGGAAGTCGCTGAGTATTTGAATATTCTGGCCATGATCGATGAGACAGGTATCCGTTCGAATGTTTCCATCAAGCTCACACAGTTTGGTCTTACTCTGGATCCAGAGATTGCCTACAAAAATGCCCGTATGGTTGTTGAAGAGGCCCATCGCCGAGGCAATTTTGTTCGAGTTGACATGGAAGACTCCAAGGTTACACAAGTAACGATTGACCTGTTCAAACGATTACGTGAGGAGTTTGGTCTGAACGACGTCGGTATCGTTCTGCAGTCGTATCTGCGGCGCACTTACGAAGATGCGCAACACCTGTTGAAATTGCCCGCCCGGATTCGGATCTGCAAAGGTGCATACAACGAAACCCCGGACGCGGCGTTTCCTGATAAGAAAGACGTTGATGAAAATTATATACGGGTGATGAAGTTGCTTTTATCGAGCGGGATTTACCATGGCATCGCTACCCACGATCCGAAGATGATCGAGGCTACGATTAACTTCGCCGATCGAGAAGGTATAGGCAAGGAAGCATTTGAATTTCAGATGCTCTTTGGAATAAGACGCGACCTCCAACGCCAGCTTGCACGCGACGGCTACAACATGAGGATCTATGTGCCCTACGGAAAACACTGGTATCCTTACTTCATGCGACGGCTCGCGGAGCGCCCGGCGAACATTTGGTTTGTAATGAAAAACCTACTGAAGGGCTAGGCGCCAGGCATTATGAACAGCATCGCGGAAGTATTGGAGCGTAGACCCCAATGAATGATTTGTTTTGGATCCTTTGGTGTGTGCTCGGAGCGATTCTCATCGTTGCTGAGATCTTTACCTCGGGTTTTGTTCTCCTCTGGTTTGGGGTTGGTGCGCTCGCTGCTGCGTTTGCGGGAATGGTTGGCATAAACAGCCTGGTGCTGCAGTTCTTGATTTTTGCGGGAGTATCGATTGGGCTTACGGCCGCGTCACGTACGATCTTCGTTAACTATTTCTCGCGGGAAAAAACCGGAGATTCACTTCGGACGGGCGTGGATTCTCTTCCAGGTAAAATCGGTACGGTTGTTTCTTCAAGCAAGGGCCCGTTACAAGAGGGGGCCGTGAAAGTGTTTGGTTCAACCTGGACGGCCTATCCTGCGCCAGGCGAAGGCCCGCTCGAAGCAGGTGAGCGGGTTTGCGTCGAAAGTATTCAGGGCGCCTCTATTTACGTGAGACGTGTTGATGAAGGTCGAGATTGGCGACAAAAAGTCCTGCCGGAGAAGTGAGATGGAAAGCTATTGCGGCTCGGTATCGGCTTCGAAATTATCGTCGAGAGTTTTATCTTCTTCAAGAGGCGGCAGCTCGATAGTTATTCTTTCTGTAGTCGGTGGTTCGAGATCGTCCCCCACAAATCGGGCGAGCACAACGGTGATGTTATCCTCGCCGCCGCGATTGTTCGCCTCATCTACAAGCGCGTTGCATGCCTGCACGAGATCGGCGTTGCTGTCCAGCACGATCTGTTGAATATCCTCCGCGCGCAGCTTCCCAGACAGACCATCGCTGCAAAGCAGCAGAATGTCACCTTGTCGCAAACGTATTTTACCGGTGACGGGAGTTATTTCGCTCTGCGCGCCCAGCGCTTGCAGGATAACGTTGCGGAACATGTGAGTTTCAGCTTCCGTCTCGCTTATTTGGCCGACATCGACCAGTTGTTGCACCAACGATTGGTCCTTGGTCGCCAGACGAATCTGATCTTTGCGGATGATATAACCTCGGCTATCGCCAACCTGCACCAGATCCAAGTGGTCGCCTTTTACCGCAGCCCCGGTAAAAGTAGCGCCCATGCCCGCGCAGCGCGAGTCTTCCTGGCTGCGCAGATGAATCGCGAGATTGGCATAGACTGTGGCGTTCTTGAGGCAATCTACGAGCGGTAGATCAGGATCACAAGCCTCTTCACCTTCACCGCCTGTCAACATCTCACGCACTGAATCCACAGCCATACGACTCGCGACGTCTCCTGCGAGTGCGCCTCCCATTCCATCGGAAACGACCAGCACAAGTCCTTTGGTCCCGAGATCAAATCGAGTCAATTTTTCCGGAGGGACTGCGCCGTCGGAACCTGTCCACGTCTGCTCATTCGATAAATCGAGGACAAGGAAATTGTCTTCGTTGCCACGTCGCACGCGGCCAACGTCAGATTTGGCGTACAACTCTATGATCATAAGGAGAGCGAAAAGGGTCCAGGCTGAGAACGCGGCCAATTGTAACCCTTCATGGTTTGACTGTCACTTGCCGGAAAAAAGCCAGCAGGATTGTAACTATATATTATCTAATGCTTGATCGAGGTCCGCAATAATATCGTCAGTGTCCTCAATTCCCACGGAAATTCTCACCAACCCTTCAGTTATACCAAGGCGTTCGCGTTTTTCCTCGTCGACGGAAGCATGAGTCATCGTTGCTGGGTGCGAAATGAGGGTTTCCACTCCGCCGAGGCTCTCCGCAAGAGTACAGAGCTTAACAGTTTCTAGCACGGTCCGAGCCGCTGCAAAGGAGCCAACGTCGAATGCTACCATGCCACCAAACCCATGCTGTTGGCGAAGAGCGAGCGCGTGTTGGGGATGAGAGGTCGAGCCAGGGTAATAAACCTTGCTGACTTTTGGATGTTCCTCGAGAAACGCGGCCACTGCTCGTCCTGACTTGTCGTGCTGTTCCATCCGTAGCGCCAAAGTCTTGGTGCCTCGCATCACCAGCCAGGAATCAAAAGGTGATAAGATCGCGCCGGCACTGTTCTGCACAAAGCCAATCCACGCAGCATCTTCTTCATTGTTCAAAACGACAATACCGCCGACTCCATCAGAGTGGCCATTGAGATACTTCGTCGTCGAATGGACCACGATGTCTACGCCAAACTCAAGGGGACGCTGCAAGTATGGTGACATGAAGGTGTTGTCGCAAACAACACGTGCGCCTGTGCGGTGCGCCACTTCACTCACCTCCAGAAGGTCAGTGACAATCATTACAGGATTCGTAGGCGTCTCGACAAAAACCATTTTTGTGTTGTGCTTGATCGCAGCCTCAACATTGAGAGCATCAGAAGTATCGACGAAGTCGAACTCGACGTTGTAATTGGCAAGGATTTTAGTGAACAGGCGTGAAGTTCCACCGTAAGTATTATCGGAAACAACAACGTGCTCGCCTGCCTTTACCAAACGCAGCGTCGCATCAATTGCGGCCATGCCTGAGGCAAATGCAAAACCAAATTTGGCGCCTTCCAGGGCTGCGATGTTGCGCTCGAGAGCGGCGCGCGTAGGATTCTGAGTGCGGGCGTACTCATAGCCCTTGTTTTTGCCGAGCGCCTCCTGAGCGTAAGTTGAGGTTTGGTAGATGGGAACAGTAACGGAACCGGTGGTCGCGTCAGGTTCCTGACCGGTGTGAATTGCGATTGTAGCGAAACCCATAATTAGTAAACAGACGATAATAAATCGTTAATGGTAGATGGTGAATAGTGAATGCCAGAAGTTTTACTCTTTCACCCGTCAAGGATTCCCTGGCTCTGATACCGTTCCGCGCCGTCGGGGAAAATGGTCACAACTCGTTTACCGGTGCCTAATCGTTCGGCGATCTTGTATGCTGCGGCGGCTGCTGCGCCCGACGACCAACCGCCCAAAACTCCTTCTGAGCGAGCGAGGGTTCTCAATGCTGCGCATGCTTCATCGTTCATGACCATTATTATCTCATCCGCCAAAGATGCGTCGTAGATCTCCGGGATAAAATCCAACTGCCCAATTCCCTCGATCTTCTTTGGACCAGGCGGCCCGCCTCCGTAAATGGATCCTTCAGGCTCCACGAGAACACAAAGCACCGCCGGATTCAGTTTCTTTACCGCTCGTGAAACCCCAACAAAAGTTCCGGATGTGCCCGCGCCGATTACGACAGCGTCGATTCGTCCCTGCATCTGATCGATAATCTCGCGCGCGGTCGTCAACTCATGAAAACACGGGTTCGCCTGATTCTCAAACTGCTGCGGCACAAAACTGTCCTCAATATTGGCAGCTAACTCCCGTGCCCGCTCGATAGCGCCCTTCATTCCCGCTTCGTGGGGCACATATTCAAGCTCGCCGCCTAGTGCTTCAATCAGCTTCATCTTCTCAACGGCATAACCGCGTGGTACGCAAAGGACAACACGATAGCCCCGCGCGATACCGACCAGTGCCAAACCAATTCCGGTGTTGCCGGCGGTGGGTTCAATGATCGTCGCACCGGAACGCAACATGCCTCTTTTCTCAGCATCTAGAATCATTCCCAGAGCCGCTCGATCCTTAACGGAGCCTCCGGGATTGAGTCCTTCCATTTTTGCGTAAACATCGGCCAGTGGCGGTGGGGCGAAACGCGAAAGATGAAGCAGCGGGGTATGGCCTATGAGATCGATGATGCTTTCAGTTACGCCGAGCGTCATTAAGTTGTTTTCCGGCGATTACTACTTTCGACCGAAGCAAAGGAGGGCATAGTAGCTGCCGGATAATGCCGTGTCAAATAAGCAGATCTCACCGAACTGTCTCATATGCTGCGGCAGCGATCTCACCCATGGCTTGACCAACTATTCTCTTGACCTCGGCACTCTCCGGAGCCACTGACACGTTGTTTACGTAAATTGCGAATGCGAGATGCTGGCCGGAGCCCGTCGTCATATAGCCGGCGAGTCCTTTGGCGGTTACCAGGAGTCAACTGCTCCTTTGGAATGAACTTTAATACTGGATCAGGCTGCCCTCGCGTTTTGCCCGGCGGACGGCGCGTCCGAAGACCCAAAGAGAGAAGGGCAGCAGAAGAACCAGAAAGATCAGCAAAGTGATCAATGGATCCTTTACCTGCATTAGATCATGTCCTTCAATTAACACCTGGCGAATTCCATCGAGGCCGTATGTTGCTGGAAGAATAAGTGAAACACGGCCGAGGTTTGGGCCGGCATAGTCTCTCAATAGTTGGGTCGGAAAAAACACCCCGGAAAAGAGGGCTGAGCCGGCACCCAGAAATATGCCGAACGGATCCCCCCGCTTGAAAACCATCGCGAAACTTGCTGAGAGTATGCCGAGGGAGGCCAAGACCAACGTTGTGAGTAGAAGGAACACTAATGCGAGAAAGAAACTGCCACGATAATGGACGTTGAAAAAGACACGGCCAAAGAATAGGTAGAGAAAAGAGAAAAAGGTCGTTTCGAGAAAATCCCATGCGGAACTGGCGACAATGATGGTCGGCAGATTGATTGGCGTCAGCAGCACACTTTCCAGCGTTCCCTGCACCTGCTCCTGTCTAATGGAGTTGGCGAGGCTGGAAAACCCAGTCATGAAGTAATTCAACACGGCGAGCCCCGTAAGCCAGCTGGCTAGAGGATCGCGCCACTGGGAATACCGTGGATCCGTAAAACCCGCAAATATCTTAGAGATAAAGAAGAGCGTAGTAACAACGGTAAGGATTGACAGAATGCGCAGCAAAAACTGCATGCGATAACTTACGAACAGGCGAAAGTCGCGCGCAATGAAGGCATAAATCCTGCGAGGCAGAAGGCGAATTGAGTTCATGGCTCAGGTCACTACGTCGTCCGTTTCATACCTTTCCAGTACATCAAATAGGGTCGATCGTTCCACCTCCACATCCAGGACGCGTGCGCCGAGTTGCTGAAGTGCGCGAAGTACGTCATCGAGCTGCTCGTCCCCGCTTCGTCGAGTAAACGAAATGGTAATAGCGTCTCTGTTAGTAGTTGCCACCGTAAAATCATCTCTCGAGCCCCGCGCCTGTGTGGCCTGGTCAGCATCTATTCCGGAGACTGTAAGATGAATGAGTTCGGAGCCTGACGTGAAATTCCGCAAACTGGCTGGCGTATCGATCGCTCGAATTTGTCCGCGACTGATGATTGCCACACGAGCGCACAACGTCTCGACTTCAGCAAGGTTGTGTGAGGTGAAAAGAATTGTCACCGGTGGATCTTGCTGTGCGAGAGACTGAATCATCTCCCGCATTCGTGCTGCCGCCAGCGGATCGAGTGAGCGAGTAGGTTCGTCCAGCAGCAACACAGCCGGGTTCGCGAGCAATGAACGCGCGATGGCCAGCCGCTGTTTGTTGCCGGTTGACAACTCGCCAAACCGACGTTGCGCTGCATCTTCCAGTTCGAGCCTGGCGAATAACTCTTGAATGCGTTTGTTCGCAAGTCGATCGCGAAGTCCATGGAGTCGGGCAAAGAAGAGAAGATTTTGTTCCGCCGTCAGACGCCAGTAAAAACTGCGCTCTTCGGCTCCCGCCAACCCAATCTCCCGGCGCACGTGTTCGTCGTTGCGCACGCTGTCATAACCACGGACTATGACTGTTCCCTCTGTCGGCTGCACGAGAGTGGCGACTATCTTTGTCAACGTCGTCTTGCCGGCGCCATTGCGTCCTATCAATCCGAAGATTTCTCCTGGGTACACCTCGAAGGAAACATCGCGTAAGGCTTCGACCGGTTGCTTTACGGGCCGGCGGAAAAATGCGCGCATTCTTCGGAACGGAATTGGATACGTCTTAGAAAGATTGCTGATCGAGATGGCGGGATCGCCTCGCGGGGTTTTTACCGTCTGCTGGACCAGATTCGCTTGTTGGGCGCTTGATGACATACCTGATCATCGGGCGCGTTGACGTGGATCGAGATATTCCCGCAGGCCGTCGCCAATAAAGTTGAATGCCAGAACCGTAAGGGCAATGGCGATTCCCGGAAAAATTAATGCATGCGGTGCCGCTTGCAGGGTGGAAAGATCGCGTGCCTCTTCAATCATCACTCCCCATGAAGGCGCTGGCGGCGGCACGCCCAGGCCGAGAAATGAAAGCGACGCTTCAGATAGGACAGCCCCCGCCATACCCAGGCTTGCCTGTACGATTAGTGGCTGAATTGAGTTTGGCAGAATGTGGATAAAAAGAATTCGAGCATCACCCGCGCCGAGTGCACGAGCGGCCTGCACGAAGTCATACTCACGCACTTTTAACACCTGGCCACGGATAAGGCGGGCGTATCCGACCCAACCGATGATGCACAAGGCGAGAATGAGCTTGTTCAATCCCGCCCCGAGAAAGGCGACCATAGCGATAGCCAACAACAAACCCGGAAAAGCGAGAAACACGTTAAAAACGTAGCCTGACACGATCCTGTCAACCCAGCCACCATAGTAGCCGGCAATGGCTCCGACTGACGTTCCAATCAGTGCCGACACAACGACTACAACGATCCCCACCTTGAGCGAGATACGTGCGCCAAACAGTATGCGCGAGAAAATATCACGGCCAGTCGAGTCTGTACCGAACCAATGTGCAGCAGAGGGCGGAAGATAGCGCATCGACAGATCGGTGGCGCCAACGTCGTATGTGGCCAGCCAGGGTGCAAAGATCGCTACGAAAACAAGCAGCGCGACAATTGCGAGACCGATCATTGTCAGACGGTTCATTAAGAAACTCTAATCCTTGGATCGAGCCAACGATAGACCGTGTCCGTCAGCATGTTTGCCGCAATGTAGGTCAAACTAATCACCAGCACGCAACCTTGCACAATACGATAGTCCCGTTTACCAATCCCATCTTCAACAAGCAATAGACCCAGACCGGGCCAGCCAAATATCTTTTCTGTAATTATTGCTCCTGCAAGCAGAATGCCCAGTTGCAAACCAAGAATTGTTACTACCGGTATCAGTCCGTTTTTCAAAACATGTTTGTAGATTACTTTTCTTTCGCTCAAACCCTTGGCCCGGGCCGTCCTCACATAGTCTTCCCCCAACTCTTCGATGACGGAAGACCGCACCATGCGCGTTAGTATCGCCGATAGAGCGGCCCCGAGAGTGAACGCGGGGAGAATTATGTCGCTCCATTCAAAGCGGCCTGATGGAGCCAGCAATCTGAACTTGACCGCGAAAATGTACACGAGCATCGGCCCGATGACGAAGCCAGGCAAACTGATACCCACGAGGGCAAGAACGGATGCCAGATTATCGATCCATGTGCCTCGATGTGTTCCGGCGACCACGCCTAAAGGTATTGCGATTACTACGGCGATGAGCAGAGCGACAATGGCCAGTTCCAGGGTAGCGGGATAACGTTCCAGAATAAGATCGACCACGGGCCGGTCGTTGCGGAAGGATAGACCCATATTTCCATGCAGGATTGCCCGCCAGTAATCAGTGTAGCGATTGTCAATGCCATGCCACACAAAATGTCTGTGTTCGTTTTCGTCCCGTGGAAATGAGAAGAAGAAGGGCGGTCGATCGAGACCATGCTTTTGGCGAAACTGCGCAAACTGTTCCGGTGTTGCCTGTTCGCCAAGGACGGCGACGGCAGGGTCCCCGGGAACTAATTCAATCAACAGCGTGACAAGCGAGACTACAGTCCAAACAACCAGCAGCAAGATCAAGAGACGCCGCAAGCTGCCCAGGATTTTGTAGCGCAATGCAGATCGCACTATGACGGGTTTCTCATAACAGAGCTAAAAAGACCTTGAAATCATAGCACACGCAGTATGTGGAGCAGGGAAAGAGCGGGACACAAAAAAACGTAGCCCGGAGTTGGCCCGAATACTCGCGAGGCCCCGACAACCGCGCGCTTACCAAGCCATACTCCGGGTCTACGTATCTGGTTACAGATAATTCTTATGCTGCAACCAATGCCAAAATCAATTAAGGCCTTCTCGCCAAATGCAACGCCGCAATTCCACCAGTCAAGTTTTCGTAAGTAACCTGAGAGAAACCAACTTTATGCATCAATCGCGACAACTCTTGCTGGTCTGGGAAGCGCTGCACCGAGTTGGGCAAATAGCGGTATGCACTCTTTGATCCGCTGATGACTCCCCCCAACAGCGGCAAGATCCTGATGAAATAGAAGCCGAACAGTGCATTGAACAATGCATTCGGCGGTTTCGAAAATTCAAGCACCGCCACCCAACCTTGCGGTTTCACAACTCGAAAAAGTTCTTTGAGGCCAGTTTCCACATTGGAAAGATTTCGTAAACCGAAAGCGATCGTTACCGCCTCAAATGACCGATCCAGGAAAGGCAAACTCAATGCATCGGCTTCCACCAGCTTTATCGCTTCAGGCAGCTTGCCTATAGCGATCTCCAACATCGGCCGGCAAAAATCTGTCGCCACTACTCTTACTCCCATGGTTTCAAACAGCGTCAGCGAAAGATCGCCCGTGCCACAGGCAACATCCAAAATCTGCGAAGGCGCCAAACTAAGTTTCTCGCTCACCCTCGTCGCCACGATCCTACGCCATTTCTTGTCCGTATTCCCCGAAAGTAAATGGTTCAGAAGATCGTAGCGCGTCGCAATTGTCGCAAACACCTCGCGAACGCGACTGGCGTGCTCATATTCAGCACTTCTTGCCTCA